>VOFG01000433.1_pt1 | contig 295331 bp, 299 predicted proteins | sample 5384171 | NCBI WGS metagenome assembly VOFG01 (sample SAMN12384726, study PRJNA508395) | human gut metagenome | isolation source: healthy gut F | host: Homo sapiens | reverse complement strand
CCAGCGCCTCCTGAATGAACCCGGCGATCATATCTGTGATTCCCATATCGTTCCCCTCCTGATTTGATATTGCCTTTTCCTTGACCTTTGCCCATAGTATACCACGCCGGTAGGAAATGTCAATAGGTATTTGACCTTTTTGATGTTTATTCTGTAAGATGGAGAACCAGATTCTGGACAACATGGACCTGGAGCGGGAGCGGGGCATCACCATCAAGTCCCGGGCCGTGCACCTGTTCTACAAGGCCAAGGACGGCGAGATCTACGCCCTGAACCTCATCGACACCCCGGGCCACGTGGACTTCAACTATGAGGTGTCCCGGTCCCTGGCCGCCTGCGAGGGGGCGGTGCTGGTGGTGGACGCCACCCAGGGGGTGGAGGCCCAGACTCTGGCCAACACCTATCTTGCCATGGAGCACGACCTGGAGATTCTGCCGGTATTCAACAAGATCGACCTGCCCGCCGCCGACCCCATGAAGGCCAAGCAGGAGGTGGAGGACATCATCGGCCTGCCCGCCATGGACGCGCCGGAGATCTCCGCCAAGCTGGGCCTAAACGTGGAGTCGGTGCTGGAGGACGTGGTGCACAATGTCCCCGCCCCCACCGGCGACCCCAACGCCCCCCTGCAGGCCCTGATCTTCGACAGCCAGTATGACCCCTATGTGGGGGTGGTGGTGCTGTTCCGCATCAAGCAGGGCACCATCCGCCGGGGGCAGACGGTGCGCATGATGGCCACCGGAGCCCAGTATACCATTCTGGAGTGCGGCTACCTGAAGCCCCTGGGCAACGAGCCCACGGACGCCCTCCAGGCCGGTGAGGTGGGCTATTTCACCGCCTCCATCAAAAACGTCAAGGACACCCAGGTGGGCGACACCATCACCGACGCCGAAAACCCCGCCGCCCAGCCTCTGCCCGGCTACCGGCCCGCCCAGTCCATGGTCTACTGCGGCATTTACACCGAGGATGGCAGCAAGTACCCGGATCTGCGGGATGCGCTGGAGAAGCTTCAGCTCAACGACGCCTCCCTGACCTTCGAGCCGGAGAGCTCCGTGGCCCTGGGCTTCGGCTTCCGGTGCGGCTTTTTGGGGATGCTCCATATGGAGATTATCCAGGAGCGGCTGGAGCGGGAATTCAATCTGGACCTGGTGACCACCCTGCCCAGCGTCATCTATCACGTGTACAAGTCCGACGGCACCATGGTGAAGGTGGACAATCCCCACAACTACCCGGACCCCACGGTCATCGAGCACGCCGAGGAGCCCTATGTAAAGGTGTCCATCATCAGCCCCAACGAGTATGTGGGCAACATCATGCCCATGTGCCAGGACCGCCGGGGCGAGTTCAAGGACATGCAGTATCTGGACACCCACCTGGTGGAGCTGCACTATCAGATGCCCCTCAACGAGATCATCTACGACTTTTTTGACACCCTGAAGGCCAACACCAAGGGCTATGCCTCCCTGGACTATGAGCTGTCCGGCTACCGGCCCAGCGAGCTGGTGAAGGTGGATCTGCTGCTCAACGGCGACGGCGTGGACGCCCTGAGCTTCATCGCCCACAAGGACAAGGCCTATCCCCGGGCCCGGCGGCTGTGCGAAAAGCTGAAGGAGAACATCCCCCGCCAGCTGTTTGAGGTGCCCATCCAGGCGGCCATCGGCGGGCGGATCATCGCCCGGGAGACGGTAAAGGCCATGCGCAAGGACGTGCTGGCCAAGTGCTACGGCGGCGATATCACCCGGAAGAAGAAGCTGCTGGAAAAGCAGAAAGAAGGCAAGAAGAAGATGCGGAATCTGGGTACGGTTCAAGTGCCTACGGAAGCCTTCATGGCGGTGCTTAAGCTGGACAGCGATTGATAACAGGAGGAACGCACATGGAACAGGCCACGTTTGACGATTTTATGAAGCTGGATATCCGGGTGGGCACCATTGTGGAGGCCCGGCCCTTTGAAAAGGCCCGCAGGCCCGCCTATCAGCTGCTGGTGGACCTTGGCCCGGAGCTGGGCCGGAAGCGCTCCAGCGCGCAGATCACCCAGCAGTATGCCCCGGAGGAGCTGGTGGGCAAGCAGGTGCTGGCGGTGGTGAATTTCCCGCCCCGCCAGATCGCCAATTTCTTCTCCCAGGTGCTGGTGCTGGGCACCTACTCCCAGGGCGGCGTGGTGCTCATTACCCCGGACAAGCCTGTGGAAAACGGCGACCGGCTGGGGTAAAATAGGAGGTATCGCATATGGCCGGATTCGGCGTTCTGATTGTTTCGGGTATATTATCGGCGATTTTTCTGTTCTTCATCGCCGTGTTTGCCGCCGCGGCGGCGTATATCATGGCCAGCTATGTGCTGGAGGGCTTTTCCATCGCCTGCATGCGCAAAAAAGCGGGCGACGCACATACATTCCCTGCCTGGATTCCCTTTTACAGCAAGTATCTGCTGGGAAAGCTGGCAGACCGGCGGGTCATGGGCGCCGTGTCGGCCCTTCTGACGCTTCTGTCCGTCTGCCTTTGCGTCTATTTCTACGTCTGCCGGGAGCTGAATACCCTTTGGTTCATCCTCCTGCTGATGGCCCTGTTGGCGGTCTTTATCCTGGACACCCTGATCGCCCACCGGATCTATAAAAGCCGCGCCGGTAAATATGGGGACGTCCTGACCGTGTTCACCGTTTTATCCCTGGGCCTGCTCCGCCCGGTGTTCCTGTTTGCTGTCCGCAATCGGGCAGCGGAGAGCGTGCCGGCCCCGGAGTGTGGAAATTGAGTAAAAATCCCGGAAGGAGATGTGATAGCATGGCCGAGGAAAAGCTGTTTATTGAGGCATCCGAAGAGGATGTGCCGTCCATTATCGCTCTGCGGCAAAGAATCTGGGACACCACATACCGAGGCGTCTACCCCGACAGCATGATAGATAGCTTTGACTGGGACTGGCACAGGGAAATGGAGCTGCTGAGGGTCCATCATCCGGCGTATTCTGTGTACTTGGTCCGAAAGGACCGGCAGGACATCGGCTACCTGACGATAAACGAAGCCGATGTAATCACCCTGCAATCCCTGTATATTTCCGCCGAATACCAAAGACAGGGGATCGGCCGGCAAGCGTTCGATTTCGTGAAAGCGTATTGCAGAGCGCACCATGCCGCCTCCTTTGTCTGCCACTGTGTCCCGGAGAATCTTAACGCCCGCAGCTTCTATGAGCGCATGGGCGGCAAGGTGATCGGGCAGGACCTGGCAAACGAGGAACGGTGGCAAAACTCTGTCACTTATCAGTTTACCCTGACACAATAAAATTGCTCAAAAGAAAGTTGAGGATCACCTATGAACAACATCACGAAAACCGCCATGATCACCATCTGCGGACGGCCCAACGTGGGCAAGTCCAGCCTCACCAACGCCCTGGTGGGGGAGAAGATCGCCATCGTGTCCGACAAGCCCCAGACCACCCGCAACCGGATCTACGGCGTGGTGAACCGGGAGGATACCCAGTTTGTGCTGCTGGACACCCCGGGCCTGCACAAGCCCCGGTCCCGGCTGGGGGACTACATGGTGAAGGTGGTGCGGGAGAGCCTGCAGCAGGTGGAGGCCGCGCTGCTGCTGGTGGAGCCCATCGCCCATGTGGGGGAGCCGGAGAAGATCCTGCTCCAGCGCATCACCGAGGAGGGCCTGCCCTGTGTGCTGTGCATCAACAAGATCGACACCGTGGAGAAAAAGGACGACCTGCTGGAGGTTATTGCCGCCTACAGTGCCGTGTATCCCGGGTTTGACGCCATTATCCCCATCTCCGCCCGCACCGGCGACGGTTTGGACGACCTGATGGCCCAGCTGCAGATCTATGCCACGGCAGGCCCCCAGCTGTTCCCCGACGGCATGACCACCGACCAGCCCGACGCCCAGGTGTGCGCCGAGATCGTCCGGGAGAAAATGCTGCTGTGCCTGGAAAAGGAGATCCCCCACGGCACCGCCGTGGAGATCACCCGCTTCACCGAGCGGGAGGACACCGGCATCGTCGACCTGGACGTGACCATCTACTGCGAAAAGGCCAGCCACAAGGGCATCATCATCGGCAAGCACGGGGATATGCTCAAGCGCATCAGCTCCCTGGCCCGCCGGGACATCGAGAAGTTCATGGGCGCCAAGGTGTACATGGAAACCTGGGTCAAGGTCAAAGAAAACTGGCGGGATAATGTGAATTTCATCCGCGCCAGAGGGTACGATGAGCAGTGACTTCTTCCCATCGGCCATGCTGTGCCAGTTTTCTTGCGGCGTCAGCCGCTCGCCGCTCTGCGGCGTAAATTCAAAGAATTTCTGCCGGCGGAATTCATTTCCGCCGCAGCAGATGGTATGAGGGGTCCCCGGTCAGATATCATCTGACTGGGGCAAACTGGCGGGATAATGTGAATTTCATCCGCGCCAGGGGATATGACGAGCAGTAATCCCCCCTCCAAAAGCTTCCACTCATGACACCGCCGGAAAAGCGGCAAGCTATGGGCGGAGGTGAAAAGCCATGGAGGAGCGCTGGGCCCTGTTCTGGGCCACCGGAGCGCCGGAGGCGTACTTGCTGTATAAGGAGGCGGCTGAATGCAGCCGGAACGATTCGTAACGTGCGGCCTGGTGCTGCGGGAGACCGATACCAGGGACGCGGACAAGATCCTCACCGTGCTGACCCCGGACCGGGGCAGGCTCTCCGTGATCGCCCGGGGCGCCCGGCGCAAGGGAAGCCGCGTGGCCGCGGCCTGCCAGCTGCTGGCCTATTCGGAGATGACCCTCTATGAAAAGGGCCGGTGGACCATGCTGGACGCGGCGGACACCATCGAGCTGTTCGACGGCCTGCGGCAGGACCTGACGGCCCTGAGCCTGGCGGCCTACTTCGCCGAGCTGACGGAGGCGGTGTCCGACGGCTGCGGCGGCGACGTGCTGCCCCTGCTGCTCAACGCCCTGTATGCCCTCAGCGCCCTGAAAAAGCCGCCTCAGCTGGTGAAGCCCGCGTTTCAGTTCCGGCTGATGGCCCTGGCAGGCTATGAGCCCATGGCCGATGGCTGCGCCCTGTGCGGCGCACCCCAGCCGGAAAATCCCATGCTGGACGTGGTCCACGGGGTGGTCCACTGCGGCAAATGCCGGGAAAAAGGGGGCCTGTCCCTGCCGCTGACGGCGTCGGGCCTGGCGGCCCTGCGATACGTGCTCTACGGCGACCCCCGGCGGCTGTACAGCTTTTCCCTGCCGCCGGAGGGACTGCGTGCCCTGAACCATGCGGCGGACGCCTACGTTTCCGCCCAGCTGGAGCGCAGCTTCCGTACCCTGGACTATTACAAGACCATTCTTCCGCAAGAGGAAACGAAATATGAGTGAATTATTTGAAAAATCCATCCGCACCCTGGAGCTTCCGGCGGTGCTGGAAAAGCTGGCGGCCAAGGCCGTCAGCCAGGCGGCCAAGGACCGGTGCCTGAAGCTGACCCCCTCCACGGACGTGGAGGAGGTGCTGCGTCTGCTGGACGAGACCGACGCCGCCAAGGAGCGGCTGGGACTCCACGGCAGTCCGTCCTTCTCCGGCGTGAAGGACGTATCCGCCGCCCTGACCCGGGCGGACCACGGCGGTATGCTGAACACCCGGGAGCTGCTGGACATTGCCGGCGTCCTTACCGCCAGCCGCCGGGTGTCGGATTACGACACCCAGCGCCAGGGGGAGGAGACGGTGCTGGACCGCCTGTTCACCTCCCTGCACACCAATAAATACTTAGAGGAGCAGATCCGCTCCGCCATTCTGGACGAGGAGACCATCGCCGACACCGCCAGCAGCGAGCTGGCGGACATCCGCCGGAAAATGCGGCTGGCCGCCTCCAAGGGCCGCCAGATTCTCCAGCGCATCATCTCCTCGCCGTCCTATGCCAAGGTGCTGCAGGAGGCCCTGATCACCCAGCGGGACGGCCGGTTCGTGGTGCCGGTGAAGGCCGAGTGCAAGGGCAGTATGCCCGGCCTGGTCCACGACATCTCCTCCTCCGGGGCCACGTTGTTTGTGGAGCCCATGGGCGTGGTGCAGGCCAACAACGAGCTCAAGGAGCTGGAGGCCCGGGAGCAGAAGGAGATTGACCGCATCCTGCGGCAGCTGTCCGCCGCCTGCGCCGCCCAGATGGAAAACACCCTCTGGGACTATGACATTCTGGTGCACCTGGACGTGATCTTCGCCCGAGCCCAGCTGAGCTATCAGCTCAACGCCAGCCGTCCGGAGGTCCGCCGCCGGGGCGGCGTGACCCTGCGCCGTGCCCGGCACCCCCTGCTGGACCAGGCCAGGGCCGTGCCCATCACCGTGGAGCTGGGCCAGCAGTTCGACACCCTGGTGATCACCGGCCCCAACACCGGCGGCAAGACCGTGACCCTGAAAACCATCGGCCTGCTGTGCCTGATGGCCCAGTGCGGCCTGCACATCCCCGCCGACAGCGGCAGCGCCGTCCGGGTGTTCCACCGGGTGCTGGCAGACGTAGGCGACGAGCAGAGCATCGAACAGAGCCTGTCCACCTTCTCCGCCCATATGTCCAACATCGTGCAGATCCTGCGGGAGGTGGACGACCAGAGCCTGCTGCTGTTTGACGAGCTGGGAGCCGGTACGGACCCCATCGAGGGCGCGGCCCTGGCCATTGCCATCATCGAAAGCGCCCGCAGTCAGGGGGCGCTGATCGCCGCCACCACCCACTATGCCGAGCTGAAAACCTTCGCCATGACCACGGCGGGGGTGGAAAACGCCAGCTGTGAGTTCGACGTGCAGACCCTGCGCCCCACCTACCGACTGCTGATTGGCATCCCCGGCAAGTCCAACGCCTTCGCCATCTCCCGGCGGCTGGGGCTGGACGAGTCCGTGATCCAGGCCGCCCAGCAGCAGATGGACAGCGACTCCGTCCGCTTCGAGGACGTGCTGACCCAGCTGGAGGAGAAGCGCCAGCGGCTGGAGAAGGCCCAGGCCGAGGCGGATCGCCTGTGGCGTCAGCGGGAGGAGGACGCCCGAAAGGCCCGGACCTTCCGGGAGCAAATGGAAAAAGCCAAGGACAACGCCCGCACCAAGGGCGAGGCCGAGGCCAAGCGCATCGTGCGCCAGGCCCAGGCCCAGGCCGACGAAATTTTCGCCCAGTTGGACCAGCTGCGCCGCCAGCAGCAAAAGCAGATCAACTTCCAGGAGCTCAACGACGCCAAGGCCGCCGTGCGGCACAGTCTGAACCAGGCCCAGGAGGCCCTGCACCTGCGCAGCGAGCCCCAGGAGCCTGCCTATGCCCCCAGCCGCCCCATCGAGGTAGGGGACCTGGTGGAGCTTCCCGGGGTGAAAATGGCCGCCTCGGTGCTGGCCGTCAACAACGACGGCACATTGCTCCTACAGGCGGGGAAGATGAAGATGACCGTCAAGGCCCAGCAGGTGCGCCTGCCGGAGGGCCAGCCCGAAAAGAAGCCCGCCGCTCCAGTGGGCGGCAGTCCCAAACTGAATCTCCAGTCCCGGGCTTCGTCGGAGCTGGATATCCGGGGCTATGAGACCCTGGAGGCCGAAAGCGTGGTGGAGAATTACATCGACAGCGCCGTGATGGCAAAGCTGGGCACCGTGACCATCATCCACGGCAAGGGCACCGGCGCCCTGCGCAAGGCGGTCCACGAGATGCTCAAGCGGAACAAGGCCGTCAAGAGCTTCCGCCTGGGCCGCTATGGCGAGGGAGAGGCCGGCGTAACGGTGGTGGAGCTGAAATAACAGACGGAGTTTGTGGATTCTGCCAAAAGGGCCAAACTTTTTTTCAGGCCCCGCTTCAAGAATTTGTAGCTTTGGATATTGCTTTCTTTCCCCGTTTCGGTATAATATTATAGTGTGAGAGAAGTATGTCCCCGCATTTTGCGAAAATGCTTCATAAAAGGAGTGCAATGGAATGTTTACACAGGAAGTTACCGTGAACAATGAGGTGGGCCTGCACGCCCGGCCTGCTACCTATTTTATCCAGAAGGCCAACGAGTTCAAAAGCGGCATCTGGGTGGAGAAGGAGGAGCGCCGGGTCAACGCCAAGAGCCTGCTGGGCGTTCTGTCCCTGGGCATCGTGAAGGGCACCACCATCACCCTGATCGCCGACGGCCCCGACGCCAAGGAGGCCGTGGAGGCCCTGGCGCAGCTGGTGGACAATCAGCTGGGCGAGTAAAAACGAAATAACCGGAAAACACCGGAGGGACGGCTGTCCCTCCGGTGTTTGTTTTCATACCTCAGTTCAGCATATCGGCGTTGGTGTCGAACAGCTGGCGGATGCGCCGGCGCAGGGGCCGGTGGGCCGGGTCCGTCAGCTCCGGGTCACGCTCCATCAGCTGCCGGGCCGCCGTCTGGGCCTCGTCCAGCAGCCGCATGTCGCAGCTGAGGTCGGCGATCTTCATGGCCGGCAGGCCGTGCTGCCGCTGGCCGAAGAAATCTCCCGGCCCCCGCAGCCGCAGGTCCTCCTGGGAGATGCGGAAGCCGTCGTTGGTCTGGGTCATCACCTTCAGCCGGGCCCGGGTCTCCTCATTCTGGCTGTCCGACAGCAGGATGCAGTAGCTTTTGGCCTTGCCCCGGCCCACCCGGCCCCGCAGCTGGTGCAGCTGGGACAGGCCGAACCGGTCGGCGTTTTCCACCACCATGCAGGTGGCGTTGGGCACGTCCACCCCCACCTCCACCACGGTGGTGGACACCAGGATATCACTTTCCCCGGCGGCAAAGGCCGCCATGACCTTCTCCTTCCCCCCTGGGCTTCATCTTCCCGTGGAGCACCGCCACCCGCAGGTCCGGAAACACCTGCTCCTGCAGCTGCTTGGCGTAGGCCGTCACGGCCTTGCGCTCGTCGGGGATCTGGTCCGCCTCCCCCACCAGGGGGCAAACGATGAAGATCTGCTGTCCCGCCGCCGCCAGCTTCCGGATAAAGGCCTGCACCCGGGGGCGGTAGCTCTCCCCCAGGGCGAAGGTGTCCACCTTCTGCCGCCCGGGGGGCAGCTCGTCGATCACCGACACGTCCAGGTCCCCATAGATCACCAGGGCCAGGGTCCGGGGGATGGGCGTGGCGGACAGCACCAGCATATGGGGGTCCTCCGCCTTCTGGGACAGGGCCGCCCGCTGGTTCACGCCGAACCGGTGCTGCTCGTCCGTCACCACCAGGCCCAGCTTCCGGTACTGCACGTCCTCCGTCAGCAGGGCGTGGGTGCCGATGCACAGGTCGATGGACCCGTCCGCCAGCCCCGCTAAAATCTCCCGCCGCTCCTTGGCCCGGGTGGACCCGGTCAGCAGGGCGCACCGGATGGAAAACCGGGCCAGCAGCGGCGCCAGCCCCTGATAGTGCTGCCGGGCCAGAATTTCCGTGGGGGCCATCAGGGCCGTCTGCCACCCGTTTTCCACGGCGAACCAGATACACGCCGCCGCCACCATGGTCTTGCCGCTGCCCACGTCCCCCTGGCACAGGCGGTTCATAGGCTTGCCGGACACCATGTCCTCCACGGCGTCGGCAATGGCCCGCCGCTGGGCCCCGGTCAGGGCGAAGGGCAGCCGCCGGTAAAAGGGCTCCATGCTCATCCGCCGGCAGGCCGGGCCTGCCACGTCCCGCCGCCGCTGCCGCAGCAGCTGCAGACCGCAGGTCAGCAGAAACAGCTCCTCGAACACCAGCCGCCGCCGGGCCACCTCCAGAGCCTCCGGCGACGACGGAAAGTGGATGTTCTCATAGGCGTAGTTCACATAGCACAGGCTGTGGGCCTGGCGGATGCCGTCGGGCAGCACGTCCGGCAGCAGCTCCCGGCAGGCGTCCAGCCCCTGGCGGGTCGCCCGGGCCATCAGCCCCTGGGTGACTCCGGCGGTCAGGGGATAGATGGGCATGATGCGCCCGGTGACCTGCTGCCGCCCCTCTGGCTCAAACAGGGGGTTGATCATCTGCTTGCGCCGCAGATTGTCCTCCACCCTGCCGAAAAACACATACGTCTCCCCCATGCGCAGGGAGCTGCCCAGATGCTGGGCGTTGAAAAAAACCAGATCCATGGACCCGCTGTCGTCCACCACCCGGGTCTTGGCGATGGTGCGGCCTCCGGAAATGCGATAGGCCGTCAGGTCCGCCGCCACCATGCCCCGGACGCATACGCTCTCCCCGGCGGTCAGCTCCCGGATGGGCCGGACCTGGGTCCGGTCCTCATACCCCCGGGGAAAATAGGCGATCAAATCTCCCAGGGTGGTGATGCCCAGCTTTTCCAGGGCGGCGGCCCGGGCCTCGCCGATGCCCTTGATATATCGCACATTGGTGCCCAGGTCTGCCATAAGACCGCCTCCTTCGTTCTTATTTCCGGCGGTAGGTCACATATTGGAATGACACGCCGCCGGAGGTAAATGTCTCGCTTTGTTCCGCCTCTGTCCACCCGCTGTTCCTGGATAAATCGGGGAAAAACGCGTCGGCCTGGGGCGCGGCGAAAATCCTCGTCAGATACACGGTGCTGCACCGGGGCAGCAGCTGGCGGTACACGCTTTCCCCGCCGATGACCACCGCGTCCTCCGGCACCTCCGCCAGGTCATGGATCACCTCCGCCCCCGGGGCGGTGAAATCCGTATCCCGGGTCAGCACCAGGTTCCGCCGGTCCGGCAGGCCCCGGCCCCCGGGGAGACTCTCCAGGGTCCGGCGGCCCATGACCACGGTTTTCCCCAGGGTCAGCTGCCGGAATCGCCGCAGGTCCTCCCGGATGTGAAACAGCAGAGCGCCCTCCCGGCCGATGCCGCCGTTTTCGCAGACGGCTGCAATGGCGATCATTCCTCGTCCTCCCCGTGGGGACGCCACAGCCACACCACCTGCTCCGGGGCCGGAGTCAGGCCCAGCTTTTTCTGCAGGGCGTGGGAGGCGGGGTTGTCCTCATACACATGGCAGAAGGGGGTCCAGCCCCGCTCCAGGTGCCACCGGATCAGCCAGCCCTCCAGGGCCATGGCCAGGCCCCGGCGGCGATACTCCGGCAGGACCTCTAAAATGCCCATGCTGCCCTCGTGGTGCACACCGATGAAAGCCGCCAGCTGCCCATCTTCAAACAGGCCCCACAGCTGCCCCGCCTCCATCCGGCTGCGCAGATATGCCGCCTCGTCGTCCTCCGGGTGATAGTGGGCGGCGCACAGGGGGAGGTATTCCTCCGTTATAGGCCGCACCTCCGCGGCGGGAACCCGGGGCGGCTGGCTTTCGCCATAAACCCACTGGGTGCAGGGGACGCCCTTTTTCAGACCAAAGGCCCGGGCTGCCTCGTCACTGGCCCCCTGGGGGACGCAGAAAAGCCCCCCGTTTTCCAGCCCCAGGCGGCGCAGAAGCGCCGCCAGAGCCGGTCCGTCGGCGATATCGCTCATGACCAGGTGGTCATTCCGGACCACGCTGCCCTCCGGGCCCCGGTACAGCAGATGTTCCTCCCCTTTTCGCAGCAGCACCTGATCCACGTTGGCGCTGTTCCATTTGTTATGCATACGGATTCTCCCTCTTTCCTTAGTGGTGTCTTTTCCCCCTATTATACCTTCTGTCGAGGAAAATGTAAACTTCCTTTCCGGTGGGAAACGTGCTATACTGGGGAAAACCCTGAAAGGAGGGGCGCCATGACCAAGGATGAGCTGCGGCAGAAGGCCAACGATCTGCCTCTGGCCCCGGGGGTCTATCTGATGATGGACAAAACCGGCAAGGTGATCTATGTGGGCAAGGCCAAAAAGCTGAAAAACCGCGTCAGCCAATATTTCCAGGACACCGCCTCCCACAACGAAAAGACCCGGGCCATGGTGTCCCAGGTGGACCATTTCGACACCATTTTCGTCTCCACGGAGTTCGAGGCCCTGATCCTGGAAAACTCTCTCATCAAGCGCCATATGCCCCGGTACAACATCCTGCTGAAGGACGACAAGGGCTATCCCTTTGTGCGGCTGGACGCCGACGCGGCCTACCCCCGCTTCTCCCTGGTGGGAAAGACCGCTGACGACGGCGCGAAATATTTCGGCCCCTTCGGCGGCCGGCGGGAGACCCGGCTGGCCATTGAGGCGGTGTGCGGTGCCCTGCACCTACCCACCTGTGCCCGCCAGTTTCCCCGGGACATCGGCAGGGAGCGGCCCTGCCTGAATCACCACATTGGCCGCTGCGACGGCTTCTGCCGCCCGGACGGCCCCGGCCAGGCGGAGTATCAGGCCCGCATCCGCCAGGCGGTGCGCATTTTCAGCGGCCACTACCGCCAGCTGACGGCGGAGCTGCAGCAGGAGATGGAGCAGGCGGCGGAGGAGCTGAACTTTGAAAAGGCCGCCGCCCTGCGGGACCGCATCCGGGCCATCTCCGTGCTGGGCAAGACCCAGCAGGTCATCGCCGGAGTCTGCGCCGACACGGACGTGTGGGGCGTGTACCCGGGCCAGGTCCGCTGCGGCAGCGCCGTGCTGCACATTGAGGACGGCAATCTTCTGGGCCGGGAGGTGGAGGTGTTCTCCGCCGCCGCCGACCAGGAGGAGGCGGACATCCTCTCCGCCGTGCTGAGCCAGTATTACCTGGACCGCCAGGCCCTGCCCCGGGAGATTTTAGTGCCCTGCGAGCTGGAGGATATGGACACCTTCGCTGCCCTGCTGACAGGCCGGGCCGGGCACCGGGTGATCCTGCGGGTGCCCCAGCGGGGAGAGCGGGCGGAGCTGCTGCGCATGGCCCGCCGCAACGCCCGGGAGGAGGTGGAGCGCATCACCTCCGACGCCGAGCGCACCGGCAAGACCTTAGAGCAGCTGGGGACCCTGGCCGGGCTGGCGGAGGCCCCCCGGCGGCTGGAATCCTACGACATTTCCCACACCGCCGGGCAGGACATGGTGGCCTCCATGGTGGTGTTCGCGGACGGACGGCCCCTGAAGCGGGACTATCGCCGGTTCCAGGTAAAGACTCTGGACCACGCCGACGACCTGCGGGCCATGGAGGAGGTGCTGGAGCGCCGGTTCCGGCGATATCTGGAGGGAGACAAGCACTTTGCCCCCCTGCCGGACCTGCTGCTGATGGACGGCGGCCAGCTGCAGGCGGAGGCCGCCTGCCATGTGCTGGAAAGGCTGGGCCTCACCGTGCCGGTGCTGGGCATGGTAAAAAGATGACCGCCACCGGACCCGGGCCCTGGTAACGCCCCAGGGGCAGGAGCTGGGCATCCAGCAAAGCCCCGCTGTTTGCCCTGGTGGGCCGGGTGCAGGAGGAGGTCCACCGCTTCGCCATCACCTATCACCACGAAAAGCACACGAAATCCGCCCTGACCTCCCGGCTGGACGGCATCCCAGGGGTGGGAGACGTCCGGAAAAAGGCCCTGCTGAAGCACTTCAGAAGCGTCCGGGCCATTGAGCAGGCGGAGCTTCTGCAGCTGGAGGCGGTGCTGCCCAAGGCCGCCGCCCGGGCGGTATACGACCACTTTCACAAGGAGGAGACGCCGTGAAAACCTACGCCACCCTTGGCCCCGCCTGCTGCCGGGCGGACCTGCTGACGGAACTGCTGGACATGGGGCTGACGGGCTTCCGCCTGAACCTGTCCCACACCACCCTGGCGGCCTGCCGCCCCTGGACGGAGGCGGTGCAGCAGGCCCGGGCGGCCTCCGGCCGTCCGGCGGAGCTGATCGTCGATATGCGGGGGCCGGAGCTGCGGATGGAGCCCCTGTCCCGTCCCGTGACCCTGACGGCGGGGGAGACCGTGACCCTGGGCCCCGGGGGCCTGCCGGTGGAGCCGGATATCCTGGCCGCCGTGGCCCCGGGGCAGGAGATTTTGCTGGATGACGGACTCATGGCCCTGCGGGCGGAGACCTGCGGCCGGGCCGTCACCTGCACCGTCACCCGGGGCGGGGTGCTGGAAAGCCGGAAAAGCATCACCCTGCCGGGGGTGGAGCTGTGCCGCCCGGCCCTGACGGAGCAGGACCTGCTGGACCTGGACAACGCGGCCGGGCAGGGGGTCACGGCGGTGATGCAGCCCTTTGTCCGCAGCCGCCATGAGCTGGAGCAGGTCCGGGCGGCCCTGGCCCGCCGGGGTCTGGAGCACCTCACGATATTCGCCAAGATCGAGGACCGGCAGGGCTGGCAGAGCCTGCCCCAATGGATGGACGCCTGCGACGTGGTCACCGTGGCCCGGGGGGACCTGGGCAGCAATCTGGGGCTTCTGCACCTGCCCGCTGCCCAGAAGGACATCGCCGCCCGGTGCCGCCGGGCCGGGAAGCCCTTCCTGGTGGTGACCCAGCTGCTGCACACCATGACGGAGCACCCCACCCCCACCCGGGCGGAGGTGCTGGACGTGTACAACGCCGTGCTGGACGGGGCGTCGGCCCTGATGCTCACCGGGGAAACGGCCCGGGGCCGGTATCCGGTGCAGGCGGTCCGCTGGCTGCTGGACATCGCCCGCCAGGCGGAGTGACGCGGCGGCTTTCTTCAAATTTCACAAAAACCTCTTTTCAAGATTGTCCGCTGGTGGTATAATGTTTCCATTATTTTGTACTACAGGGGGAATCACAGCCATGAAAAAGACCGTTTTACGCAAATATGCCCAGCTCATCGCCCAGACCGGCGTCAACGTGCAGCCCGGCCAGGAGGTGTTCATCGCCGCCGACCTGGATCAGCCGGAGTTTGTGAAGATGCTGGTGGAGGAGTGCTACAAGCGCAAGGCCAAGAAGGTGGTGGTGGACTGGAGCTATCAGCCCCTGCAGAAGCTGCACTACCGCTATCGCACCATGACCACCCTGTCCAAGCTGGACAACTATGAGGAGGCCCGCTGGCAGCACTATGTGGACACCATCCCCTGCCGCATCTATCTGCTGTCGGAGGACCCCGACGGCCTCAACGGCATCAACCAGGAGAAGATGGCCAAGTCCCAGCAGCGGCTCTATCCCACCATCCGCAAATACCGGGACCAGATCGAGAACAAGTATCAGTGGTGCATCGCCGCCGTGCCCGGCGCGGCCTGGGCCAAGAAGCTGTTCCCGGGCCTGCGCACCAGCCAGGCTATGGAGAAGCTGTGGGAGGCCATTCTGTCCACCAGCCGGGTGGATGAGGACCCCTTGGCCGCCTGGGACGCCCACAACCAGGACCTTCACGACCGGTGCCAGTATCTCAACAGCCTGCACCTGCGGCAGCTGAAGTATAAGAGCGCCAACGGCACGGACCTGACCGTGGGGCTGATCCCGGAGGGGCAGTTCTGCGGCGGCGGCGAAACCAGCCTGCAGGGGATCTTCTTCAACCCCAACATCCCCACCGAGGAGTGCTTCACCTCCCCCATGAAGGGCCAGGCCGAGGGCATCGTCTATTCCACCAAGCCCCTGAGCTATCAGGGTCAGCTCATCGACGAGTTCTGGATCCGCTTCCACGAAGGCAAGGCCGTGGAGTGGAACGCCCAGGTCAACAACGACCTGCTGACCAAGCTCATCACCATGGACCAGGGCAGCTGCTATCTGGGCGAGTGCGCCCTGGTGCCCTTCGACTCCCCCATCAACCAGTCCGGCCTGCTGTTCTACAACACGCTGTTTGACGAGAATGCCTGCTGCCACCTGGCCCTGGGCATGGGCTTTGCCGACACCATCCGGGACTTCCAGAGCAAGACCCTGGAGGAGTGCCGCAGCCTGGGCGTCAACGACTCCATGGTCCACGAGGACTTCATGATCGGCTCGGCGGACCTGTCCATCGACGGCGTATGCCAGGATGGGAAAACCGTCCCCCTGTTCCGGAACGGCACCTGGGCCTTCTGATACGCAAACGAGCAAAAAATACCGCCGGAAAATCCGGCGGTATTTTTCTATGGATACCGTACAGGAGAGGGTCGGTCCCCGCACAGGTGATCCCGCAGATAGGGCGCTTTTCGCCCCCTATACTCATGAAACACCAAAGCGGCGAAACTGCAACCGGTTTTTTCAAAAAATTTTAAAAAAAATTCCCGGAGCGGTGCTCCGGGAATTTCAGACTTATTTGGTGCGGATGAACAGCACGCCCAGGGTGCCGGGGCCGCAGTGGGAGGTCACGGTGGAACCGGCGGTGGTTTCGATGATCTCCTCAAAGTCCGGGGCCAGCTCCAGGATCTTCTGCCGCACGGCCTCCACCGCCTCCGGGGCGCAGCGGGTGTGGGTGATGAACACCCGGTGCTTGTTGATGTCGTCCCGACCCCGCAGCCGGTCGTCGGCATATTGCAGCATCACCTTGTCGATGGGGCCGCGATACTTCTTGCCGGGGGTCATTTTGCCGTCCTTCACTTCGATGCAGGGCTTCAGCTTCAGCAGGTTTCCGCCGAAGGCGCTGAGGGCCGAACAGCGACCGCCCTTGTACAGATAGTCCAGCCGGTCGATGACGAAGCTGGCCTCCACCTGGGGAGCCAGGTCCGTGCAGGCCTTCTGGATCTCCTCCGCCGTCTGTCCGGCGGCGGCCAGCTCCGCCCCGTGGAGCACCAGCAGACCCTGGCCGGTGGAGAGGTTCCGGGAATCCACCACATACACCTGGCCGATGTCCGCCGCCGCGATGCAGGCGTTCTGGTAGGAGCTGGAAAAGTCGCTGCTGATGCAGAAGTGCACGATGCTGTACCCCTGCTGGCGCCAGTGGCGAAACTCCCGGACATAGTCAAACACGTTGACGGCGCTGGTCCGGGGCAGCTGCCCGCTGGCGTCCACATAGTCATAGATGATTTCCGGCGTGATCTCCACGCCGTCGCGGCCCACCTTGTCGCCGCAGTGCACCGACAGGGGGGTGATGGCAATGTCGTACTTTTCGATCAGCTCCGGCGATAAGTCGCAGGTGCTGTCCGAGGTGATCTTTACCTTCATTTGCTGCTTTTCTCCTTACGTTAAGGCCCCGGGCCGGGCCCGGCGGCGATTTGAGCAAGAGTTTTCCCCAATTCTTCCTTTTGCGGCGCTTCCAAAACTGCCGCGCATGATATTATATCGGAAAAGCCCCCGGGATGCAAGGAAAACTTACCGTTTACACGGAAAAAAGTGCGGCAGTTCTCGTGAACTGCCGCACTTTTGTGATTTTATTCCTCAAAGAGACTGGCCTGGTAGGGCAGGCCCGCCTGGCCGATATTCCGGCGCTGGGCGGCGTTTTCCTCCGTCAGCGCGTCAGTAATGGCCATTTTGCGGATGATGTTCCGCACGGTGGCGTCCAGGGCCGTCCCCTCCCGATAGTCGGCAGGGAAGATGAAGTCCACCCGGCCCTTGGCCAGCAGGTCCTCCACCCCCTGGCGGTTCTCCTGCTGATACACGGCGATGGCCTGGCCGCCATAGGCCCGCATCATCTTCATGCACGGCACGTCGGACAGTCCGTCGCCGATGTAGATCATGTTGGTAAAGGGCACCCGCTTGCTGTCGTCGGGCATGGAGTCGTTCAGGCTCTTGTCGTCGGACACGTCCAGAACGCCCTTGTTGATGCGATAGACGAACTGGGTCTTGTTGGTGAAGTTCACGTCCAGCTTGGGCCAGGAGGCCAGCCCGTCCCGGTCATAGAAGAACTCACAGGCGTAGATCTCCCGGAACTCCCGGGCGATGCCGCTGCCCTCGATGATCTCCCGCAGGCCGGAGGAGATGACATAGTGCTCCACCTGCACCCCCTGACTGCGGCCGAAGGCGTTGATGCGGCCGAACCACTCCGCCACCCCGGGGAACAGCTCCAGGCTGTGGCCGCAGCGCACCAGAAACTCCCGGTCCAGCCGGATGTTCTGGGTCCGGCACTCGGCGATCATGGTGTACATATACGCCAGAAGGCCGTCCATGCGGTTCTCCCGGCCGAAATCGTTGGCCTTTTTCCAAAACTCCGCCGGGGTATAGCCCAGGGCCGGGATAAAGGCGTAGTCCTCCATATCCGTGGTGCACAGGGTCTTGTCAAAGTCATACAGCAGGGCCACGATGGGCGTCATACTGCCACCTCCTTGCAGATAAGGCAAAAGCGGCCGCCGGGCCGCTTTTGACAGAATGATTCACCGCCGGTCGCCGCCGTTGTAGTTGCGGCCAAACTGCAGGTCCTCCAGATTCAGCTTGAAATCCAGGGGGAAGGGGGACTCCTCCTCTTTCTTCTCCTGAAACTCCGGCTGCGGCTCCGGTTCGGCGGCAGACTCCGGCTGGGGGGGCCTCCTCCTGGGGAACAGGCTCCGCGTCCGCCACGGGCACGGCGTTCTCCTCCGGGGCGGGCAGGGTCACCGCCTCGTTCTCCGGCTCCTGGTCCTCCTGCTCCGGGGCATTGCGCTCCGGCAGGGAATCCAGAAACGCCAGCTGCTGGGCGCACAGGTCCCGGCTGCGCTGGATGAAGTCCTCCGTCTCGCTCTGGGCCGTTGCCAGCTTCTCCCAGGAATCCCGGATCTCCTGCTGGAGCTGCCGGGCCTGGACATCCGCCTCGCCCCGGGCGTCGGCAAGGATCTGCTCCGCCTGGGCCTGGGCATCGGCGATGGTTTTTTCTTTTTCCGCCTGGGCGTCGGCCACCATCTGGGCCGCCATCTTCTGGGCCGCCAGCAGGGTGGAGCGCATGGCGTCCTCGGTGGCCCGGTATTCCTCCACCTTTTCCGCCAGCATCTTCAGCTTGGCCTTCAGGGTGGTGTTGTCCTTATACAGGGCGGTATAATCCTCCGTCAGACCGTCCAGAAACTCGTCCACGGCGGTCATGTTATAGCCGCTGGTCAGGCCGGTGGACTTGGGAAAGGTTTTTTCGGAAACTTCCTGGGGTGTGTACATGCTCTATCCCTCCGTATTCTCTCTCGGTCCGTCACATATACAGGCCGCTGTTTTCCAGTCCGTCGATCAGGTCCCCCATCAGGTCCACCGAATAGGGGGTGACGATATAGGTCTTGGCCGCCACGCGCTTGACGTTGCCGCTGGTGGCGTAGGCCACGCCGGACACGAAGTCCAGCAGACGCCGGGCGATATCCGGGTCGGTGTTCTCCATATTCATCACCACCGTGCGCTTTTCCATCAGATGGTCAGCGATGGTGTTGGCATCCTCGTCAAACTTCACCGGCTTCATCAGCACCACCTTCAGCTGCCCGGCGGAGTTGATGTTCACCACCTTGCTGCGGCGGTCGTCGCTGCGGCGCTCCTCGTCCCGGCGGGGACGCTCCGGGCGCTCCTCCTCCTGATACTCCTCCGGTTCATCCTCCTCGTCATAGGGGTGGATAAACTTTCTGAACTCATCCTTCAGGCTCATATGCGTCCCTCCTGTTCTTTATTTCGTATAGTCCCGCGCGCCGAAGATCGCCGTGCCCACCCGGATCATGTTGCTGCCGCACCGGATGGCGTCGGCGAAGTCGCCGCTCATGCCCATTGAGAGATATTCCATCTTATTATCGTATATTTTTGCATTGATGTCAACATATAACCAACGCATTTTCTCGAAATATGCCAAATTTCCGTGGGGCTCCGCCGCCACCGGGGGGATGGTCATCAGTCCCCGCACCTGCACATGGGGCAGGGCCCGGGCCATCTCCGCCGCAGCGTGGATCTGATCCGGGGAAAAGCCGCTTTTGGCGGCCTCGCCGCCGATGTTCACCTCCAGCAGGATATCCTGGCAGAGCTCCAGTCTTCCGGCGGCCTTTTCGATCTCCTGCAAAAGCTCCGCGCTGCCCACAGACTGGATCAGATCGGCCTTGCCCACCACCTGGCGGACCTTGTTGCGCTGCAAATGGCCGATAAAGTGCAGGGGACGGCCCTCATAGGCGTTTTCCGCCAGCTTGGCGGTCATCTCCTGGACCCGGTTTTCCCCCAGGGCGTCAATACCGGCGGCAATGGCCTCCTGGCAGGCGGCGGCGTCGTTCATTTTGCTGGCGCCCACCAGGATGATGTCGGCGCCGGTGCGGCCGGTCTCCCGGGCCGCCTGGTCCATCTGCTGCCGGACGGCGGCAATGTTCTCCGCAATAGACATAGTGAAAGCCTTCCTTTCCCGTATTAATCTCCTGTCAATATCTGTGAGCCGTCCAGGGTGACGCCGGTCATGATGACCTCGTCCCCGGGACGCAGGGTGTCCAGTCCGTCGGTGTTCTGGGGCACCGACACCAGCACATAGTCATCTCCCTGGTACACCATGTCCACCGGCTTGAACCGGGAGAAGCTGCCCTGGGCGCAGTAAACCCCCAGGGTCCCGTCCTCCTGCTGCCGCAGGCACACGGAGGGCAGGCGCAGCCCGGTGTAGCTGTGGAGCACGATCTGGGCCGTCTGGTGCCGCAGCTGGGTGGTCTCCGCCAGATACTCCCGGCAGGCCAGCACCACCACGCACCGGCCGTCCTCCGCCGGGCCGACGGAGTGGACCGTGGCGGCGATGTCATCGGTGATGCCTTTGGTCAGCCGCAGGGACACGTTGCCGCAGCCGGCGATGCGCTGGGCCTCCTCCTGGGTGACGGCGGCGGCATAGTACCAGGTGTTGCCGTAGATGAGCTTTCCCACGTTGGCGTTATTCTCCCCGGCGGTGAGCTTGTCCAGGGCGCTGGGGGTCAGGTCATCCAGCCCCGCCGGGGTCAGCACGGACTCGTATCCGTCGCACACGGCGGAGTAGGTCCCCGCCCGGGGGGCGGTGATGTTGGCCGCGCCGGTGAGTCCCGCCTGCAAAGAGTCGATCTCGTCCTGCACGGCGGTGATCTCGGCCTTGATCTCCTGGCTGGAGGTATAGGCCCGGCTGCGCTTGACGATGGCAGCCTTCAGCTGGGACAGGTCGCCGGAGGCGGCGGTATAGTCCCCGCCGGTGAGGTTCTTCCGCAGGGCTATGATGTCGTCGGAGATGGAGCCGTCCAGCTTCAGGGCGGCGTCGGGGTTCAGGTAGGAGGACAGGGCATACTCCAGCTGCTCCAGCTGGAGCCGCTTGGCCTGGATCTGGGCCACGGCCTCCAGGGCCCCGGGGCTGTCATAGGTGGCGGCAATGACCTGGCCCTGGCCCACCTTCTCCCCCTCCTCCCGGGTGGGACTCAGGGTCCCGGCGTCGGTGCGGAAGGTCTCCTCCTCCCGCACCAACCAGCCGGAGGCCTCCACGGCGTCCTCCGTGGTGCTGGTATACACCCGGGTGGTGGCGTAGGGGTTCGTCAGATACCGCACCCCCTGGACCAGGAAATAGAACACCACCGCCGCCGCCAGGGCAATGGACAGAATTCTGAATACGCGGGTGGATTTCATAACGTACCTCCTTTTGTGGTGTGGTATCGGGGTGTTTATCGCGGCAGGGCACACGGGCCCTGCCGCCGGTCAGGTCTGCGCCTCCGGGTCATACAGGGCCACCGGGTGCAGCGGGACAATCGTAGATATAGCGTGCTTATAGATCACCTGCTGCCTGCCGTCGGTGTCCAGCACCACGGTGAAGCTGTCGAAGCCGGTGACGCTGCCCCGCATCTGGAAACCGTTCATCAGAAACACGGTCACGGGCAGGCTCTGCTTGCGGACTTTGGTCAAAAAAATGTCCTGAAGGTTGTTTTTCTGCATAACGAATGCTCCTTTTCTCTTGTGCGGACGGCTGTCCGCCTGCCCTTATCCTAAGCCATGGGCCGTGAGAAAATCTGTCGCATTCTGGAGAGCCGCCGGGAAATCCGGCTCCTTGTCCCAGTAGATCCAGTGGATCGCCGGGTTCCGCCGCAGCCAGGTCAGCTGCCGCTTGGCATATTGGCGGGAGCGGAGCTTGACCTCCTCCACCGCCTGGTCCGCCGTGGCCGTGCCGTCGGCCACCGCCAGGAACTGCTTGTATCCGATGGCCTGCAGGGCCGTGGCGTCCCGGGGAAGGCCCCCATCCAGAAGCGCCTGCACCTCCTGCAAAAGCCCCCGGCGGACCATCTCGTCCACCCGGCGGTCGATGCGCTCCCGCAGGTCCGCCCGGTCCCGGAAGTTCAGCCCGATATAGAGGGCCTGGTACCGGTCCGGCTTTTCCCGGCCCCGCCTGTCCCGCCGGGACATGGGCTCCCCGGTCTCCTCATATATCTCTAAGGCCCGGAGAATGCGCTTTTCGTCCCGCAGGTGCAGCCGCGCCGCCGTCTCCGGGTCCACGGCCTCCAGACGCCGCAGCATCTCCTGAGGCCCCAGCTCCCGCAGCTCCTGCTGAAGCCGCAGACGGGTCTGCCCCCCCTGGCAGCCGGGGGCGAAGTCGTCTCCCCGGATCAGGGCGTCCAGGTACAGGCCCGTGCCACCGGCCAGCACCGGGAGCTTTCCCCGGCTGAGGATATCCTGAATGCAGGCGTCCGCCGCCTGGCAGAACCGGGCCGCAGACCACTGCTCCGCCGGGTCCGCCACAGCGATCATGTGATGGGGGACCCCCTCCATCTCCTCCGCCGTGGGGGCGGCGGTGCCGATGGTCATACCCCGGTAGATCTGCATGGAGTCCACGGACACCACCTCGCCGTTCAGCCGCCGGGCCAGGGCCACGGCCATTTTCGTTTTTCCGCTGGCGGTGGGGCCTACCACGCACAGAACGGTCATAGGCGGCTCCTTTCCCGGGCTGTCACGCCCGCTTGAACATCTTCTCCACCTGGTATTTGCTGAGCTTCACCGCCACCGGGCGGCCATGGGGGCAATACTGGATCTCCCCGGACTGGACCCGGTCCACCAGACGCCGCAGCTCGGCGGGGTCGGTGTGCATCCCGGCCTTGATGGCGGATTTGCAGGCCATGGTGGACAGCAGGCTGTCCCGGGCCGCGTCCGGGTCCGCCCGGTTCAGCCGCAAGTCCTCCGCCAGCTCCTCCAGGGCCCCGGCGGGGTCGTCGATATCGCCGGGTACCTCCCGCACCAGCACCGCGCCGCCGAAATCCTCGCACCGGAAGCCATACCGCTCCAGCAGCGGCAGCTGCTCCAGCATCGCCGCGCAGTCCTCCGGCGGCAGCTCCACCGCCAACGGCTCCAGCAGGGTCTGGGTCATCACCGGCTCCGCGGCGGCCTTCAGCGCGTCAAACCGCACCCGCTCATGGGCGGCGTGCTTGTCGATAAGCCACACGTTCTCCTCCTCGTCCTCGCAGATGATATAGGTCCGCAGCACCTCCCCGGCGATGCGCCAGGGGGCCTCATGCGGCGGCTCCAGGGTCACCTGCTCCGGCAGGGATACCGTCTCCTGCACAGGCGGTTCCTCCCGCACAGGCGCCGGTTCCTGCGGCTCTGCCGCAGGGGCCGGGGACGGCGGGGTGATGTGATAGCTGACGCCGGGCCGGGCCGTGGGGGCCGTGAAGGCCTTCCCCGGCTCCGGGGCCACGTCCCGCACCGCCAGGGCCGGCTGTTCCGCCGGGTGCACCGGCCGGGCCGGGGCGGCGGGCCGGGCAGTATAGCTGCCCAGCGGCGGCTTCTCCGGCTGGGGCTTCTGCTGCTGCCGGAACTCCTGGGCGGTCATGGTCCGGTAAAAGGGCTTTTCCTCCTGCCGGGCGGGCTGTTCCGCCCGGTTCAGGGCGTCCATGACGGTATAGTACACCGCGTCAAAGGCGGTTTTGTCGGATACGAATTTCACCACGGTCTTGGCTGGATGCACGTTCACGTCCACCCGGTCCTCCGGCAGGGTCAGATGCAGCACGCAGCCGGGGAACTTCCCCTTCAGCAGCCGGTTGCGGTACGCCTCCTCCAGGGCCGCCGACAGCAGCTGGCTTTTCACGAACCGGCCGTTGACGAAGAACAGCTGGCGGCCCCGGGTGCCGTGGCCGTTCAGGGGCCGGGTCACATAACCCGACACCTGCACGTCGCCGCCGCAGCCCCGGACCTCCTGCAGGCCCATGGCGAAGTCCCGGCCCATGGCCGCGTATACGGCAGACAGCAGCTGCCCGTCGCCGGGGGTGTGGAGCACCTCGGCCCCGTCCCGCAGCAGCTTGAAGGACACCTCCGGATGGCTCAGGGCCAGGTGCTGGACGATGCCGGACACGGCGGCCCCCTCGGCGCTGTCCTTTTTCATGAACTTCATCCGGGCGGGGGTGTTGTAAAACAGGTCCCGCACGCAGATGGTGGTGCCCTCCGGGCACCCGATCTCCTCCACCTGGCCCGGCACGCCCCCCTCCAGATGCAGGGAGGCCCCGGTCTGGGCCCCGGTCTGGCGGGTCAGGATATCCACCCGGGACACGGCGGAAATAGCCGCCAGGGCCTCCCCCCGGAAGCCCAGGGTGCCGATGGCAGCCAGGTCCCCGGCGGTGCGCAGCTTGCTGGTGGCATGGCGCAGAAACGCCGTGGGCAGCTGCTGGGGCGCGATGCCGCAGCCGTTGTCCGTCATCCGCAGATAGGTGAGGCCCCCGTGCTGCACCTCCGCCACGATGGCGGTGGCCCCGGCGTCCAGGGCGTTTTCCAGCAGCTCCTTGGCCACGCTGGCGGGCCGCTCCACCACCTCGCCGGCGGCGATCAGGTCCGCCACGTGCCGGGGCAGGCATTGAATATCAGGCATAGCGTTGTCCTTTCGTGTTACGTCAGCTTCTTTTTGAGCTCATACAGCAGCTGCAGGGCCTCCAGGGGCGTCAGGGAGTCCACCTGAGCCCGGCGCAGCCGGTCGATGACCTCCCCCTCGGCCACGGCGGCAAAGGACACCTGGTCCTCCCGGGGAGCGGGGGCTGCCGCCGGACGGCCGGACTCCTCCTCCAGCTGCCGGAGGATCTTTCTGGCCCGGGACACCACCGCCTCCGGCAGGCCCGCCAGCTTGGCCACCTCGATGCCGTAGCTGCGGTCCGCGCCGCCGGGGACGATCTTCCTCAGGAACACGATCTCCTCCCCCCGGGTGCGGACGGCGATGTTATAGTTCTTCACGCCGGGAAGGGTCCCCCTCCATGGCGGTCAGCTCGTGATAGTGGGTGGCAAACAGGGTCTTGGCCCCCAGGCGCTTGGGGTCGGCGCAGTATTCCAGCACCGCCCGGGCGATGCTCATGCCGTCGAAGGTGGAGGTGCCCCGGCCGATCTCGTCCAGGATCAGCAGGCTGTCGGCGGTGGCGGTGCGCAGAATGTCGCTGACCTCCGTCATCTCCACCATAAAGGTGGACTGTCCCGCCGACAGGTCGTCGGAGGCCCCGATGCGGGTGAAGATCCGGTCCACGATGCCAAGTCTTGCGGCCTTGGCCGGGACAAAGGACCCGATCTGGGCCATCAGGACCATCAGCGCCACCTGGCGCATATAGGTGGACTTGCCCGCCATGTTGGGGCCGGTGATGATGGACACCCGGTCCTCGGTGCGGCCCATATAGGTGTCGTTGGGCACAAACAGGGCGTCCGGCCGCATGGCCTCCACCACCGGGTGGCGTCCCTGGTGGATTTCGATGACCCCGGACTCGTCCACCGCCGGGCAGCAGTAGTTGTTCTTCACTGCCACCGCCGCCAGGGAGCACAGGCAGTCCGCCTCCGCCACGGCGGCGGCCGTGGCCTGGATCCGGGCCACATGGCCGCTCAGCTCCTGCCGCAGCCGGGTGAACAGCTCATATTCCAGGGCCGACACCCGGTCCGAGGCGGACAGGATGTCGTGCTCCAGGTCCTTCAGCTCCTGGGTGATGTACCGCTCGCCGTTGACCAGGGTCTGCTTGCGGATATAGGTGTCCGGCACCTGATCCTTGAAGGAGTTGGACACCTCGATGTAGTATCCGAATACCTTGTTGTATCCGATCTTCAGGGTGCGGATGCCGGTTTTCTCCTTTTCGGCGGCCTCCATGGAGGCGATGACGCCCTTGCCGCCATGGAGGATGCTCCGCAGGCGGTCCACCTCCGGGTCGAAGCCCTCCCGGATGAACTCCCCCTCCCGGACGGAGAAGGGCGGATCGTCGCACAGGGTGCGGCCAATGAGGTCCGTCAGGTCCTCCAGGGGGTCCAGCTGGGCCAGCTCCCCCAGGCGGCCCCGGTCAAAGGCCGACAGCAGCTCCTTCACATGGGGCAGCCGGGCCATGGCGTTTTTCAGGGATACCACGTCCCGGCCCCCGGCGGTGCCGTATACGATGCGGCCCACCAGGCGCTCCATGTCGCCGATGCCCGTCAGGGCCAGGGCCAGCTCCTCCCGGGTCATGGTGTGGTCCACCAGCTGGCCCACGGCGCCGCTGCGGCGGGTGATGGCCGTTACGGACAGCAGGGGCCGCTCCAGCCAGCTGCGGAGCATCCGCCCGCCCATGGGGGTCTTGGTCTTGTCCAGCACCCAGAGGAGGCTCCCCTTCTTCTCCTTGCTGCGCAGGGTCTCCGTCAGCTCCAGGTTCCGTCGGGCCGTCAGGTCCAGTTCCATGAACTGCCCCTGCTGGTAATAGTCCAGGTCGTCCACATGGCGCAGGTCGGTTTTCTGCGTCTCGTGGAGATAGCCCAGCAGGGCCCCCAGCGACAAAGCCGCGGCGGGGTTCCCCTTGGGCAGCCGTCCCGCGGCCTCATCGCCGAACTGGGCGCGGACGGCCTTTTCCGCCTCCTGCAATTGAAAGCGTCCGGCAGGCAGCCGCTCCACATGGCAGTGGAGCTTATCCTGCATCAGACTCAGCAGCGGCCCGCAGTCGTAGGCCGCCTGGTTCACCACCGCCTCCGCCGGGGAAAACCGCCCCAGCTCGTTGAGCAGGTGCTCCGCCCGGTCCGGACCCTGGAAGGCGGTGACGTGGGTCTTGCCGGTGGAGATGTCGCACACGCTGAAGCCCGCGCAGGTGTCGTCCAGATACAGCCCCGCGCAGAAGTTGGAGCGTCCCTCCTCCAGGCAGGCCGCGTCAATGACCGTGCCGGGGGTCACCACCCGGATGATGTCCCGGTCCACCAGCCCCTTGGCCGTGGCAGGGTCCTCGGTCTGCTCGCAGATGGCTACCTTGTAGCCCTTGGCGATGAGCCGGGCGATATACGCGTCCGAGGCGTGATAGGGGATCCCGCACATGGGGATCTTCTCCTCGAAGCTCTTGTTCTTGTCCTTATCCCGGGTGGTCAGGGTCAGGTCCAGCTCCTTGGACGCCTTCCGGGCGTCGTCGCCGAACATCTCGTAAAAATCTCCCAGCCGGAAAAACAGGATGGCGTCCTGATTCTGTTCCTTGATCTGCAGATACTGCTTCATCATGGGGGTCAGCTCTGCCATGGTTTCACCCGCGCTTTCTGCCGCATAGGCGGCTGATCTGTCGAATGGTGGTGGAAAACATTGTTGAAAAGTGCAAAACTTATTGTTCTATGGGGCATATGCCCGCTTCGCGGCGTTGGCCGTGGTATCTTATGCATCAAAAAGCCTCGCAGAGTTTGCCGCCCGCAGGCGGTAAATGAAATGCAATCATTTTCGGCCGGGGCGTGTACCTGGCCGAAAATACTTCTCGGTCTGCAAGTGTGGAATTGGTTCGCCCATGGCGGACCAATTATGCGCGCAGCAGACTGCGGGCCTTTTGTCCAAAAAGGGCAAGGCCCTTTTTGGACAGTTTTATGCATCAAAAGAACAACGTTCTTTTGATGCAGGAAGCATCTCCCCGAACAGGGCCCAGGTGTTGCTGTCGGTGATCTTCACGTCCCGGTACTGGCCCAGGGCGGACTTGTCCCCCACCAGGTGCACCAGCCGTCCCCCCGCCGTCCGGGCGGACAGGGGCCACCGGGTGTCGTCGGTTTCGCCGTCCACCAGCACCCGCAGGGTCCGGCCCACATACCCGGCGTGGAGCCGGGCAGAAATCTCGTTCTGGGTGCTGCACAGAATGTCGAACCACTTCTGCTTCTCCGCCCGGGGCACCGGATCGTCCATTCTGGCCGCCGGCGTTCCGGGCCGGGGGGAGAAGATGAAGGTGAACAGGGCGTCGAACTCCACCTGCCGCACCAGGTCCACCGTCTCCATGGCCTCGGCCTCCGTCTCGCCGGGGAAGCCGATGATCACGTCCGACGTCAGCACCAGGTCCGGCATGACCTTCCGGGCATAGCCGATCAGGTCCAGGTATTTCGCCCGGTCATAGGGGCGGTTCATGGCCCGCAGCACCCGGTCGCTGCCGGACTGCACCGGCAGGTGCAGCTGGTGGGCCACGTGGCGGCTCTGGGCCATGGTGTCAAACAGCTTATAGCTGGCGTCCTTGGGCTGGGAGGACATGAACCGGATGAGATAGTCCCCCTGGATCTTGTCCAGCTCCCGCAGCAGGTCCGCAAAGTCCCAGGGCTCCGGCAGGTCCTTTCCGTAGGAGTTCACGTTCTGGCCCAGCAGGGTGATCTCCTTGAAGCCCTCCGCCGCCAGCTGGCGGACCTCCTCCACGATCTTCTCCGGGGCGCGGCTGCGCTCCCGGCCCCGGACATAGGGGACGATGCAGTAGGAGCAGAAGTTGTTGCACCCGTACATGATGGACACCCACGCCCGGACCCGGCCCTCCCGGACCACGGGCATCCCCTCGGCAATGGAGCCGTGCTCGTTCTCCACGGAGAACACCCGGCCCCGGCGGGTATACACCCGGTACAGCAGCTCCGGGAACTTCCACAGGGCCTGGGGCCCGAACACCAGGTCCACATGGCGATAGCTGGTCCGGACCTTCTCCGCCACCTCCGGCCGCTGGGCCATGCAGCCGCACAGGCAGATGATCTGCTCCGGGTTCGCCTTTTTCGTGTGGGTCAGGGCGCCCAGGGTGCCGTATACCCGCTTTTCCGCATGGTCCCGGATGGCGCAGGTGTTCATCACCACGATGTCCGCCCGGGCGGCATCGTCGGTGAATTCGCACCCCATGTCCCGCAGCATCCCCAGGATGTGCTGGCTGTCGGCCACGTTCTGCTGGCACCCGAAGGTGTCCACCAGGGCCAGAGGCGTCCGGCCCCGGGCCTGGTGCATGGCGTGGATTTTTTCGGTAAATTCCCGCTGGCGGGCCATCTGCCCGTCGTCGAGAAGCACTTGCTTTCTGTCCAATGGAAACCTCCCAGCCGCCCCGTGTCGTGAAAAAGGCGGCACTTCCCTAATTTATACTAAAACCTGTTAAAAAGCTCGAAGAGCTTTTTATAGCACCGAAGGTGCGTCAGGTTTTGCATGAGACGCCGCAGCGTGCAAAAGCACGCTGCGCGTGCGCGCAGCGCACGGGATTCTTGATTCAAATATTTGAATCAAGAATCAGTATTAATAATTCATCATACCACATTTTCCGGCCTGATACAAGAAAGCCCGCCGGGAAAAATGGCGAAAAATTTGTGTCCCGGGCGCTTTATCTTGTCCATGGAATATGGTATACTGGATAAAATATCGAAAAAACGAGGACATCGCACCATGAGAGACAACGAAACCAGACGGCCCGCCCCCCAGGCGGAGGCCGACGGCCTCATTGAGGGCCGCAACGCCGTGATTGAGGCCCTGCGGGCCGGAACGGCCATTGACAAGATTTATCTGGCCAAGGGCGAAACGGACAAGACCCTGGGCCATATCGCCTCCCGGGCCCGGGAGGCCGGTGTGGTGGTGGTGGAGGCGGACCGGCGGAAGCTGGACGCCATGAGCCGCACCCACTCCCACCAGGGGGTCATTGCCCTGGCCGCCGTCCGGGAATACGTCAGCGTCCAGAGCATCCTGGATGCCGCCGCCGCCAAGGGGGAGCCGCCTCTGCTGGTGGTGTGCGACGAGATATCCGACCCCCACAACCTGGGGGCCATCCTCCGCACCGCCGAGTGCGCCGGGGCCCACGGGCTCATCATCCCCAAGCGCCGCTCCGCCGGGCTCACCGCCATCGTGGGGAAAACCTCCGCCGGGGCCGTCAGCTATCTGCCGGTGGCCCGGGTGGCCAACCTGACCTCCGTCCTGAAGGACCTAAAAAAGCAGGGGGTCTGGATCTTCGGCACCGCCGCCGGAGCCTCCACCAACCTGTACAGCGCCGATCTCAAGGGCCCGGCGGCCATTGTCATCGGCTCCGAGGGAGATGGCATGAGCCGCCTGGTGGCGGAAAACTGCGATTTCCTGGTCAGCATCCCCATGAAGGGGCATATTTCCTCCCTGAACGCGTCGGCGGCCGCCGCCATCCTGCTGTATGAGGCCGTGCGCCAGCGCCGGGGATAACAACGAGGGATCACCATGCGTAACGAAGACATGCGGCCCACGCCGCCGGAGATGGACTTCACCATAGACGACATTCTGGACGAATTCGGCTCGGGTGGGTCCCGAAGGGACCCGGAGCCGGAGCCTGCCCCGGAACCGGAGCCCATCCCCGAACCCGAACCGGTCCCCGAGCCTGAGCCGGCCCCCGAACCGGGACAAGAGCCGGAACAAGAACCACAACCAGAACCCGAACCGGAACCGGAGCCTGTTCCGGAGCCGGAGTATCGTCCGGACGACGAACCGCCCCGGGAGAACCCCCTGGACCGGCTGCGCCGCCGCTTCCGGCAGCGGCAGGAGGACCCGGACGAGCCCCGGGCCGTTCCGGAGGAGGACGACGAGGACGGCGTCCTGCCGGAGCGGGTGCCTTTGAGGGAGCGCCTGTCCGCCGCCGCCCAGTGGGTCCGGGACCGCATCCCCGCCCGGGACCTGGAAAACCCGGACGACGCCCCGGAGGAGCCGCCGGAGCCGGAGCCCACCATGGACGACGCCGCCCGGGAGCAGAAGTGGCAGTGCGCCCGGCTGCACCGGCAGCGTCTGCTGCTGACGGCGCCCACCCTGCTGGCCATAGCCGTGGCCGTCATCGACGGGCTGGACCTGCTGTCCCAGGGGTGGTATGACCACGTCTGGCTGCGCTGCGGCATACCAGCGGGGCTGCTGGCCCTGTGCCTGCTGCTGAGCACCCGACTGTGGCACGAGGCAGGGGAGAGCCTGGGCCATGGGCGCGTCACCGCCCCGGCGGCGGCGCTGGTGTGCGGCCTGGCAGCCCTGGCGGACAGCGCCCAGTGCCTGTTTCTGGGGCAATGCCCGAATCTGCCCTTTGCCGCCCCGGCGGCGGCGTTGCTGTATCTGTGCGCCTGCGGCCAATATCGCGCCGCCCGGGCCCGGTATGACAGCTTCCGCCTGACCCAGCTGGGTGGCACGCCGCCGTATGTGGCCTCCGTCACCGCCGCCGGAGCCTGCAAGCAGCAGGGGCGTCTGGAGGGCTTTTACCGCATGTGGCAGTCCCCGGACCCCGCCGCCCGGTGGCAGCCCATTCTGACGCCGCTGTACCTGGCCCTGGCCACGGTGCTGGCCCTGGTGGCAGCCCTCAGCGGGCACCAGATGAACCGCTTCCTCTGGCTGTGGTCGGCGCTGCTGTCGGCCACGGTACCCCTGTCCCTGCCCCTGTCCGGGACGCTGCCCCTGTCCCTGCTGTGCCGCCGCCTGCACAAAAGCGGCTGCGCCGTGGCAGGCTGGAGGGGGGCCCGGGCCATTACCGCCGCCCGCCGGGTGGTGGTCACGGACGAGGACCTGTTCCCGGCCGGGGTCCTGTCCCTGCACGGCAAGGAGAAGAACGAGCCCTCCGCCGCCCTGGGTACGGTGGAGCTTAACGGCCTGAAGGTATACGATCAGGAGATCGGCGAGGCCCTGGCCTATGCCGAGGCCCTGTGCCGGGCCGCCGGAAGCCAGCTGACGCCCCTGCTGCTGCAGCTGATGGACGGCCAGGTCAGCTTCCGCTACGACGCCCACGACCTGCACTATTACGAGGATGGCGGCATCGACTGCACCGTCCGGGGGGCCACGGTGTCCATGGGCAGCGCCTATTTCATGAAAAAGCGCCGCATCGCCCTGCCCCGGGACCTGAAAATGGAAACCGGCGTTTTCATGACGGTGGACGGCCGCCTGGCGGCCATCTTCGCGGTGAAGTACCTGCCCTCCCGGAACGTGGAGTGGGCCCTGCGGGCCCTGCGCCGGAACCGGGTGACCCCGGTGCTGGCCACCCGGGGCGTCAACATCACCCCCAATCTGCTGAAGCGGAAATTCCGCCTGAACGCCCGACCCATTTACCCGGGGGTGGCCACCCGGCTGGCCCTGGCGGACCTGACCGCCCAGCCCGGGGAGACCCCCAACGCCCTGATCTATCGGGACGGCCTGCTGCCTATGGCGGAAACCGTCATCGGCAGCCAGCGGATGTGTCAGGCGGTGCGCTGGTCCACCATCCTCAGCTGGATCGGCGGCCTGTGCGGCCTGGTGCTGTCGTACTATCTGACCACCGCCGGCGATTTCGCCGCCCTGTCGCCGCTGTACATGCTGGTCTTCCTGGTTCTGCTGCTGCTCCCCACCCTGCTGCTGTCGGGGCTGGTGAAGTATTACTAATGCTTGTCCAAAATGCGCGAAACCTGCGGGCGGCAAACTCTGCGAGACCTTTTTAATAAGCAAAAAACTTCCCCTGCCATAGACAGGGGAAGTTTTTGCGTTGTCTGGCAGGGGACCGGATCCCCTTGCTTTTGCGGGGTTACTGGAGCAGCAGCAGGCTGAACACCAGGGTGAACAGTGCCACCGTTTCGATAATACCGATGACAATGAAGTAGTTTGCCGTGCCCTTTCCGGTTTCGCCCAGAGCGTCGGCGGAGGCGGCGGCAACCTTGCCCTGGAAGAAGGCGGACAGGCCGATGGCCAGGCCCGCGAAGATGCCGGTGAACATGGCCAGAGCCGCGTCACAGCCGCCCTCCACGGCGCTGCGGATGAAGTTCATCAGCAGGAAGCCGTAGATGGTCTGGGTCAGGGGCGCGCCGGAGAAGGCCACCATGATGAAGGGAGCGGGCTTGCCGTTGGCGTAGCACTTTTTCCACGCGCCCACGGAGGCCTGAGCGGCAAAACCGGAACCAAACGCAGAGCCCATGGCGGACAGGCCCAGAGCGCACGCCATACCAATAAATTCGATATTCATAGTTGATCTCCTATCCGTTTATTTTTTGATTTTATCGTGCTTTTTAAAGGGATCGTAAGCAATACCGGCCCACTCCATACCCAGCTGACCGGAGAATTCCAGCAGGTTCAGTCGCACGCCATGGACCACCACAGACAGCAGGCCCATGACGATGTTCAGCCCGTGACCGATCAGCAGGATCAGGACGGCGGCGATGACCAAGGGGCCCTTGAAGCCCAGGGCCATGTTGTTGAAGCTCTGAGCGATGGCCAGGGACGCCATGCCCACGGCAAACAGGCGGATGTAGCTCATGATGTTGCCGAAGGCGCTGATGGTGTTGAGGAACACTGTGAAGGCGTCGCCCAGGCCCGCCTTCAGGCCCTGGCCGAAGCTCTTGTCCGGGGACATGCCGCCGAACAGCACCACCAGCAGGAAGCCCGCAATGACCACGCACGCAACAGGCATCAGATTCACCTGCTGGCCGATGACCAGGTACAGCACCACGAAATACAGCGCGTCGATGGCGGCCAGCCAGCCCAGGTCCGCCAGCCAGCTCAGGTCCTTCTCCCGGAGCTTGCGGCGGATGTTCATGACGCAGGCCAGCGACAGCTGCACCGTGCCCAGGATGAAGCAGAACTTCATGATGGTGTTCTGCTGGGTGGTGGATTCCACACCGAAGTGGGCGGGATAGTTGGCGAAGGTGGGGATCACCAGGCTCCGGAGCAAGGGCACGTCCATGGCCTGCTCCAGGCCGAACCAGGTGCCTGTCAGCGCGCCCCACACAATGGTGGCAATGGACAGCAGCCACAGCAGCTGCACGGCGGTGGATGCCTTCTTGCCCTTGACGGTCATGACCAGGGCCGCCAGCAGGAACAGGCAGCCGTATCCGGCATCGCCGATGATCATGGCAAAGAACAGGGTGAAGAAGCCCAGAAACCAGAAGGAAATGTCATACTCCCGGTAGCCGGGAACCACGCCCAGAATGTCGAACACCGGGATCATCAGCCGGGTGACCTTGTTATACTTGACCTTGGTGGGGACCTTGTCGTCATCGGCGGCGGGGTCCTCCATGGCCCAGGCCCAGTGGGCCTGGGCGGCGGCCTTTTTGAAGCCCTCCACCTCCGCTGCCGGGATATAGCCCGTCAGCCACACCAGGCCATCCTGGCTCTGGGACGTGTTGCTGACGGCGGAATACTCTGCGGCGTTCTGGGTCTTGAGCATCTGGTCGTGGATGCTGGGCAGGTGCCGGGCGGCGTCGTGCAGCTCCGCCTCACAGACCCGGATGCCCCGGTCGCAGTCCTCCCACTCCTGGTTCAGCTCCTCCAGGCCCTTTTCGGGGATGGGGAACTCGGTGACGGGATACGGGGCGGGCAGGGGCCCGATGGAGGCCAGGGTGGGCATCTTTCCCACCGGGGCCAGCCGGATCACACGCACGTCCGGGTCCGCCGCCAGGGCGGCCGCAGTCTTTTTGTCCGTGCGGTAAATGTGGATATCCAGGCCCTGGTCCCCCAGCGACCGCAGCTCCGCCGGGGAGAAGGCTCCCCATTCGGACAGCCGCTCCGCAGCCGCATGGACGGCGGTCTTTTGCTCCTGCAGGGCCTTGTGCCGGTCTATGCAGGCGGCCAGGTCCTTGTAAAAGACCTCAAATTCCTTGTCGGACAGCAGCTTTTTTTCCGGCTCCTGTCCCGTGTATTCCTGGAGAAGCATCTCCATCCTGGACAGCTCCGCGAAGCGCTCCAGATGCCGCTGGTCGGCGCTGGCCTTTTCGGCGAAGTGGACGATGCCCAGGGTCCGCAGCCGGTCCAGCAGGGCGGTTTTTTCCGATGCGGCCGCCACAATGTGGACGACCTTCATTTTTTCGATCATCCGCTCACCTCCTGCAGCTTCTTCTTGGCGATCTTGCCCCGCACCACGGCGGAGGTCTGCTGGTCGCCCAGGTAGATGCCGATGACCCGGATGTTCTCCTTGGCCTCGGGGATCTTGACCTTTTCAAACAGGTTCACCCGCTGGGCCGTGGAGCGCAGCTCCTGCTCCAGAAGCTCCACCTGGCGGCGGAGGGTCTTTTCCAGAGCGTCCAGCCGGGCGATCTCCCGCAGGCGCACGGCGGCGGTGTCCACCCACAGGGGGTAGTCCGCCACGTCGTATTGGATCTCCTCAAAGCTCAGCTCCTGGAACACCGGAACGGTGACACCGGCGATGTTCTCCTGGCCGCACACCACATGGTGGGGGCGGATCAGGGTCTCCAGGCGCTTGTCCGCCGGGAAGCTGTCGTTTTCCGCGAAAACGGCCACCCAGTCGTCCAGTCCCGCCACGGCGGCCCGGCGCTCCCGCTCCACCTGCTCCAGCTGGGCGTTGACCTGCATCACCACGGATTGCAGCTGCTGCTTTTTCAGCTGCAGCGTGGGCAGATAGCGCTGAAACTGCTTCAGGCGGTCCTTCTGCACCTTCAATTCATTTTTGGTAAGTTTGACAGCCATAGGCGCACCCTCATTCCACGGCGGACCGCTTGGGCCATCTCTCCTGGATGAGGCTGGTTTTCAGGCCCGTTTCGTTGGGCTCGAAGCACTCGGCCAGGATCCCCCAGCCAAGGTCCAGCGCCTCCTCCAGAGGGATGTTCACGCTCAGGTCCATCAGCTTCGTTTCAAAGAGGTGGCCGTACTTGAGCAGCTTCTCGTCCCATTCGGACATCATGAAGCCCATGGACTTCTTCTCAAGGCTTTCCTTGTAGGCGCTGTAGAGACGGATCATGCCGTCCATCAGGGCGCGGTGGTCGCTGCGCGTCGTGCCGTTGACGTTCTGCTTGAGACGCGAGAGCGAGCCGAACGGCTCAATGTGGCCGTTTTTGAGGTAATACTGGCCCTCGGTGATATAGCCCGTGTTGTCCGGCACGGGGTGGGTGACGTCGTCGCCGGGCATCGTGGTGACGCCGAGGATGGTGATGGAGCCCGCACCCTCAAAGTCGACCGCCTTCTCATAGCGCGAGGCAAGGCAGCTGTAGAGGTCGCCAGGGTAGCCGCGGTTGGACGGCACCTGCTCCATCGTGATCGCCATTTCCTTCTGCGCGTCGGCGAAGTTGGTCATGTCGGTCAGCAGCACGAGCACGCGCTTGCCGGCAAGGGCGAACTGCTCCGCCACGGCCAGGGCCATATCGGGCACCAGGGTGCATTCCACGGTGGGGTCGGAGGCGGTGTGGACGAACATGACCGTGCGGCCCATCGCGCCGCTCTTTTCGAGCGTGTCGCGGAAGAAGAGGTAGTCGTCGTATTTCAGACCCATGCCGCCGAGGACGATGACGTCGACCTCCGCCTGCATGGCGATGCGGGCGAGCAGCTGGTTGTAGGGCTCGCCGGAGACGGAGAAGATGGGCAGCTTCTGGCTCTCGACGAGCGTGTTGAACACGTCGATCATCGGGATGCCGGTGCGGATCATCTTGTTGGGCACGATACGCCTGGACGGGTTCACGGAGGGGCCGCCGATGGGGATCATATTCTCCGTCAGGGCGGGGCCGTTGTCCCGGGGGACACCGGCGCCGTCGAAGATGCGGCCCAGCAGGTGGTCGGAGAAGGACACCATCATGGGGCGGCCCAGGAAACGGACCGGGTCCGTGGTGCTGACGCCCTGGGTGCCGCTGAACACCTGCAGCGTCACCAGGTCCTTGTCCAGCTTGATGACGTTGGCATAGCTGTCGCCCACCAGGGCCAGGTCGCCGTTGCGGACGCCGGTGGCCCGGACCGTGACGACGTTGCCCACGATGGACTCAATTTTCGTGTAAACTTTCTGCATATTGACTCCCCTCTCAACCCGCTGCCTTGCTCAGGTAAAAGTCCTTGAGCCGCTTTTCCTGGGCCTCAAATTCCGGGGTGCGGAACACGGTGTTGTGCCAGTCCAGGAACTCCTGACGGACCTGATTGAAGAAGGCGCGGATCTCCTTTTTGTCGCTGAGTGCGAAGTCCCGGGTCAGCACGTCATACAGCACGTTGAACTCGTGGATCTGACGCTCGGGATCGCAGGCCGCGTCGATGGGATCGAAGGAGTTCTGCTGCAGATACACCGCATCCAGCAGCTCGCCCTTCTGGTATACGATATAGTCCTCGGCCGAGGTGCCCTCTTCGCCGATGACCTTCATCATCTGGTTGATCTCGCTGCTGCGCTTGAGGATGCCGCGGGCCTGCTCCACCCGCTCCATGTCCACCACGCCCTGGTACTTGGACCAGGAGTCGATGGGGTGGATGGCGGGGTACTTGCGGGCGTCGGAGCGCTCGCGGGACAGACCGTGGAACGCGCCCACCACCTTCAGCGTGGCCTGGGTCACGGGCTCTTCAAAGTTGCCGCCGGCGGGGGAGACCGTGCCGCCGATGGTGACGGAGGCGATTTTGCCGTTTCTCAGCCGGACCTTGCCCGCGCGCTCATAGAACGCGGCGATGACGGATTCGAGGTAGGCAGGGAAGGCTTCCTCGCCGGGGATCTCCTCCAGTCGGCCGCTCATCTCGCGCATGGCCTGCGCCCAGCGGCTCGTGGAGTCCGCCAGCAGCAGGACGTTGAGTCCCATCTGGCGGTAATATTCGGCCATGGTCACTGCCGTGTACACCGACGCTTCACGGGCCGCGACCGGCATGGACGAGGTGTTGCAGATGATGATGGTACGCTCCATCAGGGAGCGGCCCGTGCGCGGGTCGGTCAGCTCGGGGAACTCCTTGAGCACCTCCACCACCTCGCCGGCGCGCTCGCCGCAGGCGGCGACGATGACGATGTCGACGTCAGCGTTCTTCGCCTCCATGTGCTGCAGCACGGTCTTGCCCGCGCCGAAGGGACCGGGCACGCAGAAGGTGCCGCCCTTGGCCACCGGCAGGAAGGTGTCGATGCAGCGGAGCTTGGTCACCAGCGTCTCATCGGGACGCAGACGCTCCTCATAGCAGCGGATGGGCTGCTTCACGGGCCAGGAGAACACCATGGTCAGCTCTTTCTCCTCGCCGCTTTCGTTTTCCAGCACCGCCACGGTGTCCCGGACGTTGTACACGCCCTTTTCCCGGACGGATTTCACCCGCCAGCCCTGGTCCTTCAGGCCGAAGGGCACCATGATCAGGTGGGTGAACAGCCCCTCGGGCACGCTGCCCACGGCGTCGCCTGCGGTGACGTGGTCACCGGGCTTCACCAGGGGGGTAAACTCCCAGTCCTTGTTGGGGATGGGATCCAGATACACGCCCCGCTGCAGGAAGAAGCCGCACTGCTGCGCCAGCTCCGGCAGGGGGTTCTGCAGACCGTCGAACACCTGGGTCAGCAGGCCCGGGCCGAGCTCCACGCTCATCAGCTCGCCGGACAGCTCGACCTCGTCGCCGACCTGAATGCCGTTGGTCATTTCATAGATCTGCATACTGGCCGTGTCGCCGTTGACGCGGATGACCTCGCCCTTGAGGCGGTCATCGCCCACCAGGACATAGCCCACTTCATTCTTTCGGACGGAGCCGGAAAAGGTGGCTGCCACCAGATTCCCGTTCACTCCGGTCACATATCCTGTCACTTTGTCCATTTTGATTCTCCTGTTTCGTTATAGGCTGGAAACCTGCTGGCGGATGTTCTGCATCAGGCCGTCGAAGGCCCGCTTGCCGGACTCATACCGGAAGGTCCGCTGCCGCTCCAGCAGCTGCAGCTTCATGGCGTAGCCGTACAGGGCGTGGTCATCGAAGTTGTGCAGGCCGATCATGCCGTCCAGGCGGCGGAATTCCAGGTCCAGCAGCAGCCGCTCCCCCTCCAGGGGATTTTCGGCGTTTACCGCCGCCGTCACCGTCTGGACAATGCCGGCGTCCCGGTCGGAGGGCACGGCGCAGGGCCGGCCCAGCTTCACATTCCGCTGATAGGTCAGCTCCCGGCACAGGGCCTTGTAAAACCCGGCCCACTCCGACAGCAGCGGCCCCTTGTCCGAGTCCACCGTCAGCTCCTCCAGCGTCCGGTATACCCCGGCGCTGACCGCCGAGCGGCACATGGCCAGAAACGCGGCGTAGTCCATGGGAGGCTCCCCCTGGGTCCGGAGCATGGGCAGACTGGAGATGAGATAGTAGTAGGAAGCCATAGGCCGCCCCCTTACAGGTGCATATCCCGGAAGAAGGGCATGAGCATCTCCGCGATCTCCTGGTCGGAGCAGTCAAAATAGCCGGAGCCGTCCTTGGCGGCCAGCCGGAAGCCTGCGCCCACCTTCTTGGAGGGGCGGAGCTCCAGGCCGTTTTTCAGCTCCTGGGCCAGCTGCTGGCGGATGCCGTCCGTCACCTGGCCCACCTCCACGGCGTAGCCGGAAACGTCCTCTCCCTGAAGGGCTGCCTGGATGAGCTTGGCCAGCGTCTGCTGGTCCAGAGCCTTGCCCACGTCGGCGGCCAGGATTTTCTCAAACTCCTGCTGCACCTCCTGCCGGAAGGCCAGAACCGCGTCCCGCTTGGCCTGCTGGGCGCTGAGCTGGGCGCTGTTTTTGAACACCTCGATCTCGGCCTTGGCGTCGTCCCGCAGCTTATCCGCCTGACTCTTTGCGTCGGCGATGATGGCGTCCGCCTGCTTCCGGGCGTCGGCCAGAATCGCGGCGGCCTGCTGATTTGCGCTGTCGATGCCGTCCTTTTTGATGGAAGAAACAAGATCCTGAATCTGAAGTTCCATAATTGATCACCTTCTTGTCTGTATTTGCCTGATAGAACTGCGGGTATGTCCATATTATAATACACGCCCCAAAAAATGCAACACATTTCGGCGAATGTGTCATACAATTTCCTTATACAACGTCCCTGACATATCTACTTTTTCACTGTTTATGTTTCCCCAGAGTGAACAGTATCATGCAGGGATTTCCTGAATCTGGAAAAATTCCGGCACTCCCTCACTCCTCAAGGCGCAGCAGTCCCCGCTGCACCGAGTCGGACAGGACGAATTTCTTGTCCCCCTTGGCAGGAAAGCGTATCTCCACGATGGGGTCCCGGAAGGACAACACGGTTCCCGGTCCGAAAACCCTGTGGACGGCTCTCTGCCCGGGACGGACCCCGGACGGCGGCAGCGCCGCCTGCTCCCGGGGCAATGCCGCCGGAGCCGGCCGGTCCGGGGCCCTCCAGGCCACGGCCCGCCAGTCCACCATCTGGCCCAGGGTCAGGAACTCCGTCTCGCCGGAGGCATAGGCCACCATGCACTGCCCCCGGCAGCAGGCCCGGATCACGCCGCCGCCCTTTTCGGCGTGTCGATAGTGCTTTCCGCACGGCTCCGTATTCAGGGAGGCGAACACGTCCTCCGGCCCGATGTATTCCCGGGGCAGCTCCCGGCGCAGCTCGTCGGCAAAGGCGGACTCCCGATTCCGGCAGGAGAACAGATACAGCCGGTTCCGGGCCCGGGTCACGGCCACATAGAACAGCCGCCGCTCCTCCTGATACTGGTCCTGCTGCCCGGCGTCCTTCGGCTCCGTCACCGCCGGAAGGATGCCGTCCAGCACGTCCAGCAGATACACCGTGTCATACTCCAGGCCCTTGCTGGAGTGGACGGTGGACAGGATCAGTCCCCCGCCGCAGGGCAGGGAGGGAGCCGACACCAGGGCCTGCAGCTCGTCCAGGCGGCGGCACAGCCCCTCCAGCCCGGTCTCCTGCCGGGCCAGCAGGCAGAGAATTTCATATTTGCCGCCGTCCAGCTTCTGGCGCTCCGCATAGTCCCGGTAGCGCAGGCCGTCCCAGATGCGGCTCAGGCCCTGGGCGGCAGTGTCCTGCAAAAGCATGGGCAGCATGGTCAGCAGGGCAGCGGCGCTGTCCCTGCCGTATTGGGACAGCTGCGGAAAGCCCAGCAGCTCCCGAAGGATGGAGCCTCCGGTGGCCCGGCTTTTCTGGCAGGCATACTCCGCCGCCTTTTTGGAGATTCCGCCGCCGACCTTGTAGTAAATTCGCAGAAAGGTCTCCGCGTCCGTCTGGTCATGGGCCAGGGCGATGATGTCCCGGATGTCCGCCACGATCCGGTGGGTGAAAAAGGCGTCGTCCATCCGGCGGCAGCGATAGGGTATCCCGCCCCGGTCCAGCAGGTCGATCAGCGGCAGGGCGCTGTCGTTGTTGCGGTAAAGCACCGCCGTCTCCTCCCGGACGCTGGCCGCCATATTCACCAGCCAGGGGTACTGGTCGGCCCGGTCCATGGCGTAGATCACCCGGACGGCAGCGCCGGAGGCCCGGGTGGGGTGGATGGTCTTGGGGCGGCGGTGGTGATTTTTCCGGATGAAGGCGTCCGCCGCCCGGAGAATTTCCGGCGTGGAGCGGTAGTTTTCCTCCATCAGCAGCACCCGGGCCCCGGGATAGGTCTGTTCAAACTGCATCAGGGCATCCGGATAGGCGGCCCGGAAGCCATAGATGCTCTGGTCCTCGTCGCCTACCATGAAGATGTTGCCGCTTTTCCCGGCCAGCAGGCGGATGATGGCGTGCTGGATCCGGGAGGTGTCCTGGGATTCGTCCACGCAGATATAGGGGAAGCGGTTCTGAAAATGGGTCCGCACATCCTCGTGGAGCTCCAGGATTTTCTTGGCGTACACCATCTGGTCGTCATAGTCCATCCATTTATTGTCCCGCAGGGCCTTGCCGTATTCCCGGTACAGCTCCGGGAATTTCTCGAAGCCGGTGTCCAGCTCCCCCAGCCGCTCCTCCGGCAGCATCATATTTTTGGCATAGGCGATGCTCTTGCGCAGCTCCTTCACCACGCTCTGGGTGGGGTACTCGCCGCACAGGTCCCGGTACAGGTCCGAAACCAGCTTCGCCAGGGCGCTTTCGTCCTCCGCCAGGATGAAGGGCGGCCTTTTGCCGCAATTTTGGGCATAGTAGGCGATGATCTTGGAGGACACGCCGTTGATGGTGCGGATCTCCGGGGGGATGGGGGCAGTCCTGGCCGAACAGGGCGGCAAAGCGCTGCTTCATCTCCCCGGCGGCGGCCCGGGTATAGGTCATGGTGAGGATCTGGTCCGGCGCAATGCCGCAGCAGCACAGCATATAGCCCAGGCGGGTCACCAGCACGGTGGTTTTCCCGCTGCCGGGCACCGCCAGCAGCAGCACAGGGCCCTCCACGGCGTGCACCGCCTCCTGCTGCTGGCGGTTCAGCCGGGCGGCATATTTCCGGTCAAAGGCTTCCCGGTCCATGGCGCGCCTCCTTTGTCTTATGGTCCGGCATGCATTTTATCACAAATCAGAAGGCTTTACAATCGGCTCCCGCCCCGCCGCCGGAACCGGATTTTTGCCCGCAGGGGAAGAAAATGCTTGCAATCCGCCGGGAAATGTGTATAATAGATGAGCAGGGTGTGCTGCCCTGTTCATATGGGCTTGTAGCTCAGCTGGGAGAGCGTTCGGTTCGCATCCCTATGGTCGCACATCGACCTGCGAGTTTCAGCCCATGATTTCGGAGAGAATTTCCTCCGGAATCTTCTAAAATCGAAAAACTTGAAAATCCGCTTTTTGTTGCAAAAAAACCGCAAAAAGCGACGATATGGGCTCATAGCTCAGCTGGGAGAGCGTTCGGTTCGCATCCGAGAGGTCGAGGGTTCGAATCCCTTTGGGTCCACCATTTCGAGAAAAATCACCGCCATTTTGGCGGTGATTTTTCGTTTGACCACAATTATACCACAGACGGCAGAAAATCCTGACCACTTTTGGAATCCGCAGGCGGTGAGTAGCAGCCCCTCACCACCTGCGGATTTCCGTTTTATGTGTTTGCCGGTGCGGCAAGTTCTGTTCTGACCTCGTCATAGTATTTCTGTACTGTGGTGCGGTCCATGCCTGTTTCCCGTGCGATATAGCTTTTATTGCTCACGCCGGGGTGCTGGCGCAGGTACTCCGCCAGCTGCTTTTTCTTGGGACTGACACCGTCCGGATACTCCGCAGCCGTCCCATTCCGCAGGACAGCGATCTCCGCTTTCATTTGCAGGATCAGCTTCGCCAGCTTTTCCTCACATTCCTCCCGCGTGCGGCCATATACATTGCGGGAGTGCTTCTTGCCGTCTGGCCAGACGGGCGAGTACCGTCCCTCCCACAGATCCTCCTTGAGCTGCTTGATGTAGCCCGTGCCGGGTCTGCGGCGCGGCGGTGTGTACGGTTCAAACCTCTGCGCCTCTGATGCAGCTTCTGCTTTCTGTCGGGATATTTCTGCCTTTGCGATACCGCGGTCGATGCTGGCTGCGGCATTTTCCTGCATTTCGTTGGTAATGTGGGTGTAGATATTCAGCGTGGTCTTGGCGGAGACATGGCCAATGATGGCGGACAGTGTCTTCACATCCATGCCGTGTTCCAGTGACATGGTGGCGAAGGTATGGCGCAGATCGTGAAAGCGCACCTTTTTTGCAGTCTGCCCGTTCCAATATCTGCTGGAGCCGCTTGCGGACATAGCTGGGGTCGATGGGCTGGTCCGGCTTGATGCGGGACGGGAACATCAGCGGGGAGAATACTTCTTTCCGATATTCCCGCAGAAGTCCTACCATGACTGGCGGCAGGATGATCGTGCGAAACGCTGCTTTTGTTTTCGGCTCGCTGATGATATTCTTACCGCCAACCGGTGTGACCTGCTTGCTGATATGGAGTTCCCCTGTCTCAAAGTTCAGGTCATCCCATGTGAGTGCCAGTATCTCACCCCGGCGAAGTCCTGTGGTCAGCTCCAGCAGGAAGAGTTCGTACATCCCCTCCGCCTTGGCCTGTATCAGAAACCGCTGGATCTCCTCTTTGGACAGCATCTTCATTTCCTTTTGCTCCGGCGGCGGGAGCTTGACGCCGAGGCTGGGATTTTTCTTGATCAAGCCATCCTTCACCGCCCTGTCCAGTGCCATCCGTATCACATGATAGCAGCTTCGCACCGACCGCTCCGCCATCTCCGGCCCCTTGGTGTCCCGATGTGTCTTTCTGCCGTTGGCCTTCATTTCGTTCAGAAACTTCTGGCAGTCTGCCTGCGTCAGCTTATTCAGCGGGATATGCCCGAGGCCGGGGATGGCGTGGACATAGATCCACTCCTCATAGCCCTTCTGCGTAGTGGGGCGGATGGATGGCTTGCAGTGATTTTCATACCAGTAATTCATCCAATCCCCAAACCGCATATCCGGTTTTACCTTGAAGGGGGCGACCTCGGTGTACTCCTCCTGAAGCTTTTTCAGTTTTTCCACGCATTCCGCTTTTGTTTTTGCCAGGACGCTTTTCTGCTTTGCCTTTCCGTTTTCATCGTACCCCACGATGTGACGGCCTTCCCACCGTCCGTCGCTTCTCAGGCGGACAGTGCCTTGCCCGTTTTTGCGTTTCTTTGCCATGCGATCACCCCTTCACCACAAAGTCATTCATAAACTCACTCACGATCCCTGACGCTTTGCGGTGCATATCCCCTGTGACATGGGTGTAGGTGTCCAGCGTGAACGAGGTTTTCGTGTGGCCCAGAATGCCGGAGAGCGTTTTAGCATCCACGCCGCTGGTCAGCGCGTGAGTCGCGAAAGTGTGTCGGAGATCGTGAAAGCGCATATCCGGCAGTCCTGCTTCCGCCAGCAGCTTTTTCATGCGGGTGTAGCCGCTGTTCGGCATGATGGGGTCTTCCGGGTGGATCGGGTTCGGGAAGATCCACCCGGAGATGGATGTCCTTTTTCGCTTGGACAGCAGCTGCACCGTGCTGGGCGGTAGTTTGATGATCCTGCGTCCCGCACCGGTTTTCGTTTCGCCCACATAGTAGCCGCCGCCCACCTTGTTGTGGAGCGTCCTGCGGACGGTCAGCGTTCCTTTCTCCGCGTCGAAGTCCGTCCACATGAGTCCGCACAGCTCACCCCGCCGCAGGCCGGTGGTGATCTCCAGATAGAAGAAGTCGTGCCAGTGTTCATCGGTTTTGATGACTTCCATGAATCGTTCCAGCTGTTTGTCATTGAGGATAGTTTTTGCGGCAGTCACTTTCTTCGGCAGTGTCACATCGTCGGTGGGGTTCTTTACGATCAGGTGGCGGTCAACAGCCGCATTCAGCGCCTGATGCAGGACGCCGTGTATCCTGCGGACCGTGGCGGGAGACAGCGCCCCGCCGTCCACGCCGCCCTTCCGCTGCAGCTTTCGATACAAGGTCTGAACATCGGCAGCAGTCACCTTGCTGATTTGTTTGCTGCCAAGATAGGGCTTGAGGCTTCGCTCCGCATAACCGCAGTACCCTGCATATGTGGACGGCCGGACCGACGGTTCGGCACACTCCCTCAACCAGATGTCCAGCCACTCCCCCAGTGTCATGCGGCAATCCTCCGTGAGCTCGGCCCCGTCGTACTCGACAATGCACCGATGCAGCTTTTCCATCAGAGCCTTTTGCGTCTTCGCGGATACATAGTGGAAGATCGCGTCGCCGTTTTCCTTGTGTCCGACTACGATACGCCCTTCCCAGCGACCATCGTCACGCTTGCGCACCATGCCGTCACCGGATGGCCTTCGTTTCGCCATTTGCAGTTATCCCTCCCGTCTGCTTTTCTTTGTATAGGCATTGCAGCCTGTTTTACAAACACACCATACCGATAACCCTTTGCGAAAGCGAGAAGAATTATCGATGTCGACGCACTTTCTACGAAAGCAACAACAGTCGCGCCCATAGCTTTCACCACATGGTCTGCTGCCAGCTCTGCCCCCGGCTCAGCTTTTGTCCCAAGGCCAGTTTCTTCAGCGCCTCTCGATGCCGCTGCTTGCTCTCCGTCCATGCCGGCGGCGCAGGCAGCGGCGGCAAATCGTCTGCCTCCTCTATGGACCGACCCAGCCGAACCAGCTCGCTTGCCAACTCGCCCATCCAGCCCTCCTCCGGCTCCGGCGTGTTGGGTCGGAAACCCACCGCCTGTCGGTAGGCAAACAGCGTTTCCAAATTCTCTTTCAGAAATGTTTCATCGTGGAGGCTGCTGTCCCGGCACCGCCGACCGTCAGGACAGACAAAGGTGATATGTTTCCGTGTGTCCGTCCAGATAACTTCATAGCCCTCGTACTCCATGTTTTCGACGAAGCTCTCCCGGTCATCGGCATATTCCAGTGCGTCGTTGATGGCTTGGACGAGATCCAGCTTCCAGCTATCGCCCCGCAGCCCCGCCTGGTACTCACCGGGACGCATCTGCTTTTTCCGAGTGTGCTTTTTTGGCGGCTCCAGCACCTGCAGTCCATGCGCCATGCAGATCTCATCATTGACCTGCCGATGCCGCTGGAGATCTGCGGCGTTCTGGTGCAGCTTTTTGCCGTCCTTGCAGCTCACGCTGTTGACCACCAGATGGTTGTGGAGGTGATTTGTGTCCAGATGGGTCGCCACGACTACTTCAAAATCCGGGAACTGCCTTTGTGCGAACTCCACGCCGATGGCGTTGACCTTCTGTGGCGTCAGCCCGTCCTCCACCGGGAAGGATTGGACGAAGTGATAGAATTGTCTGCCATCTGTTTTTCGGAATTGCTGTTTGGTTGTCATCATTTCCAGGTACGAAGCCCTTGCCACGCAGTTGTGTCCCGTCACCATCCATTGGTCGTCCAGCATGGTTTTGCAGGCCTGCGTCACATATTTCAGCACGCCCATCATCGTACCAGCCGTCTGTTTCTTGTTGCGTACTGCGGTGAAGATGGCCATTACTGCACCTCCCGGCTGATGCGCAATAGCTTTTGGCAAAGGTCTGCATAACCGTTGATGAGCTCGTCGCTTCTGAGGACTTGGATGCGTCCCATGTTTGCCAGTGTCGTGAGCTGGTTGAGGTTCCTGCCCTGGGCTTTCACTTCGGCGAGGATCTCATCCAGCCCGTCTACCCGGACGATCTCCTTGCCCAGCGCGCAGGTGATGATGTAATCGGTGACAGTCATTCCGGCTTGCTTGGCCTGATGCTGGATCAGATCTTTGATGCCCGGTGTCATTCTTGCGGTGATGATCGCTGTTTTCTTTCTCTGCATTAAACTCCTTTCTCCCCCTTGGGGGCTGGGGGGGTGCCGGGGCTTTGCCCCGGCGAGTGCGTCCGGCGTATAGCCGGACGCTATGCTTGCCCCACCGAAGGGTGGGAATTTCGCCCCTACGGGGCATTTCTGCCCTGAACGCCCCACATAACTGCCCTCGCTGTTGTTGCTGCCTTCGACCGTAAAATCTCACACGGCGGCTTACAGCGGCGTACAGGTTGGTACTTCATGCGCTCTGTTCATCGTCTGCCGGGACAAACTGAACGCCCAGCTTTTCGGCTCTTGCCTGTGCCCGCTGCCGTTCCAAGGCTTGCGCCGCCTTCTCCATCTGGCGCTCGTAACAGAGGCCGAGGGCATTCTTTATTGGCAGGATGGTATACCTGAGACAGCCATTGCGCTTGCGTCCGTCTTTGGTGATAATCTCCGTGCGCTCTGTGCGGATGAGACCATGTTCCTCCAGCGCAGCAACGTACTTCGCCACCGTGTTGACTGAGATCCCCAGCTTCTTTGCGATAGTAGGATAGCTGGCAATACATTGGTAGGTGCGGCGGTCCTCGATGCGGAGGAGGTAAGCGTAGATGCTGATCTCCATGTGGTGCAGTCCCAGATCAAAGACCGCGTTGGGAACGGGGAAAAAGTTTTTGATGGTGTCCTTCTTCACATAGGGCGTGTTCAGCATCCCGACGCCCCTTTCGTGTGTGCGGTGATCCATTTCCGCAGTTCCTCTTTTGGAACGACGATGCGTTTGCCGATCCGCAGAGAGGGAAAATCATCTTCCTGAATGAGTTCATAGATGCTGGAGTCCGAGACTCCCATGAGATCCACCAGCTGCTTCACACTCAGCAGCAGGGGCAGTTCGTCATAGCTGGTATAAATGCTTTTCTTCAAATCGTGTCCTCCTTGTAGCTTTGTTGGTAGAGCGTATTCATTTTTTAGTGATGGTGTAGGTCTGATCTCACCTCCCATGATTTTTCTCTGCTGTACGCCGTGCTCTTGCTCCGTTGGTGCGCTCCCCCTTTGCGGGATCATGGCGTCACTTCGCCCGGAGCACCCGGGCTGCGGCGGCAGGTATTCACTTTTCAAGGTTCCGAAAATAACGGTTGACATATCCGGCTTAATAGATTAGACTTATTTCATAAAAGATGTTTTCTGTGTCTACTTCCGAGCATACTATAACATGTCAACACCCTATTGTCAAGTCTTAGCGAAAGCAGTATATTTCATTAGTCTAATTTAAGGAGTACACATTATGCCAGACTATATTTTTAAAACCTACATTGACAGCGGCAGGGAGTACTACGAGTACACCGATGTGACGGATAGAGAACAGACCATAAAAAAAGACTTTCCGTTCCCGGAAAGTCTGATGGAGCTGCTGTATATGGATACGCAGGAGCTGGAAGCCATCACCAAGAAAATGGACAAAGCCTTGCTGGCTTTTTACCAGTCCGGCGCCAAGGATGACCTGCAGGTCGTAGCAGCAGGACTGGATGAGCTTGCATCCCGACACGTCTATTTTGAGCTGCTGCGGCTGGACTGGACAGAGCGGTTGAAAGCGGTGGAGCGTGTCACGCCCAAGGAGTACCTTCGGCTGCTGCCCCATAAAAAAATCAGCCACATTTACAGCAACATCGATACCATGCAGCGACAGATCATCGGTTTGATCGCACACGCGCTGGACATGGACGGCGAGAAGAAATCCGTATCCGAAAAGATGGTAGCCTACTACAATGCCGAGGGCAACGACACGTTGTACACTTTCCAGTTCCAGCCACAGACTGTCAACTTCGAGGTCATCGACAGACGGATCTTTGCTGAGGTGCTATATCCCAAGGACATCTATGACCTCATCGACCACCATATACGGGAGTGCGTGAAGCGTGAGGTGAGGATGCGGGTATGCAAGAACTGCCTGCGCTACTTCGCTGTGACGGGCAAGGCCAGCACGGAGTACTGCGACCGGGTCTGCGACAGCAAGGGCCGCACCTGCCGGGAGATCGGGGCCATCAACACATGGACGCAGCGCAAGCAGGGCGACGAGGTGTTCAAGGAATATCGCAGAGAGTACAAAAAGCGTTTCGCCCGCATCAACGCCGGCAGGCTGACCAAGAGCGCGTTCTACGCCTGGAGCGAGGAAGCCAGAAAGAAAAAAGAGGATTGCGACAACGGCACGATCACACCGGAGGATTTCTCCCGCTGGCTGAAGGAGTCTTAGGAAAAATCAAAACCTCCGGCTAAGCCGGAAGTTTGATCAGGCCCTATAAGTGCCTATTACTGGCAAGTCCCTCAAGGGACACTGAATTTTATTTCGCTTGCATTCTTTGCCCTACCGCCCGTGAACGGGCTATCACCATCACCGGAAGCCTTTTGTCTGTCGGTGGCTTTATTACTTGTCATGAATTAGTCTCCTTGTTTTTGTAAGTTTTGGTCGGCAAACCTCAACTTTTCTTTAACTCGGAGACTTTTTCTTGCCTACTTTGCCCCTCGCCACAGGCCATTTTCTCCCCCGGCAAAGTCGGGGGTTCTCTTTTGTAGGCAACAGCAGAGGGGGCGAACCTATATAGGTTCGCCCCCTCTGATAAACATATACTTCACGCGCGCTCCGGAATCACGGAGATTTTTCGCAGCAGCAAAGCAGCATCGCTTATTTGCGTAAGATCATTTTTTCATATATTGCTTTATCATTTCACCGAGAATGGGGATGCAGCGGGCAATATCCTCTTCTCCTGTGGTGGAAAAGTTCAGCCGCATGGCATTCTTGCCGCTTCCATCGCAGCAGAAAAACTGGCCGGGCACATAAGCGATATTTTTTTGAAAGACAAAGTCAAACATCTCCAACGCATCTGTGCCTTCGGGCAGATCCACCCACATGAACAGACCGCCGCCGGGCAGAATCACCCGTGTGCCCTCCGGGAAGCTGGCGCGGACAGCCTCTGCCATCACATCCCGCCGACGGCGATACACATCGATCACCGTTTTCAGATGGCCGTCAAAATCGCAATCCTTCATGTAGTGGTACACCTGACGCTGGGCAATGTTGTTCACCTGCAGATCATCCCGCATTTTCAGATATACCAGCTTGGTAATGCTCTCATGATCGGCAATCAGCCAACCTATGCGGAGTCCCGGAGCAATGGTCTTGGAGGTTGACCCGGAATAGATGACCCGTCCATATGTATCAAAGCTCTTGATAGCCGGCATGACCTGCCCATCAAAGGAGATCAGGCTGTACGGACCATCCTCCACAACGAAGGTGTCGTACTTTTCTGCCAGTTCTACCAGCTTTTTGCGCCGTTCAATGGACATGCAGCGCCCGGTGGGATTCTGAAAATCCGCAATGGTGTAGATGAACGCCACCTTTTTGTGCTGCTGCAGCACCTGCTCCAGCTCATCCATCTTCATACCATCATCATCCATGCTGACGCCCACGATCTCCGCACCGTAGGAACGGAAGGTGTCCAGCGCACCCGGGTAGGACGGATTTTCCACGATGACCACGGACCCCGGCTCGATCATGCCTTTAGAGAGGTAAGCTAAACCCTGCTGGGCACCACTGGTGATGAGGATATTTTTGTAGTCGATATTGTTGACCTGATAGCGCTTCATAAACTCCACCAGATACTGACGCAGGGGATCGTAGCCGTCAGAGGCGGCATATTGAATAGCCTCGCCGCCCTCCTCGTCAAAAACCCGGTCGGTGATGCGGCGCAGATCCTCCAGCGGGAAAAACTCCTTGCTGGGCAGACCACCGGCAAAGGACACTACCTGAATGCCGTCTTTTGCCTTGTCGCGGATCTTGGCCGTAATGCTTCGAATGGATGAGGGGGTCAGTGCATCCAGAAACTTACTACTGATAACCATAACGGATACTCCTTACATATAAAGTGAAAAGGTTTCGCGGGATCATTCGCCCACATTGACATCCGCTTCCTTCCGACCGTTGAACACATCCGCGTCAAATTCGCCCTCGGACTTGGCAACGATCACGGTATCCACAGAGTCGCCCAGCACATTCAGTACAGTCTTGAACATGTCGGGGAACTTGTCGATGGCCACAATGATGGCGATTGCCTCCAGCGGGAAGCCCACGGACTGGAGCACCACGGTCAGCGTGACCATGACCACGCCGGGCATACCGGGGGAGCCGATGGTGCCAAGGGTAGCGGCGATCACGATGGTAACGATCATGGGCCAGGTCAGGTCAATGTTGTACAGCTGCGCCACGAACACAGCGGTCATGCCCTGCATGATGGCGCTGCCGTCCATGTTCAGCGTGGCACCCAGAGGCAGGGTGAAGGACGCCACCTTCTCGGAAACGCCGATGCTGCGGCAGAACTCAATGGAATAAGGCAGGGTTGCGTTGGAGGAGGAGGTGGAGAAAGGCACCAGCGCAATACGGCTGTACTTCTTGAGGAAGCGGCCATAGCTCAAGCCGGTAAAGATCTTCAGCATCAGACCATAGACGAGCAGACCGAACAGGAAGAGCAGGAAGATCTCAGAGGCGCAGTACTTGGCCAGCGTCACAATGATTGTGAAGCCCAGATTGGCAACGGTCTTAGCCATCAGGGCGCACACACCGTAGGGGGTCAGCTGCATGACGATATTGACGATCTTCAACATGGTATTTGCCAGAGACTCATTGAAGGACTTCACCGCCGCAGCTTTTTCGCCGATAAGGCTCAGGGCAATGCCAAAGAACACGGCAAAGACCACAATGTGGATCATTTTACCCTTCGCAAAGGACTCCACGATATTCGTGGGGATAAAGTCAAGGATAACGCTGGCAAAAGAGGTGTTGACATTCTCGTAGGTGTTGGACAGGTCAAAAGAGCCGAGGTCCACGCCTACGCCGGGCTTGAGGATCATACCGCCCAAAATACCAAAGGCGGAAGCGATCACTGTGGTAGCTACATAGATGATCAGGATCTTGCCGCCGATACGCCCCACCTGCTTGACATCGGTAGCACTGGAGATGCCCATGACCAGGGATGCAAAAACAAAGGGGATGATGGTCATCTTGATCAGATTCAGATATCCGTTACCGACAATGTTCAGTATGGTATTGATGACGATATCATCACGGATATAGCCGTTCGGGACAAAGCACAGGATCGCGCCCAGCGCCAGGCCAATAATCATACCGATAATAGATCTCTTTCCCAGGGTAGCGGCTTTTTTACTTTCGAGGGTTGCCATAGTGATTCCTTCCTTCTTTTTTTGATTTTTAGGACATGTGCACTGTTATTCTTGTGTGATCTCCTCCTTATTCGCCTTCTCTCCTGATATATTTCCACGCGTGCAGCAGGGTATCTTCATCCCCGAATGCACCAGATTTTGTGACGACCGGTATCCCCCGGAGCGGACCGTCAGCCAACAGTCCGGCAGGAGTTCCGCTCTGCACCTCCTCCAAAAGCAGGAGCTGCGTGGTATGCAAGCTGCGGCACACCGCCACGGCGGTGTCACCGCCAACTAAGATCAGTCCATCATACAGCGTGCGGTCGATACAGTTCAGTACCTCACCCAGTCTGGAGGCCAGACTCTTACCCGCCTGCCGTACGGCAACATCGTCATCCGCGAATCCGGTCTGGCTGCAAAACAAGCTGTCAAAGGCCAGTATCGCACCGCACTCCTGCCGCAGCAGCTCTGATAGTCTCTGTGCAGCTCGTGAAATCTCCGCAGGAGCAGGTCCGTGCAGTAGGCACTCGGAATTCAATAAAACCTTGTGTAGTCCGCAGACAGCCTCCAAGCGCCGAACTTGTGCCGCTGTCTCCTTCTTCCGGGAGCCGGTAACAACTAAAACGCGCTTGGCAGTCGGGCGGCACGGTACATTGGACAGCCCGCCTCTAACCGGCAGCGCCTCTGCCAGCGCCGCGCTGCCGCAGTACACAGGAGGCGCATCCAGCGCCTGCCCGATCTCCGCCACCAGCGACAGATCCGCCTCTGTCACAGCATCGATCAAGCACAGAAGCGGTGCCTCCCTCCGGACGAGGGTGGAAGCCAGACCCGCCCCCTCTGTCCGCAGGCGTGCCAGTGGGATGTGGCAAACCGTCATGTGTGCATGGTTCTTGAACAAGGTCAGCAGGTCTTTAGCAGAGCCATCCGGCAGATGGAGTACGCCTCCGTCTACGGTACGGCCCATCCTCGGGAAGCTGGGCGCCGCCAACGCGATCCGGCGGCCGGCAGCCTCCAGCGATGCCTCCAACTCCTCCACGGGGTTTCCCCGCATAAGCGAGTCGACCTTCTTAAAGAGTGTATCTTGATCGCACAGGACCATATGTTGAAGAACTTCCCGTGTGCGGACCGCCGCCTCCTGTGGGCACAGCTCCCGGGAGCTTGCATTGATGGACAACGCAGTGTTCTCGCCAAGACAGGGCCATGTTTCCTTCGGCGGCTCCACCAGAACCGTGGTGGCAATACCACGCTTTTGGAATTGAATTCCTGTATCGGTTGCGCCGGTCAGATCATCGGCGATGATGAAATACATATAGGCCCCTCACTTTACGGCGGATACATTTTTTTTGGCATTTGCCATACGGATGGCGTAATCCATAGCATTTACAAGACTCAGTTCATTTGCAACGCCGGTTCCGGCGTGTCCAAAAGCGGTTCCGTGGTCCACACTGGCCCTGATAATGGGCAAGCCCAATGTTACATTCACACCTGCCACCGCATCCCAGCGGCCCAGATCTTTGTTATATACAAAGCCCACGACCTTCAAAGGAATATGCCCCTGATCGTGGTACATACAGACCACGATATCATACCAGCCGCCCAACGCCTTGGAAAAGGCGGTGTCCGGCGGGAGGGGCCCCAGGGCTTGAATACCCTCGGCCTTGGCCAGTTCAATAGCAGGAGCAATCTCCTCGATTTCCTCCCGCCCGAACATACCGTCCTCCCCTGCATGGGGATTCAGACCGCATACGCCCACCTTGGGCGCTGCGATACCCAACTCCAGGCATGCCTTGTGGGCAATGCGGATGACATCCAGCACCCGCTCCTTTTTTACCAGGTCACAGGCCTGCCGCAGAGATACATGGGTGGACACATGTACCACCCGCAGGTCATCGTGTGCCAGCATCATGGTGTACTTGTCCGTCCCGGTGTAATGGGCATAGATCTCAGTATGCCCGTTGAAATGATGTCCGGCAAGATTCATGGCCTCCTTGTTCAGTGCGTTCGTAACGGTAGCGTCTACCTCTCCCGCCATAGCCAGCTCGATGACCTTTTTCACACACTGAAAAGCAGCATTTCCACACATGGGATCTACCTTACCATAGGAAAACCTGTCCCAGTCCACCAGCTCCAGATGCAGCACATCTATGGTACCGAATTCATATAGCCCCTGGCTGGGTCTATCCACCTGATGAAGCTTCAGCTCCGACAGGTTCGTCACCCGCAGCGCGTCGCGGATGCACTTGATGTCGCCTATCACCAACGGCCGGCACCGTTGGTACACCGTGGCGTCGGACAAAGCCCGGACGGTGATCTCAGGACCGCAGCCGGCGGGATCTCCCATGGTGATCCCCAAAATCGGACGGTTCATATGCTTAACGCCTCCTTGTGATTCTTTTGCAGCCCTTACAGGACGCTTTGATAAATAGCCCGGATCTCCTCCAGCGTCAGTTCCTTGCGGTTGTTGTCCAGCAGGCGCCGCTGCTGGCTGCCGGAGGTAACCAGGAAATCAATGTCCGACGGCTGCACACCGTAGGGCTTGAGATCCGTGGGGATATCCGTGCGGCGGATAACCTCCTCGATGGCAGTAATGATACGCAGAGATCTTTCCTCAGCACTTTGCTCATGGCATTCGGGATACACCGCGTCACACAACTGCGCCAACTCCTTTTCGCAGGCGGGACGGTTGCAGCGCATCACCGGCGCAAACAGAATGGCATTGGATACGCCGTGGGCAATATGGAATTTGCCGCCCAGCGGATAGCTCAGTGCATGCACGGCGGTGGTGCCGCTGGCGGTAATAGCCACGCCTCCGTAAAATGCACCCAGCATCATGGCAGTCTTGGCCTCCATATCGTCCGGGTCCTCATAGGCGCGTACCAGGTTTTTGAAAATCAGCTTGGCGCCGGTCATGGCAAACATATTGCTGAAATCTGTAGCCTTCAGCGAGGTGTAGCACTCCACTACATGTGCCAGCGCGTCTACACCAGTAGCTGCCACAATGGATTTCGGCAGATGGCGGATCGTCAGCGGATCCAAAACCGCATAGTCCGGGATCATGGCATCGTTGACGATGCCCTTTTTCACACTCTCCTCCGGGATGGCCACAATGGCGTTGCAGGTGGCCTCAGACCCGGTGCCGCAGGTGGTGGGCAGGAACACCGTCTTTACTTGCTTGCGCCCCTGTGCAGGGTCTTGCAGCAGATCTCGGATGGTATAGGGGGCGCCCTTGAGAATGGAACATAGCTTAGCTGTGTCCATCACACTGCCGCCGCCGATCGCTACGATCAAATCGCACGCCATTGCCTCCAGCTGCCCGGCGATTTTCTCTACATCCAGGTAGCTCGGCTCCCGCGGTATATCGTCCAGCACCGCATAGGAAATATCTGCCAGCTCACGAAGCAGCACATCGCATACGCCGGACTGCCGCACACCCTGATCGGTGAACACGACAACCTTTTTCGCGTTCTCCCGGCGAATAATCTCCGGGACAACTTTCACACTGCCCTCCCCTAAGTGGGTACAAACAGGCAACTTCAGACTAATCATATCTCCGCACCTCCTTGTCAGCGCTTGTAGACCGAATAGTATCGGTCAATGGTATCCAGAATGACTCTATCCGTCTCCTCGCTCACCATTCCAAACGGCTTGCGGCATGGACCCAGAGGCTGTCCGATCAGGTTGGCTGCCCGCTTAACAATAGAGTTGGGGTTGCCGTACTTGAAGCAGTCACGGATGGGCTGAATACCCTGCTGGGCAGCTTCAGCGGCAACCATGTCGCCCTTCTTCCAATTCTGATAGATACTCACCATCATTTCCGGCAGAATATTGGCAACTGCGGTAATTCCGCCCTTACCTCCATTTTGCAGCGTTTTCAGAATCAGCGCATCGTTGCCGGAAAGGACGGAGAAATGCTCCGGATCTGTGCCGTGTATGTATGCCAGAATATTTTCAAACTTTCCGCTGGAGTCTTTTACGCCCCGGATATTAGAAAAGTCCTTCGCCAGCCGGGATACCGTTTCCGGCTCAATGGCACAGCCGGTGCGCATGGGGATGTTGTACATCACGATAGGCAGGGTCACCGCGGCGGCAATATCTGCATAGTGACGGTACAGCTCCTCTTGATTCAGCGCTGCGAAATACGGCGTGATAACGGACAGCACATCTACGCCGATCTCCTGCGCCGCCAGCGACAGATCAATGGTATCCTGCGTGCCCACACAGCCGGTCCCTGCATAGACAGGTACCCGTCCTCGTGCCTCATCCACACAGATGCGCATGACCCGCTTTTTCTCCTCCGTACTGAGGATATAGAACTCTCCGTTGGTACCCAGGCAGAAGATGCCGTCTACCCCGGCTCGAATATGCCGGTTCACCTGATTGCGGATCTCGGACTCATTGATGCTTCCATCCTCGTACATGGCGGTAGCCATGGCGGCAATGATACCTTTGATCTCCATATATACCTCCCTTGGGGTCTGCGCCCCGTATTTTTACTTTCTGTCCTTTTTTTATCACAGCGGTTCGATCAAATCAATGGTGAAATCAAAAAAGTAAGTTTCATATTGCAACGCTTTGATAATTGGTGTAAAATAAATTCGGCAACAAGAAAAATATGTTTCAAAATAAGACAGGTGGTGAATCGCATGATCCCATGCAGGATCCTGGTCATAGCGCCCTACGAGAGCATGAAGAACATTCTGCTGTTTATCTGCAAGGACAGGCCGGAGGTCCGCCTGACGGTGATGGTCGGCGACCTCGGCGAGGGTGCGCGTCTGGTGCAGGAAATCGATGAGGAAGAGTTTGATATCGTCATCTCCCGCGGCGGCACGGCGGAAGTGCTGCGGTCCGTTGTTTCCATTCCCGTGGTGGAGATCCAGCTATCCAGCTATGATGTGCTGTCCGCCTTAAAGCTGGCGGAAAATTACACCGGCCGCTATGCCCTGGTCGCCTATCCCAACATTGCCCGTATGGCAACGCTCCTGTGCAGCGTGCTGCAATATGAAGTGCCGATTTACTCGATCTCGCAGGGAGATACGCTGGAAAAAACGGTAGATGAGCTGATTCAGCAAGGCGTCACCCTGATCATAGGTGATATGGTGACGACGCAGTATGCCAAGCAGCATTCACTGGACGCTATTCTGATTACCTCCGGCGTGGAAAGTCTGGAAAACTCGATCCGTCAAGCGCTGCAGCTGCATCATCTGATGACCGCAGTTCGTGTCCGGGACGCACTGCTGGAGCGTCAGGCCCGTCAGCATCAATGGGAGCTGGCTGTTCTGCAGGAGGACCTAACGGCATTTTGGGAGAGTCCCTCTCTTGCCCGAAAGCCCCGACTGCGGAAGATGATGCAAAAAATCGCCGCACAAGCGGACGGCGCGGAGGGCGGCGTGCAAATACGGCGAATTCAGGAACAGCCGTGGAAGATTTCCTGTCAGCGAGTATTTCTGGAGGGTTCCTCCTATTTCTTTCTGCAGGCCGAGCCCCTGCCGGAGGACATGACCCGCAGTGAGGTCGTAAGCTTTTTCAGCTGCGAAGATATTTCGCAGCAGTATTTCAAGAAGTACATCAACTCCGCCCTTCACCAAAATCTGCAGCGCTATGCAGTATCCCATTCTCCTGTGCTGATCCTTGGCGAGATCAGCACACACAAGGATCGGGCCGCAAATGTTCTGTATGCCAACGGTCTGCATCGTGACCACCCCCTTTGCGTGGTGGATTGCGACCGGGCGGACAGCAAATTCTGGAAGAGTTTTCTAACGCGAACGGACTCTCCGCTATACGATGCCGGATGCACCTTCTATTTTAAAAACTGCAACTGTCTTACGAAGGAACAGGCGGACTCTCTGGCGCGGCATATCCTGTCGGGAGGAAACAATCGATTTCTGTTTTCGGTCGTTACAGATACTCCTCAAGCTGAGGACTGTCCCATCTGTCGGGTTCTGCGCCAGCAATGCTCCTGTCTGACGCTGCGAATGCCTCCTCTGCGGGAACGCGTCTTTGAAATCCCGGCTCTGTGCAGCCTGTATCTCAACGAGTTTAATGCCGAAAGCGCCCATCAAGTCATCGGTTTTGTTCCGGAGGCGATGGAGCTTCTGCAAAGCTATCCGTGGCCCGGAAATATGGACCAGTTAAAACGCGTCATACGACAGCTGACGCTGACGGCGGAGCGATCCTATATTTCCGCCGAAAGCGTCCGACAGCAATTGTTGTTAGAGTCCCCTCAGCCTACGGCCAAGGCTCCGACATTTGACACAAATCGTACGCTGGAGGAGATGACCCGCGAACTGGTAGAGATCGCCCTGCGCCGAGTCCACGGCAATCAAAGTCAGGCGGCGATCCAACTCGGCGTGAGCCGCTCTACTCTGTGGCGGATGCAGCACAAAGAAAAGTAAATGTCAATTTTGCTATAAACTGCGGCGGTTTCTAAGTGAGCGGCTGCTGGGCAAAAGCAATTGAAGCCATCTTTCAAAAGTCCGACTGCCATCCGTAGCCGGACTTTTTCATGCCCGCATCAACCTGTAGATTCCGATGCGTTTTTAACAAAGAAAATAATATTTGCGATTAAAGAATTGAGAAATGCAGTCGCTCACAACGGCGTTATATTTGATACCCGGTTCGCAAGGTCCAAGATAGACGGTTCACCATCCAACTGCTTAGAGGTTCAAACTGGTACAAAATATAAATGGCAGCACGCTTGCATCCGCCGTATGTTGTCCTTCAATGCGCCACCCTCCGAGAACTGCCCATATTGGTTGGCAAGAGCATCATCCGGTACACCTACGGCATTGCCGAGTGTACGGTGCTTGTCCTTGCTGTGATTCCGGTGAAATATAACAAAAGAAACATCATCATGTTTGAAAATCCGCAATATTAAACGGGAAGAAGTTATCCACACAGGGACACAGCGCAAATGGGGCGATGAGGTGTTCAAGGAATATCGCGAAGAACACAAAAAGCGTTGCGCACCTCGTTATACGCCGTGTGCTTGCAAGCGGTGATGATATAATTTACCATGTGCCGCTCGTCCAAAGTCTTTAGCTTTTCAATCTTGTTTATCAGCCTTATTAATGTGTTCTGTACAACATCCTCCGCAGACCAGTGGTCGCCTATCACCTGCTTTATGGTGTCGTACATCAGCCACTGATACCGGGTATAGACCCTGGTCATAAACTCCCGGTCACTTTCGTCTTCAATGCTTAAGATACATATTGGAAGCATACCCTTTATTCCTTCTCTTTTTTAAGCGTTTCTATAATCGAGGCTGTTCGCGTATCGTCAAGGATGCGCAGCAGTGCCTTTGCCATCAGCTTTAATATGCCCTGTGTCAGCGCCTTGGCCGCTACCGCGAGAGAAACGCACTCGGTCAGATGGACTGCAAAGATTGGCGTGTTCTATACCCTTGGGGCTCTGCTGGTCGCCTGTTGTCTATCACATCGGGCTGCTGATCTTTTGATGCCTGACCATCAGAGCAAATACGGACACCTTTTACCTGAGAACTTTCAAAAAACATTTGAAATCTTCCGTCAAATCCGATATAATACACATACAATGTGTGGCGTTTCTGCGTAAATCCGGTTGCAGAAACGCCGCACGTCTTTTTGCGGAAATGGGGAAAAGTTCATCAGCAAATCGTGTAGCAGAAATGCGTAAGTCCGGGTTTTCATGGGCTTGCGCATTTCTTTTTTTGAAAAGAAAGGTGAATGGAATGGATACAGGAAATCAGTTTTTGGGGACGGAGCATATCGGAAAGCTCATGGGGCAGTATGCCGTTCCCTGCATCATCTCCCTGCTGGTGGGGGCGCTCTACAACATCGTGGACCAGATCTTTATTGCCAACGCCAATTACCTCGGCTCTTACGGCAACGCAGCCAACACTGTGGTTTTCCCGCTGACCGTCGTAGCGTTGGCCATCGCCGTTATGGTAGGCGACGGCTGCTGTGCCTTTGTCAGCATGGCGCTGGGCAGAAATGAGATGGAGAAAGCAAAGCTCAGCGTTGGCAACGCTGTTGTGTTATCGGTTGCCAGCAGTCTTGTTTTAACGGCAGTCTACCTCATTTTTGCGGACAGCATCATCGCCATGTTCGGCGGCACAGTCAACGAAGAAACCTTCCACCACTCTCAGGAGTATTTCTTCTATATCACGCTGGGCATCCCGTTCTATATGTTTGGTCAGGCGATGAACCCCATCATTCGTGCAGACGGAAATCCCAAGTTTGCCATGATCTCCACGCTGGCGGGTGCTGTGATCAACATTATTCTTGACCTCATCTTCATCTTTATCTTCAAATGGGGCATGATGGGCGCAGCCGTTGCCACGGTCATCGGTCAGGTGGCAACAGCGTTCCTTGCTGTGTGGTATCTGCTGAACATGAAAATCATTAAGCCTGCACCCGGCGATTATGCCCTGCGTGGAAGTGTCTGTGGACGGATGCTGACGCTGGGTATCACCAGTTTTTTTCGCAGATCAGTCTGGTGGCGGCCATGGCGGCTATCAACAATATGCTCCGCAAATATGGAGCGATGGATGCTGTGTTTGGACAGGCACAATACGCGCAGATCCCCATGGCTGTGGTCGGTATTGTGATGAAGTTCTTCCAGATCGTCATTTCCATCGTGGTGGGCATGGCGGCAGGCTGCATTCCCATTGTGGGCTATAACATGGGTGCGGAGAAGAAGCTGCGTGTTCGGGAGTTGTTCACTAAGCTGCTGATTGCCGAAGCACTGGTGGGCGCGGTGGCACTGGTGCTGGCGGAGGGCTTTCCCCGGCAACTCATCGCCATTTTCGGTGCTGCCAATGAGAGCAGCTATTATACGGACTTTGCTATTAAGGCGTTCCGCACCTATCTTTGCATGATGGTGCTGGCCTGCGTCAACAAGGCGTGCTTTATCTTCCTGCAGGCAGTGGGCAAGGCGCTTGCTTCCACGCTGCTGTCCATGTTCCGCGAGGTGGTGTTCGGTGTTGGCTTTGCCCTGTTGCTGCCGGTGTTCTTCGGCTTGGACGGCGTACTGTATTCCATGCCGGTATCGGATATTCTGACCTTTATCATCTCAGCAGTCATCATCGTGAAAACCTATCGGGAATTGCATACAGAAGGAGTGCAGAAAGTATGAAAAGCAGAGTCATTACCATCAGCCGTGAGTTTGGCAGCGGCGGACGCACCATCGGCAAAAAGGCTGCGGAAAAGCTGGGTATTCCGTACTATGACGCGGAGATCATTCAGGAAATGGCAAAGGAATCAGGCTTTGCACCGGACTATGTAAAAGAAGCGGGAGAGTACGCACCGGGGAGCTTCCTATCGGCAGCTTTCTCCAACCGAATGTTTGGCCCCACCAACGAGGACATCCTGTGGGAGCACCAGAGCAAGGTTATTATCGAACTGGCGGAAAAAAGCCCATGCGTCATTGTTGGCCGCTGTGCCAACTATATTTTGCAGGACAAGGCGGACTGCCTGAAGGTCTTTATCCACGCAGATATGAAGTTCCGGGCTAAGCGCATCGTCAAAGTGTACGGTGAACGGGAGCAGTCCCCGGAGGAACGCCTGCGGGATAAGGATAAACGCCGGGCCGCCTATCACCGCTTCTACACCAACATGAAGTGGGGACACGCTCAGAATTACCACCTGACGCTGGACAGCGGTGCGCTGCGAATTGATAAATGCGCAGATATTATCGTGGAATTGTTCTGACATAGAAGGTGGTCGGCCGCTCATGACAGCCGACCACTTTTCCTGTATTTACAGCGATGTTATACACCTAAAAAGCATGGTAAGTTGAATCTGCTGTTCACTTTAATTGATTGCTGCTCGATATATAAGCATTGTGGTTGATACAAAAAAGGCATTGCTGCCCCGCAGACTTATATCCTGTGCCCCAAAATATTTGAGAGCGCAAATACTATTTTGATAGTACTTGCGCTCTCAAATTATTCGTCTGCCCTTACTCTTTGATTATGGCATCCCACCGTCTGCTCTGCTAACAGTCAAGAAAATCGTTGACGCTTTCTCTCTTTTGGGCTATGATAAACGCACGGCTGCCGGATGTTCTTCCTCCTGCTTTCTCATGACCACAACACATACCACAGACGCTTCCGGGACACATGGAGAAAGTGGGCAAAAGAGGTCACAAGACCATTTGCATTCCAGCCGAAAGCGCTGGAAATGTTTGAAAATCAATACAAATCAGAGCTTTTAATTCGTTCGCATCCGAGAGGTCGAGGGTTCGAATCCCTTCAGGTCCACCAACACAATAGAATCCGAACCTTGTGCCGATTGGTCATGGGTTCGGATTTATTGTTTTGTCCGCCGTCCCGGCATAATTTTCCCCGCCGCCGCATAATAGACAGGGGAGGGGAACGCTATGAAGCCTGCTGTTTATCTGTACGGTGTGCCGGGTCAATATGAAAACTATCTGGCGGCACTGGAGAGCGCCGGGGCCCGGGTGGTCCTGTGCCGGGACCTGTACCGCAGTCTGGACTGCGGGGGACTGCTGCTGCCCGGCGGCGGGGACATCCGGGGCCCCCTTCCGGCAACGGAGTCCTTTCTGATCGACTCCTTTGCCCGGTCCCGGCGGCCCATTCTGGGGATCTGCCGGGGACTCCAGGCCCTGAACGTCCACTGGGGCGGGACCCTGCGGGATATCCCCGGCCACCAGCTGCCCCGGGGCGATCTGGTGCACCCCACCCGGGCGGAGGGGCTGATGGCCCGTCTGCTGGGGGAAGCTCCCGCCGTCACCAGCTGCCACCACCAGGCGGTCCACCGCCTGGCCCCGCCCTTACAGGCGGTGCAGTGGTCCCCGGACGGCGTGGTGGAGGCGGCGGTCCACCGGCAGCTGCCGGTGCTGGGGGTCCAGTGGCACCCGGAGCGCCAGAGCTATGGCCTGCGCCGGGCGGACGCCCCGGGGGCAGAGGCCCTGTTTGCCTATTTCGCTGCACTGATAGGAGGAGAACCATGGACAGACCCGTGCGGGAGCTGAATCTGGAGCTGGGGCGGCCCGACGCCGCGGAAGCCCTCCGCCGCCTGGCGGCGGAGGTGGAGGCCGCCCGGAAAATGGGGACCCCGGCCATGAAGCTGGTCCATGGCTACGGCTCCTCCGGCAAGGGCGGGCGGCTGCGCACTGCCTGCCGCACCTGGCTGCGGCAGCAGGAGCTGTGCTTCCTGCCCGGGGAGGAGTTCAGCATCTTCAACCAGGAGGCCCGCCGGTGGCTGGCCCTGTGCCCCCGGCTGCGGCAGGACCGGGATCTGGACGCCGAAAACCGGGGCGTCACCTATGTTCTGCTGAAAAAATAGCAAAAAATCGCCGTGAGGATAGCACTCCATAAGACAGGTTTATCAAGTTAAGAGAGAACAGCGTGGCGAAAGTCACGCTGTTCTGCTCTTTGTGGCGTGATTGAGCATCTCGGCAATAATGCTCTCCGGCAGGAAGCCAACGCAGGCAAGGCTGATATGCACGTCCTGCATCCGGTGTCCGCTGCTCTTGTCAGGAGCGGACACATACACTCTGTTCACAAGATCGTGCAGCACGGCGGGCGTCAGTTCCTTCAAATCGGGGTATTTCTTTGCCCTGAGTATAAACTGCTCAATGCCGTCGGCTTCTTCCTCCTGCTTGGCGATCTCCTGCTCCCAGAGCTGCATCTTCTCCGTTAGCTCCGCCTGCTCCTTTTCGTAGTCCCCAGACAGCTTTTCAAATCTGCTGTCATTGATCTTGCCGGAGATGTTATCCTCATAGAGCCGTTTGAACAGGCGGTCAAGTTCCTCCATTCTGCGTTGCGCCTGCGTGAGCCGTCTGCGCTTTGCGGCGAGTTCTTTCTTGAAGTCCTCCTTGCGCATTGCACCCAGCTTATCGCGGAACAGATCCTCGCAGTCGGAGATATACCACAGCAGGATTTGCAGAAATTTCAGCACGCCCTTTTCCAGAACAACCGCGCGGATGAAGTGCGTCCCGCACACGTCTTTTCCCTTCTTGCGAGAGGTAGAGCAGACGAAATGATCCTGTCGCTCTTCAAAGTTCCGCGAGGTGCAAATGATCCTGTCGCTCTTCAAAGTTCCGCGAGGTGCAGTAGTACATTTTTTCTCCGCAATCGGCGCAGTAGGCAACGCCGGAAAAGAGGTTACTCTTGCCCGTTCTTGCCGGTCTGCGTTTGTTGTGGCGAAGCTCCTGTACCCTCTGAAAGGTGTCCTCATCCACGATGGCTTCGTGGGTGTTGTGGAATATCTTCCATTGCTCCGGTGGATTCTCGATGGTCTTCTTGATTTTGTAGGACTGCCGGTGCGTTTTGAAGTTCACGGTATGCCCGCAATATTCCATCCGTTCCAGAATTGCGGCAACGGTGCTGCCGTTCCAGTTGTAAGGATTGTCAGGCAAAGCGCAGCGGACTTTTCGTTTTTGCCTGTCCTGATAAACGGTAGGCGTCAACACATGATCCTCTTTCAGCATCCGGGCAATCTGCGTCGGACCGTTCCCGTCCATGCAGAGGGAAAAGATGCGCTTGACCACCTGTGCCGCTTCCGGATCGACGAGCCAATGCTCTGAATTATCCGGGTCTTTGACATAGCCATACGGCGGAATTGTCGTCAGGTGTTCGCCGGATTCTCCCTTGATCCGGAGTGAGGTACGCACTTTCTTGCTGCCGTCCCGAACGTAGTATTCGTTGATAATGTTGACGAACGGGACGAACTCATTGTCTTGCTGGTTGGCGCTGTCCACACCGCTGTTGACGGCAATGAACCGCACGTTATTCTGCGGGAATGTGATCTCGGTATACATCCCAACTTCCAGATAATTTCGACCGATGCGGCTCATGTCCTTCGTGATGACCGTGCCGATCTTTCCGTCTTCCACCAGTGCCATCATGCGCTGCCAATCCGGTCTTTGAAAGTTCGCGCCTGTGTAACCGTCATCTACAAAGAACTCCGTATTGCGGAAGCTGTGTTCCTTTGCATATCGGCTGAGATAGGCTTTTTGATTCACAATGCTGTTACTGTCGCCCTGTGATTCATCGTCACGGGACAGACGGCAATACAGCGCGGTAATTTTGTCAGACTGCTTCATAGTAGATTCCTCCATCATCTGAGGACAGTCTGCCAAGACAAGGTTGCTGTTGGTCACGATCACACACTCCCCTCGGAGTCGATCAGCTTCACCGCCTTTTCGGGAAGGGTGTGCATTCCGTCAAAGCTGGCAGTAAAGCGGTAGATGGTGTTTCCTTCTTTCAGGCGTACCGTGATCTGCGGTAACTCCTGCCAGAGAGGAACGGGGGCACTGCGGCTGCCGTCCGATTCCACTTGGATGTTACGTTTCTTGTTATCCATTTGCACCTTCCTTTTCATTCAGATTTCCGAGCATTGCCGCATGAATCTCCCGGAGCAAAGTGCGTGATATGACCTATTGTTATTCAGTATATCACGGCAATTTCCGGGATTCCACTGGGCAATGTGCCGGGATTCATAGGAGAATTACGGGCAGTTCGCCGGGTCGCACAGCCGATCACCGCTGTCAAGGAATCGGCTTCGCCTCGCTGCGCGTCCTTGACAGCGATGCTCTGCTGCGCGGGCAGGTGATCAAGGCGGCGATGCCGCCATTTGCCAATGAAAATCAGCTGCGTTCCAAGACGTTTTAATCTCTCAGCCTAATTATAACAAGAACAAACGTTCGATTCAATGCGATTCTTAGAGGAATAGCAAGCACAGCAAGTGTAGCTACACTTGCGAAAACGGCGTGGGTTGACCGGGATTTCCTTGTAGAGTAGCAAGCAAATCCGGTGTGGCCCCACACCGAAAAAATGCGCGTCCCGACCTGTCATCTGAGACGCGCGTTTTTTCATTTTGGGATAGTCCCAAGCCCTTAAAAATCTGGAGAATTGCGCAGCAACGCAGCGTCTATCACTCAGGGCAAGCAGGCTTGCGAGTTAGGGCGCTTGATGTGCGGTATATTCTGCCTCGAAAAGCTTTATATGCGGGGTTCGCTTTGCATAGACAAAGCCATAGTCTATTTCCTTCCCCGCTTGTACCGGCATAACGGTCAGTCCGGGCAGGCCGTCAGGCGGCAAACAGAATCCCGGCAAAATTGCAATACCATACCCGGCCTGCGCCAACGTAATCGCCTCCTGATCGTCCTCGCAGCGGATGCCGGGATTTGACTGGAGATATACGAGTATTTCCTTTTGCAGCGCATTGCTCACCTGAAATGGTATGAATTTGGGATGAAGGGTAATCAGACAATCTGTACGGCTTTGATCAATGGAAAAAGAATTGCCGCCTGCCAGCGGATGCTCCGGAGACATCAGGGCATAGCTTGTGTGGCAGCGTACTTTGTGGAAGGTGCCTCCACGAATTTGATCTGCAATTTCACGGGACACCAGCAGCAAATCAAGCTGACCGTCCTCAAACAGCTTTTTCAGGCCAAAGTAGCCATCTATGACAATGCGCGGACAAATCGTCGGATACTTCATGCGCAGAGCGGCAAGCGGTGCAGCGAGGCGCGGCAATTCAGCACGACTGACGCAGCCAATCCGAAAGAACGTGACACGGCTCTCCTCTGCCTTCTGGACGTGCTTGAAGGAGAGTTCCATACGCGTCAGGATCTCGGCTGCATCGACATAAAAGGCTTTCCCTGATTCGGTCAGCCGGACCATGCGGGACGTTCGCTCAAACAGCTTTGTGCCGAGTTCTTCTTCCAGACTCTGGACGTGGTGTGTGACGGTCGGTACGGTAAGATACAGCTCGTTTGCCGCCTTTGTAAAATTCAGATATTCGGCGACGCAGACAAAGCAGCGAAGCTGTTGTGTATTCATGGCAGAACCTCCTCACATGGATCGCTTTCCGTTAACAGTATACTGTTTTGCTGCGAACTTTTCAATAGAATATTAGATATCATCTAATGATATTGACCTTTTTCAAATTCACTTATGCAAAACAAAGTGTTATACTATGAACCGTTCGCAAGCGAATGATTCTTGCAGAAGGAGGACACGGGATTGGATAATGACAGCTACAGATTTTATGCTTCCGTGCATACACTGTATATCCTGCTGGGGCGCAGCTTTGATGCAAACGTCAGTCATCATGGCATCGGAGTTTCACGCGGGCAGTACATGATTTTGTATCTGCTCTCAAAAAACGGACAAATGCCGCAGCGCCGGATCGCCGAGCTTTGCAATCTGCAAAAGCCAACCGTAAGTCAGCATCTGAAAGCTTTGTGCGAAAGCGGTTACGCCCTGCAATATCATATACCGGGCAATCAACGCTGCAAAATGGTAGCCGTGACGCAGCGCGGAAGAGCAGAGCTGGAACGCATGAATGCGCTCCTGAAGCAGGACTTTGAGAAGAGGTTTTCGAAAGACGAGCTGCACCGCATCAACCACGCGCTTCAGGGCCTGTGCTCCCATTTTACACCAGCTCAGAGTGAAGAAGAAAACAAGGAGGAGAGACGATGATAAAAAAGTTGGCCCGATCAATTCGGGAATATAAAAGAGACTGCATCCTGACGCCGGTCTTTGTCGTGGTAGAGGTAATCATGGAGGTTCTGATTCCGTTCCTCATGGCAAAGCTGATCGACGAGGGTATTTCCAGCGGTGATATGGCCGTGATGCGCAGCACCGGCACAGCGTTGATCGTATGTGTTCTCATCGGATTGCTGAGCGGCGTGCTGGCAGGTGCCTTCTGCGCCACGGCATCCGCAGGCTTTGCCAAAAATCTCCGGCAGGACCTCTTTGATAAGATTCAGACCTATTCATTTGCCAATATTGATAAGTTTTCCACGTCCGGCATCGTCACAAGGCTGACCACTGATGTGACCAATGTTCAGAACGCCTTTATGATGATCATTCGCATTGCGGTCCGTGCGCCGTTTACGCTGCTGTTTTCGCTGGTGGCTGCGTTTCTGGTCAGCGCAAAGCTGTCGCTGTACTATCTGGTTGCTATCCCGATTCTGGGCGTGGGGCTTTACCTGATCGTTCATTTTTCGCACCCCTGCTTTGAGCGTGTGTTCCGGATTTATGATGAACTGAACGGCGACGTACAGGAAAACCTTTCCGGAATCCGTGTGGTCAAAAGCTTCGTGCGGGAGGATTATGAAGGCAAAAAATTCAGAAAGATATCCGAAAAAATCTATAAGGTCTTCCGAAAAGCAGAAAGTATTGTTGCATGGAATATGCCGTTGATGCAGTTTGCAATTTACGCCTGCATGCTTTTGATCAGCTGGTTCGGCGCACGTATGATCGTGCTGAGCGGAGCGACGGAGCTGACCACAGGCGAGTTGTCCAGCATGATCGCCTATGCCATGAGCGCACTGAACAGCTTAATGATGCTTTCCATGGTGCTGGTTATGATCAATATGGCCCGGGCCTCCTCCGAACGTATTATGGAACTGCTGGACGAAGAACCAACGCTGAAAAATCCGGATGCCCCTGTTATGACGGTTAAAAGCGGGGAGGTCATCTTTGATCATGTGGGATTCAGCTATCAGGGAGATCGCACGAAGGAATGTCTGCATGATATTTCTCTGTGCATCCCCGCAGGGTCTACCCTTGGCATCATCGGTTCCACCGGCTGCTGCAAATCTACGCTGGTGTCGCTGATCCCGCGGCTATACGATGCAACGGAGGGTTCCGTCAGCGTAGGCGGAACCGATGTCCGGGCCTATGATATCCATGCGCTGAGAGATCAGGTCGCAATGGTTCTGCAAAAGAACGAGCTGTTCAGCGGAACAATCAAGGAAAATCTGCGTTGGGGAAACGAAAATGCTTCTGATGCAGAGATCGTCCATGCCTGCCAGCTGGCACAGGCGGATTCCTTCATTGAAGCCTTTCCTGACAGGTATGATACTTATATTGAACAGGGCGGCACCAATGTTTCAGGCGGACAGAAGCAGCGGCTGTGCATCGCCCGCGCCCTGCTGAAAAAGCCCGCTATTCTGGTGTTGGACGATTCAACGAGCGCCGTCGATACAAAAACCGATGCCCTGATTCGCAAAGCGTTCCGGGAAGAAATTCCGGATACGACAAAAATCATTATCGCACAGCGCATTTCGTCGGTTCAGGATGCAGATGCGATTCTGGTATTGGATGACGGACGTATTTCCGGTTACGGGACGCATGAACAGCTTTTAGCGTCCAACGAGATTTATCATGATATCTATATTTCACAGACGAAAGGAGATAACGGCCATGATGAAGCCTAAGGCGAATACTGCGAATACTGCAAAAATGGCAAAGCGGTTGCTTTCCTATATCATCAGCCGGTACAAGGCCACCTTCGCCGCCGTGTTGTTCTGCATTTTCGTCAGTGCGGGTGCAACTGTGGCAAGCTCTTTGTTCTTGAAGACACTGGTGGACGGCTATATCACACCCCTGCTTACTACGGGCAGCACGGACTTTTCGGGGCTGCTGCGTTCGATCCTGACAGTCGGGGTGATTTATCTGTGCGGCGTACTCGGCACGCTGCTGTATAACCAGCTGATGGTCAAGGTGTCTCAGGGAACCTTGAAAAGCATCCGGGATGAAATGTTTGCACATATGCAGAAGCTGCCGATCCGTTATTTTGATACCCATACGCACGGCGACATCATGAGCTACTATACAAACGATACGGACACGCTCCGGCAGTTTATCAGTCAGGCACTGCCGCAGCTGATTCTGGCAGTGATTTCGATTGTTGTCATTCTAGCGTCCATGCTGGCAAGCAGCGTTCCTCTTACTCTGGTAGTGCTGGCTTTTACGGCTCTGATGGTTTATAGCACCAAGGTGGTCGGCGGCAGCAGTGCCCGTTACTTTGTCCATCAGCAGACAAGCCTCGGAAATATCACCGGATATATTGAAGAGATGATCAACGGGCAAAAGGTCATTAAGGTTTTCTGCCATGAAGAGCATGCCAAAGAGGGATTCCGGCAGCGCAACGAGGCTCTTTGCAGCGATTCGGCCAATGCAAACAAATATGGCAATGTGCTGATGCCCCTTATCATGCAGCTGGGAAATCTGCAATATGTTCTGATCGCGCTGATTGGCGGTCTGCTGGCGCTGAACGGCTCCAAAACGATCACGGTAGGACTGATTATTGCCTTTCTGAATCTTTCCAAGACCTTCTGCATGCCGGTTTCTCAGGTGTCTCAGCAAATCAGTCTGATCTCGATGGCCCTTGCCGGTGCAGAGCGTATTTTCCAGCTGATCGATGAGCCGGTTGAGCAGGACGATGGATATGTAACGCTTACGCACGTCGTTGAGCAGAATGGCGCATACATAGAAACGGACGGTCATACCGGAATCCCTGCGTGGAAGTATCTGCACCATGACGGCACGCTGACCTATACACAGCTCCGGGGTAATATTGAATTTCATGACGTTGACTTTGGCTACACGGAGAAGAAGCTGGTGCTGCACAATATTGAGCTATACGCAAAACCGGGGCAGAAGATTGCCTTTGTTGGCGCAACCGGTGCCGGCAAGACAACCATTACCAATCTCATCAACCGCTTTTATGATATAGCCGACGGAAAGATCCGTTATGACGGCATCAACATCAGTAAGATCAGAAAACCGGATCTTCGCCGGAGTCTGGGAGTCGTGCTGCAAGATGTGAACCTGTTCACCGGAACGATCATGGACAACATCCGTTACGGAAGGCTGGATGCAACAGATGAGGAGTGTATCGCTGCTGCAAAGCTGAGCAACGCAGATGCCTTTATCCGGAATTTTCCGGATGGATACCAGACGGTCCTGACACAGAATGGCGCCTCACTCAGTCAGGGGCAGCGGCAGTTGATTTCCATTGCCCGCGCCGCCGTTGCAGACCCTCCCGTTATGGTTTTGGACGAGGCTACATCCTCTATCGATACCCGCACAGAGGCGCTTGTCCAGCAGGGTATGGATAACCTCATGCAGGGGCGCACTGTATTTGTAATAGCACACCGGCTGTCCACTGTCCGCAACTCTGATGCGATCATGGTGCTTGACCAGGGCCGCATTATTGAACGCGGCACACACGATCAGCTGATTGCGCAAAAGGGTGTGTATTATCGTTTGTATACCGGTGCGTTTGAGCTGGAATAACCCCAGTGCACAGGTGAAAAGAGCCTCTGTTGATACTCAATCTGGTATCAGCAGAGGCCCTTTTCGCTGCTCCGGCGACTTCAAAATAAGCGTCAAAATCGGCACTTATCTGCACTCTGAAGCCGAATCTTTGCAAGGAGTATCATCGTAAGCGGCAGTCCGCCTGCGTTGCTTACAGCGAAGAAATTCCTTGATTTTTAACCTTTATCACGGCATATTTTTCTGTGTTCTGTCTACCGTCCGTGTAGACAGATGCGAAAAGCAAGATTCCCGTTCTGGGCGATTCTGAGAGCCGAGCATGATGCGCTATTCGAATCGACACACTTGCCGTTTTGTGAAACCATGGGATTATGTTCTAATCCGTAAGACCCTTTCCGAAACCGTGTTCTGTGTTTACGGTTTCGCGGCACACGATTTCGTGTAATTGGTTTTCCGGACCGAAAAATATTTTGCGGATTTCATTTGCCTTTATCCAAGCGCCCTGTTTTTCAGGTCTGTAAATGAAAAAATGCTTCCAAGCTAAAGGGGTATGTACCATTACGGCACATACCCCTTTGTCAGCAACCCTTGTCTGGCAACTGTCACATTATTTGTTTCGTGAAACCTGTTTTATGAACAGCTACCCGAAGCGCTTCTTTTTTTCAAGCGCTTCACGGCGGTTTTTCATTCCAGGGATGCCTTGTATCCCTCGCCCCAGGCCCACATGGAGTCCAGAATGGGCTTCAGGCTCCGGCCCAGCGGGGTCAGGGAATACTCCATCCGGGGCGGCACCTCGGCATAGACCTCCCGGTGGACCAGGCCGCTTTTCTCCATGTCCCGCAGCTGGGCGGCGAGCACCTTCTGGGACACATCGCCCACGGATTTTCTCAGTTCGCCGAAGCGCTTGGTGCCCGGCATCAGGTCCCGGAGGACCAGCACCTTCCACTTGTCGCCGATCAAGGTCAGCGTGGTCTCCACCGGGCAGCTGGTCCTTTTTCTTTGCCTCACTCATGTCCATAAAACCTCCCCAAAAGCTGTCCCGGTTTCAGGCGGGACGTCCCGCAAAAGCCGGGCTTTGTCCCGGTTTTTATCCGGGACAGGCCGGGACGGAAAGCCCTGTCCCGGCGTTTTTTGCGGTCTTTTTATTTTCCCACGCAGAAGCGGGAGAAAATGGTCTGGATCAGGTCGTCCCGGATGTGTTTTCCGTTCAGCTCCCCCAGAGCCTCCAGGGCGGCCTCGGCATCGGTGAGCACCACGTCCGGGGTCATGCCGATGCGCAGGGCGCTGCGGGCGCTGCGGACGGAGGCCAGGGCCCGGGACACGGCGTCGGCCTGGCGGGCGTTGGTCAGCAGCTCTCCGGGGCGGCCCTCCCCGGCGGGGTACATGGCTCCGATGGCGTCGCACAGGACGGACACCCCTTCGCCGCTGCGGGCGGACAGGGACACCACGTTGTCGAACTCATCGGCCAGGCGGCCGATGTCCACCGCCCGGGGCAGGTCCGATTTGTTCACCGCCACCAGCAGGTTGGGCGCCTGCCGGGCCAGGTCCATGGCCTCCCGGTCGGCATCGGTCAGGGGGGTGGAGCCGTCCAGCACCAGCAGGGCCAGGGAGGCCTGGCGGGCGGCGGTCCGGGCCCGCTCCACGCCGATCTTCTCCACGGCGTCCTCCGTCTGGTGGATGCCCGCCGTGTCGCACAGGCGCAGCAGCACATGGCCCACCCGGACCTTTTCCTCCACCGTGTCCCGGGTGGTTCCGGCCACGTCGGTGACGATGGCCCGGTCATAGCCCAGCAGGGCGTTGAGCAGGGAGGACTTGCCCACGTTGGGGCGGCCCAGGATCACCGTGGGGACCCCTAATTTCAGGAGCTTTCCCCGGGAGAAGGTGGCCAGCAGCTCCTCCAGCCGGTTTTCGGCGCGGCGGAAGGTATCCAGCATATCCTCCCGCTGGAGGTCGCCGATGTCCTCGTCGGGATAGTCCACCACGGCGTAAAACCGGGAGACGATGGCCATGAGGCCGTCATAAATCTCCGCCACGGTGCGGCTGAGGACCCCCTCCAGCTGGCCCACGGCGTTGTGGGCGGCCTGGGCGGTCTCGGCGTCGATCAGGTCCGCCACGGCCTCCGCCTGCAAAAGGTCCATGCGGCCGTTGAGAAAGGCCCGGCGGGTGAACTCGCCGCCCTTTGCCTGGCGGGCTCCGGCGGCAAGCATGGCGGCCAGGGCCGCGTCCAGCACCACCGGGCTTCCGTGGCACTGCAGCTCGCCGCAGTCCTGGCCGGTGTAGCTGCCGGGGCCGGGGAACAGCACCGCCAGGGCGCTGTCGATGACCTGACCGTCCCGGTCCAGCACGTCCCCCAGCACCAGGCGGCGGGGCTCCTGCCGGGACATGGGGCGGCCGTTTTTCGGGCGGAACACCCGGTCCAGCACGGCGCAGGTGTCCGGCCCGGACAGGCGCACCACGCCAATGGCCGACGGCCCCGGGGCCGTGGCAATGGCGGCGATGGTATCAGACATGGAAATGCACTCCTTTTATATATGCATGCTGTCAGTATAGCATGATTTGTTGCCCCGGGCAAGGCAGCAGTCGATAATTCCCCGGGAAACGGGGCAGACTATGGGCAGATCAACGGAAAGGAGGGGCGGAATATGCAGGCTATGGTCCATGCGAAAACGTGCATCCAGTGTGGGCTGTGTCCGGCGGTGTGCCCGGACGTGTTCACCCTGGATCCCGGGGAACCCGCCCGGGCCATCAGCGGCCCGGTGCCGGAGGAGTGCCGGCTGGCGGCCCAGGAGGCGGCGGACAGCTGCCCGGTAGGGGCCATCGAGATCCGGTGAACAAAAGGCGGGGGGACGCGGGCCCTCTCATTCGGCTGCGCCGACAGCTCTCACAGAGGGAGAGCCAAGTCCGTAGGGCCCGCTGCCCTCGGCGGGCCGGGGCAGGGGGCGGATTGCCGCCGAAAATGGTACAATTGGGAGGACACCCCCAGGAGGGCGCGGCTGGGCCGTGCCCTCTTGTTATTTTTCCCCCGATGGAGTATCCTATGGACAACAAGCTACACCGGGAGGTGCAATATGCACAAATACATTCTCATCCCCGATTCCTTCAAGGGCACCCTGTCCGCCCGGGACTTCTGCGCCGTGGCCCGGGAGGCCATCGGGCGGGCGGACCCCGGGGCACAGGTGCTCTCCATCCCCCTGGCCGACGGCGGCGAGGGTACGGTGGAGGCGTTTCTGGCGGCCTGCGGCGGCCGGCGGATCGAATGCCCCTGCACGGGCCCCTATGGCGGCACGGTGCCGGGGTTTTACGGCCTGTTGCCTGACGGCACCGCCGTTGTGGAGCTGGCAGCCGCCGCAGGACTGCCTCTGGCCGGAACGGACCTGCATCCGGCGGAGGCCACCACCTACGGCGTGGGCCAGCTGCTGCTGCACGCCGCCCGCCATGGGGCCAGGCGTCTGCTGCTGGGCCTGGGCGGCAGCGCCACCAACGACGGCGGCTGCGGAGCCGCCGCTGCCCTGGGCGTGGAATTTTACGACCGCCGGGGCCGGACCTTTGTCCCCACCGGCGGCACACTGGGGGATATTCACCGCATTTCCGCCGAAAACCTGGAGCCGCTGCCGCCGGTGACGGTGCTGTGCGACGTGGACAACCCCCTGTGCGGCCCCCGGGGCGCTGCCGCCGTGTTCGGCCCCCAGAAGGGGGCGGACCCGGACATGGTGCAGCTGCTGGACGCGGGCCTGGCCCATCTGGCGGCGGTGCTGCGCCGGGACACGGGCCGGGACGTGCTGGACATGCCCGGCGGCGGCGCGGCAGGCGGCTTCGGCGCAGGGGCGGCGGCCCTTCTGAACGCCCGGCTGCGGCCGGGGGTGGAGATGCTGCTGGACGCGGCGGATTTCCCCCCGTCTGGCGGCGGACGCGGACCTGATCATAACCGGCGAGGGCAGGCTGGACAGCCAGAGCCTGGGCGGCAAGGCCGTCATCGGCGTGGCCCGGCGGGCCCGGGAGCTGGGAGTTCCCTGCGCGGCCCTGGCCGGAGCGGTGGATATCTCCGCCCTGCCCCAGGCCTATGAGCTGGGCCTCACCGCCGCCTTCCCCATCAATCCTCTGCCCTTGCCCTTTGAACAGGTGCGGGTTTCCTGCCGGGAAAATCTATCCGCCGCAGCGGAGAATCTCATCCGTTTTTATTGCTCTGCCGCTCGGTAAATCCGTACAAATCCTTAACGCGAAACCTCCCACATTTTATTGATTCTTTATGTTTTTCTGCGATATTTTAGCGCAGTTTATAAAAGAACCAAGAAATCTGTAACACTTCACAAAATGTTCGTTAAAAATTCAGCGATTTGGCAATTGTAAACATTCTGTGACTGTTATAGAATTAACATAGACGGGTCCGCTGCGTATAGGGCGGCGGACCGGAAAACAAAACAGCGCGGTGCGCCGCGCCCCCAAATTAAGGAGAGTGAGTCTGTGTTTAAGAAATTCACCAACGGCTGCGTTCGCGTGGTCAATCGCTGGCTGCCGGATGCCTTCCTGTTCGCCATCATCCTGAGCATCATCGTTTTCATCGGCGCCATGTTTGCCACGGGAATGGGTCCGCTGAAGGTGCTCAACGCCTGGGGCGACGCAAAGGGCTTCTGGGGCCTGCTGGCGTTCTCCATGCAGATGGCCCTGGTTCTGGTATTCGGTTCCGCCATGGCTTCCGCCAAGCCCTGCAAAAAGGCCCTGCGGGCTGTGGCGGGTCTGTGCCACAACAACATGCAGGCCATCGTGATCACCACCATGGTCTCCACCATCTGCTGCTGGCTGAACTGGGGCTTCGGCCTGGTGGTGGGCGCTCTGCTGGCCAAGGAAGTGGTGCGCCGGGTCCCCACCGTGGACTATCCTCTGCTGATCGCCTCCGCCTACTCCGGCTTCGTGATCTGGCACGCGGGTCTGTCCGGCTCCATCCCCCTGGACCTGGTGGCCGGCAAGGCCTTCGGTGAGGTGACCTATCAGGCCCCCATCACCGCCACCGTGTTCCACCCCGTGAACATCATCATGTGCGTCGTGATCCTGATCGCCATGCCCTTCATCAACTACGCCATGCATCCCGACAAGGCCCACACCGTCTGCATCGACCCCACCCTGCTGCAGGATGAGGAGGACAAGACCTACGAGATCAAGACCCCCGCTGACCGCATCGAGCACTCCAAGATCCTGTGGGTGATCCTGGTGGTGGCCGGGTTTGCCTACATCGTTTACTACTTCGTCCAGAACGGCTTCACCCTGGGCCTGAACATCGTGAACATGATCTTCCTGTTCCTGGGCATCCTGCTCCACGGTGACCTGCGCCGCTATGTGGACGCCATCGGCGAGGCTGCTGCCGGCGCCGCCGGTATCCTGCTGCAGTTCCCCTTCTATGCCGGTATTATGGGCATGATGGTGGCTGCCAACGAGCAGGGCGTGTCTCTGGCCAGCGTTATCTCCCAGTTCTTCGTCAACATCTCCAACAGCATCACCTTCCCCATGCTGTCCTTCCTGGCGGCCGGTATCGTGAACTTCTTCGTTCCCTCCGGCGGCGGCCAGTGGGCCGTTCAGGGTCCCATCATGATGCCCGCCGGCGCCAACCTGGGCATCGACGCCGGACGCACCGCCATGGCCATTGCCTGGGGCGACCAGTGGACCAACATGATCCAGCCCTTCTGGGCTCTGCCTGCTCTGGGCATTGCCAAGCTGTCTGCCCGGGATATCATGGGCTATCTGGTCATCGTTCTGCTGTTCACCGGCGTGGTGGCCTGCCTGGGCTTCCTGGCCTGGGGCCTGTGGTTCTGATTTACCCGATTCACCAATTGAGAAGAGGCGCTGCCGCGGCAGCGCCTCTTTTTTGTCCGTATACGCGTCACTCCCGATAGATGGCGGCGTCAAAGTCCCGCACCAGCTCCTGGCGCTTGGTGTCCATGACCTTCACCAGGTTGAACTCCTCAAAGGCCAGCCGCATGGCGAAGTCCTTGGCCTCCTGGATGTCGTCGGTCTCGAAAAAGGGGAAGAAATTGGTCCCCGGAACGTTTTCCTTTTTCAGCAAAACCTGAAAGCGCATGGTGTGCATCCTCCTGCATATGTGGTGTACCTTTTAGTATACCCCCGCCGGGGGCAAAACGCAACGGCGCGTTTCGCCCAAAATCCCGCCCCGAAAACCGGCATATTTGCCGGAGGGGAAAATGCAAAAAGGCCTTTTCTCCCCGGGCACGGTCGTGTATAATAGTTAGGTTGAAGCAATTACCGGAAAGAGGGAGCACATATGAAAATCGGTTTTGATAACGACAAATACCTGGCCCTCCAGGCCCAGCACATCCGGGCCCGGCGGGAGCAATTCGGCGACAAGCTGTATATCGAGTTCGGCGGCAAGCTGTTCGACGATTACCACGCCTCCCGGGTGCTGCCGGGGTTCCAGCCGGACAGCAAGATCCGGATGCTGGCCTCCATCCGGGACGAGGTGGAGATCGTGGTGGCCATCTGCGCCGGAGACATCGAAAAGAAGAAGATCCGCGGCGACCTGGGCATCGGCTACGACGAGGATGTGCTGCGGCTGATCGACGTGTTCCGGGGCCTGGGGTTCTATGTGGGCTCCGTGGTCATCACCCAGTACGCTGGGCAGCCGGCGGCGGACGCCTTTATCAAGCGGCTGACGGCTCTGGGCGTCCGGAGCTATCGCCACTATCCCATCGCCGGGTACCCCTCGGACGTGGCCCACATCGTGTCCGACGAGGGCCTGGGCAAAAACGACTATATCGAAACCACCCGTCCCATCGTGGTGGTGACGGCCCCCGGCCCCGGCAGCGGCAAAATGGCCACCTGCCTGAGCCAGCTGTACCATGAGAACAAGCGGGGCGTCCGGGCGGGCTACGCCAAGTATGAGACCTTCCCCATCTGGAACCTGCCGTTGAAGCACCCGGTGAACCTGGCCTATGAGGCCGCCACGGCGGACCTGAACGACGTGAACATGATCGACCCCTTCCACCTGGAGGCCTATGGCAAGACCACCGTGAACTACAACCGGGATGTGGAGATTTTCCCGGTGCTCAACGCCATGTTCCAGCGGATTCAGGGCACGTCCCCCTATCAGTCCCCCACGGACATGGGCGTGAACATGGCGGGCTTCGCCATCGTGGACGACGCGGTCTGCCAGGAGGCCTCCCGCATGGAGATCCTCCGCCGGTACTATGCCGGGATGGTGGACCGGGTCCGGGGCAAGTGCGACGACGATGTGGTGCGCAAGCTGGAGATCATCATGCAGCAGGCCGGGGTCACGCCGGATATTTGCCCCGCCGTGGCGGCCTGCCTGAAAAAGGCGGAGGAGACCGCCGCCCCTGCCGGGGCCATGGTCCTGCCGGACGGCCGGGTGGTCACCGGAAAGAACAGCTCCCTGCTGGGACCCTCGGCGGCGCTGCTGCTGAACGCCATCAAGGCTCTGGCGGGCATCGACAAGGAGCTGGACCTGCTGCCGTCGTCCATCATCGCCCCCATCAGCGACATGAAGATTTCCCACCTGGGCCACCGGAACCCCCGGCTGCACTCCGACGAGGTGCTCATCGCCCTGTCCATCTCCGCCGTCACCAACCCCCTGGCGGAGCGGGTGCTGAAGAAGCTGGACGACCTCCGGGGCTGCGACGCCCACTTCTCCGTCATCCTCTCCGAGGAGGACGAGAAGCTCTATAAGCGCCTGGGCATCCACGTCAGCTGCCAGCCCCGGTACGAGATCAAGCGCCTGTATCACAAGTGAAAAAACCGGGACGGACAGGCTCCGTCCCGGTTTTTCCCCGGAAGAAAGGAGTACTTTATGCCCACCATTGCCGAAATCCTGGCCCGGGAGCTGGACAAGCCCCTGGCCCATGTGCAGAACGTCATCGACCTGCTGGACCAGGGCAACACCATCCCCTTCATCGCCCGCTACCGCAAGGAGCTGCACGGCAGCATGGACGACACCGCCCTGCGGACCCTGGAGGACCGGCTGAGCTATCTGCGGAACCTGGACCAGCGCCGCCAGGAGGTGAAAAACGCCATCGACGGCCAGGGGAAGCTCACCGACGAGCTGTCCGCCGCCATCGACAGCGCCGCCACCCTGGCGGAGGTGGAGGACCTGTACCGCCCCTATAAGCAGAAGCGCCGCACCCGGGCCACCGTGGCCCGGGAGAAGGGCCTGGAGCCCCTGGCCCTTCTGCTGCTGGACCAGGGCCGGGACTGCCCGGCTCCGGAGGAGGCCGCCCGGGACTATGTGGACCCGGAGAAGGGGGTGGAGACTCTGGCCGACGCCCTCCAGGGGGCCAACGACATCGTAGCAGAGCTGCTGTCGGACGATGCCGCCATCCGCAAGACCCTGCGGGAGCTGCTGCGCCGGCAGGGACATCTGCGGAGTCTGGCCGCCACGGAGGAGGACACCGTTTACCGGCTGTATTACGACTTTGACCAGCCCATCGCCAAGCTGGCCGGGCACCAGGTCCTGGCCATCAACCGGGGCGAAAAGGAGGGCGTCCTCTCCGTCACCGTGCTGCTGGACCGGGAGCTGGGTCTGATGACTCTGCGCCGGGCGGTGGTGCGACCCGGGTCCCGGGCTATGGAGTTTATCAAGGCCGCCTGTGAGGATGCCTATGACCGGCTGATCTATCCCTCCCTGGAGCGGGAGGCCCGGTCCGATCTCACCGCCTCCGCCTGCGAGGGGGCCATCGCCAACTTCGGCCTGAACCTGAAGCCCCTGCTGATGCAGCCGCCGGTAAAGGGCCACGTGACCATGGGCCTGGACCCCGGCTATGCCCACGGCTGCAAGGTGGCGGTCATCGACGGCACCGGCAAGGTGCTGGACACCGCTGTGGTGTACCCCACCTACGGCCCCCGCCAGAAGCAGGAGGCCATCGACCGGCTGTCCCGTCTGGTCCGCCGCCACGGCGTCACCCACATCGCCATCGGCAACGGCACCGCCAGCCGGGAAACCGAGCAGATGGCGGTGGAGATGATCCGGGCCCTGGGAGGCGGCGTCAGCTATATGATGGTCAACGAGGCCGGGGCCTCCGTATACTCCGCCAGCAAGCTGGCGGCGGAGGAGTTCCCGGAGTACGACGTGAACCTGCGCAGCGCCGTGTCCATCGCCCGGCGGATGCAGGACCCGCCTGGCGGAGCTGGTGAAGATCGACCCCAAGGCCATCGGCGTGGGGCAGTATCAGCACGATATGCCCCAGAAGCGGCTGGACGAGACGCTGACCGGCGTGGTGGAGGACTGCGTCAACGCCGTGGGCGTGGACGTGAACACCGCCTCCGCCAGCCTGCTGGGCCGGGTGTCCGGCCTGAACGCCGCCACCGCCAAAAATATTGTGAAATACCGGGAGGAAAACGGCGCCTTCACCGGCCGCCGCCAGCTTCTGAAGGTGCCCAAGCTGGGACCCAAGGCCTTCCAGCAGTCGGCGGGCTTCCTGCGGGTGCCGGAGAGCAGGTCTGTGCTGGACAACACCGGCGTCCATCCGGAGAGCTACGCCGCCGCGGAGGGACTTCTGGCCCTGTGCGGCTATACGCTGGCGGATGTGTCCGCCGGGAGGCTGGCGGACCTGCCCCAGAAGGTGAAGGCCCTGGGCTGGGAGGAGACCGCCGCCCGGCTGAACGTAGGCGTTCCCACCCTGCGGGACGTGGCGGCGGAGCTGGCCAAGCCCGGCCGGGACGTCCGGGACGACCTGCCTGCCCCCATTCTGCGAACGGACGTGCTGGACATTAAGGACCTGGCCCCCGGCATGGTGCTGACGGGCACCGTCCGCAATGTGGTGGATTTCGGCGTGTTCGTGGACATCGGCGTCCACCAGGACGGCCTGGTCCACATCTCCCAGGTCTGCAACAAGTTCATCCGCCACCCGTCGGAGGTGGTGTCCGTGGGAGACGTGGTAAAGGTGACGGTCCTGGAGGTGGACGAAAAGAAGCGCCGCATCAGCCTGTCCATGAAGCAGGCGCCAAAGCAGTAATATAAAGCAGCAGGGCCGCCCTCCCGGGCGGCCCTGCTCAGCTCGCAAGCCTTTTGGGACAAGCTTTTAATAGCCCCGCTTCCGGTCCACCCGGTGCTCCAGGGGACGGCCGGCGGCGTAGTTTTCCAGATCCCGGCAGAACATGTCCAGATTCCGGTCGCAGGTGTAGCCCAGGGACATATTCCCCGAAATGTGGGGCGTCAGCAGCAGGTTCCGGGTGCTCCACAGGGGGTGATCCTTGGGCAGCGGTTCCGGCACCACCACGTCCAGGGCGGCTCCGGCAATGCGCCCTGCGTTCAGGGCCTCCATCAGCGCGTCCTGGTCAATGGCGCTGCCCCGGCCCACGTTTACCACGATGGCGTCCCGGGGCAGCAGGGCAATGCGCTCCCGGCTGAGGATGCCCACGGTGTCCGCCACCGACGGCAGAGCCATCACCAGGATCTCCGTCTCCGGCAGCACCTGGTCCAGCTGCTCCTGGGACAGCATCCGGTCATAGGCGGGGTCCGGGTTCCGGCCGCTGCGGGACACGCCGCAGATGTGTCCCGCTCCCAGGGCCTTGGCCCGCCGGGCGAAATTGGTGCCGATGTCCCCGGCCCCCAGCACCGTGATGCGGCTGCCGTAAATGGACCGCATAGGCAGCTCCGACACCCATTCCCGCCGCCGGACGATGTCCTGGAACTCCGGCATCCGCCGCAGCAGCATCAGCGTCACCATGAGGATGTGCTCGCTGATGGTAAGACCGTAGGCTCCGGAGGAGTTGGACAGCACCACGTCGGGGCTGGCGTACAGGCTGTCGTCGGACAGCTGGTCCACCCCGGCGAAGCCGCAGCAGTACCACTTCAGCCCCGTGGCCCGCTTCAGGTCCTGGGGATTGCACCAGCCGTAAATGATCTCATACTGCTCCAGACCCTGGGCCGGGGCCGCGCCCCGCCCGTAAAAATCCACCGCAAAGCCGCACTTTTCCGCCGTATCCAGCACCTTTTTCCGGCGCTCCGGCGTCAGGAAGTCCTCCATCACCGCGATTTTTCTCATTTGCCGTATACCTCCCATATTTTTTCCGCGCAGCGCATGCCGTCTGCGGCGGCGGACAGGATGCCTCCGGCATAGCCCGCCCCCTCGCCGCAGGGGTACAGCCCCCGGACATTGCACTGACCGCTGTTGTCTCGTATAATCCGCACCGGCGACGACGACCGGGTCTCCACCGCCGTCAGCACGGCGTCCCCCTGGGCATAGCCCCGGACCTTTCCATCCAGCATCGGCAGCGCCAGGGCCATAGTCTGCCACACGAACTCCGGCAGACACTGCCGCAGGTCCGTCCACCGGACCCCGGGCCGATAGCTGGGGATCACCCGTCCCGGCCCCGTGGAGGGCCGCCCGGCCAGAAAATCCTCCACCCGCTGGCAGGGAGCCGCATAGCCTCCGCCGCCCAGGCGGAAGGCCGCCTCCTCCAGCCGCCGCTGGAAGGCGATGCCCGCCAGGGGATGGCTGCTGCCGAAGTCCGCCGGGGTCACGTTCACCAGCAGGCCGCCGTTGATGTTCTCCCGGTCCCGGGCATATTCGCTCATGCCGTTGGTCACCACCCGGCCCTGCTCCGACGCGGCGGCCACCACCTGTCCTCCCGGGCAGACGCAGAAGGAGAAGGCGCTGCGCCCATTTTCCGGGTGGCACGACAGCTTATAGCCGGCGGCGGGCAGGCACGGGTGCCCGGCGAACCTCCGGTACTGCGCCGCGTCCATATCCGCCTGCCGGTGCTCGATGCGCACCCCCACAGCAAAGGGCTTCTGCTCCATCCGCACCCCGGCGGCGTGGAGCATCTCAAAGGTATCCCGGGCGCTGTGGCCCAGAGCCAGCACCGCCTGCCGGGCCGGCAGCACATAGCTCCCCTCCGGCGACGACACCTCCAGCCCCTCCAAGGCCCCGTCCCGGACCCGCAGTCCGGTGACCCGGTGGCCGAACCGCACCTGGGCCCCCAGGTCCAGCAGCTGCCGCCGCAGGTTCACCAGGGTCACATGGAGCATATCCGTGCCCACATGGGGCTTGGCGTCCGTGAGGATGCTCTCCGGCGCCCCGCAGGCCGCCAGCTGCTCCAGGATCCACCGGTGCCGCCGGTCCCGGGTGCCGGTGTTCAGCTTTCCGTCGGAAAAGGCCCCGGCGCCGCCCTCGCCGAACTGTACGTTGGACTCCGGATCCAGCACCCCGGTGCGCCAGAAGGACGTCACGTCCCGCTGCCGGGTCACGGCGTCCTGTCCCCGCTCCAGCACGATGGGCCGCAGGCCGCACCGGGCCAGAACAAGAGCCGCGAACAGGCCCCCCGGACCGGCCCCGATGACCACCGGCGGCGTCTTGGGGGCCGCCAGGGTCTCCGGCAGCCGGTATACCTCCGGCGCATACGGCGTCACCCGCCGGTCCCGGACCCGCCGCAGTGCGGCCTTCTCCTGCCGCAGGGTCACCGCCGCCGTATAGACAAAGTGCAGCTCCTCCCGGGCGTCGATGGCCCGGCGCAGCACCTGAAGGGACAGAATGTCCCCCTCCGGCACCCGCAGCAGCCGGGCGGCCTTGCCCCGCAGCAGCTGCTCATCCTGCCCCGGAGCCAGCTTCAGCCCCTCGATCCTGACCATGGGCTTCCGCCCCCTTTCTTCATAGAATGTTCAAATTTTTCCGCCGCTTCTTAAAGCTTCGCTTAAGGTTTCCGCGTATACTATAAACCATCGAAAGGAAAACCACAGCGGCGGCGGAGCATGATACCACATCATACCACATTCCGCCCCGCCCGACAATAGGAGGTTCACAGTTATGTATAGCGGTGTCAACGACGAGAACAATCAGGGCGCTTTCAACGATGAAAGCAGCCTGTATCATTACAGCTATTCCAAGGACCGGGAGCCCCAGCCCGGACAGCCCGACCCCAGCCAGACCAGCTGGCAGCCGGCATCCCGGCCGGAGGATCCGGTCTCCCCGGAGGAGCCTGTGGCCTACACCACCGGCGCCTGCCAGGATGACCCCCAGCCCCCCAAGCCGGAAAAGGGCTCCTTCTGGAAAAAGACCGGTACCAAGGTCACGGCTCTGGTTCTGTGCTGCGCCCTGATCGGCGGCCTGTGCGGCTTCGGCGGCGCGTCCCTGGCCCGCCGGGGCGGCAAGGCCACCATTCAGGAGTCCGGCCGCACGGCTTCCGCCGTCAGCGTCAAATCCGTGGACGGCCAGACCCTGATGACCCCCGCCGAGGTGTACGCCTCCACGGTGAACAGCGTGGTATCCATCAACTGCTCCGCCGTGTCCACCAACATCTTCGGCCAGAAGGTGCAGTCTGCCTCCTCCGGAAGCGGCTTCGTCATCACCCAGGACGGCTATATCGTCACCAACCAGCACGTGGTGTCCGGCGCCAGCAGCGTCAACGTCACCCTGTATAACGGCGATACCTATCCCGCCACTGTGGTGGGCGGCGACAGCGACTATGATGTGGCCGTGCTGAAGATCGAGGCCACCGGCCTCCAGGCCGTGACCCTGGGCAAGAGCGCCGACGTCAACGTGGGCGACACGGTGATGGCCATCGGCAATCCCCTGGGCGAGCTGACCTTCTCCATGAGCCAGGGCATCGTGTCCTGCTGCGACCGGGCCATCAACGTGGACGGCACCCCCTTCAACATGATCCAGGTGGACGCCTCCATCAACCCCGGCAACTCCGGCGGCCCCCTGATGAACCTGTACGGCGAGGTAGTGGGCATTGTGTCCGCCAAGTATTCCAGCTATTCCGACACCACGGTGGAGGGCATCGGCTTTGCCATCCCCATCAGTGACGTCCAGACCATCATCACCGACATCATGGAAAACGGCCAGGTCACCGATAAGGCCTACATGGCCATCAAGGCCGGCAGTATGACCGAGCAGATGGCTGCCCAGTACAACATCAACGTGACCCAGGGCGTGTTCGTCTACGCCGTGGAAAAGGGCGGCGCCGGTGAAAAGGCGGGCCTGCAGCTGGGCGACGTCATCACCAAGCTCAACGACACGGAGATCACCTCCATGAGCGACCTGTCCATGGCCAAGAAGGGCTTCAAGGCCGGCGACACCGTCACCCTGACGGTGTGGCGCGGCGGCCAGGAGATCACCCTGAGCCTGACCTTCGACGAGCAGCCTCAGACCACCGGCACCGAGGACGATTCCCCCAACCAGAACCAGGGTCAGCAGGATTCCTACGGCGACCTGTACGACTACTTCTTCGGCCGGGGCAACGGCGGCCGCGGCAACTAATACGGATTGCCGATTATAAATTTAATCGACATTCCCGTGCGCTGCGCGCACGCACAGTGTGCCAGGGCACGCTGTGACGTCTCATACAAAACCTGACGCACCTTCGGTGCTATAAAAAGCTTTTCAAGCTTTTTAACAGGTTTTGGTATAAGGCAGCGTGACGGCTTCTTCGGAAGCATCACTGGATATATTTCGCATTTCCCTTTTACTCTCTCTTTCTTCTTTCATCTTTCTTCCTTTAAGCACCTCAGGGGTCCCGGATATCCGGGACCCCTGAGGTGCGATTTTTATTGGATTGTCGGGGATGGATCTCAGCGGCGTCCGCCGCCGAAGCCGCCCTTGCCGCCGAAGCCTCCGCCCCGGCTGCCGCCGGAGGAGCGTCCGCCGCCGCCAAAGCCGCCGCGATTGCCGAAGCCCCCGGACCTGGACCCGCCGCCGAAGCTGCCGCCGGAGGGCCTTGACCCGCCGAAGCCGCCGGGACGGGGCCCGTTAGACCGGGGCGGACGGGGACCGCCGCCCATGGGTCCACCCATGGGACCGCCGGGACCCCGAGGGGGACGGGGCGGCCGGGGTGCCCGGGGCCTGCGGCCCCAGAAAATGGGATAGTACACCGGCCCGCCCATCATAGCCGGACGCCGGCGATAGCGGTTGTAGCGCATACGGTCCAGCAGGGACCAGATCACAAAAATCCCCACGATCAGCAGGACCACGCCGGACACGCTGACGCCGGAGGCGGCAGAGGGCTGCTGCCAGCCCTGGTTCTGAGCAGGCTGCTGGTGGGAGCCGTTCTGGCCCAGGGTCTGGGCCAGGACCACGTCGGACTGGCGGAAGAAATCCACCGCTGCCTGGGAATAATCCCCGGCATAGTAGGGGGTGTCCAGGGCGGCTTTCAGCCGGGTCTGCTGGGTGTCGGTCATCAGGTCCGCCAGGTTGTCGCCGCAGGCCACATACCAGTCGCCGCCCTTGACCAGGAGCAGCAGCATATCGTTGGCTCCCAGGCCCCACCTGGCCCCCAGCTCCCGGGCATAGTCCTCGCTGGACCAGCCCCGGATATCGTCCACGGCGGCCACCGCCACCACGGCGTAATATTGCTTGTTCCAGGCGGTGTTATAGTCCTGGATGGTCTGCCGGGTCTCCTGGTCCAGCAGGCCCGCCTCGTCGCAGATCCAGTTGTAATAGGACACCTCCGGCAGGGCGGCGGGCTTTTTGCTGATGCCGTAAACGCTGGCGCCCAGGATGGCCAGGATCAGCACCACCAGCGCAAAGCCCCGTTTTTGATAGAATTTCATGGTGACGCCACCGGTCCTTTCGGGGAAAGTCTGTGTGCGGGCATCAGCCCCGGAGCTCCAGCAGCTTCTGCTTCAGCTCGCCCTCGATGCGGCCCAGCTCCACCTCGGCGGCCTTGCGCTTCTCGGCCCCCTCCTTCTGGATGTTCATGACCTCGTCCAGGGTGGAGATCAGCTGCTGGTTGGTGTGCTGCAGGGTCTCGATGTCCACGATGGAGCGCTCGGCCTCCTTGGCGGTGGCGATGGTGCCCATCTTCAGGGTGTCGGCGTTCTTGCGCAGGAGCTGGTTGGTCATCTCGGTGACGGCGTTCTGGGCGGCGGTGGCCTGACGGCTGTGCTCCATGCCCAGGGCCAGCACCATCTGACTCTTCCACAGGGGGATGGTGTTCACCAGGGAGGACTGGATCTTCTCGATCATCTGGGTGTCATTGTTCTGCAGCAGGCGGGTCTGGGGCCCCATCTGCACGGACACCATCCGGGTCAGCTCCAGGTCGTGGAGCTTCTTTTCAAACCGGTTGCACAGGTTCACCAGGTCGTTATAGGCCTGGGCGTCCTCCGCCAGGCCGGACTGCTCCGCCTTTTTGCGCAGCTCCTCCAGCTCCGTGGACCGCACCTCCGCCAGCCGCTTCTTCCCGGCCAGAATGTACATGGTCAGTTCCTTGTAATACTTCAGGTTCAGCTCATACATCTGGTCAAACATGGCCACATCCTTCAGCAGGGTGATCTGGTGCTGTTCCAGGCTCTGGGCGATTTTGTCCACGTTGGCCTCCACCTTGCCGTACTGGGCCTTCATGGTCTCCAGCCGGTTGCCGGTCCTTCTGAACAGGCCCGCCAGGCCCTTCTTTTCCTCCTCCTCGCCGAAGCCCTTCAGCTCCACCACCAGCTGGCTCAGGTCCTTGCCGATCTCGCCCAGGTCCTTGTTGCGGACGCTGTTCAGGGCGTTTTCGGAAAAGCCCGCCACGCTCTTCTGGGCCGCCGCGCCGTACTGCAGGATCATATTGGTGTCCCGGATGTCGATCTTGTGGGAGAAATCCTCCACCGCCTTCTTTTCCGCGTCGGTCAGCAGCTTGTCGTCCATCTCCACGGGCTCAATTTTCTTTTCCTCCTCCACCTGGGGGGCCTCCGGGGCTTCCGGAGTCAGGGTCAGGGTGGGCACTGCCTCGGCGGCAGCGGCGGTGGGGTCCAGGGTCAGCTGAGGGGTCATGTTATCGGTCATGGTAATCGTCCTTCCTTTATGAGTAATGGTGTCTTAAAGCTCCAATTGGATCCCGTCGTCCTGGGGGCCGTCGTCAGGCTTTGCCTGGGTGCGGTGGATGGGGTCGTCGCTGAGGCCCTCCCGGGCCATCATGTTGTCCAGCACTGTGATATCCGTGGAGATATCCAGGGCCTGGTCGCCGAACAGGCTGTCCAGCTGCCGCTCGAAGGCGGTGACGATGGTGCTCATCATGCCCCGCACCCGCTCCATGGTGCCGGTGATGTTCTCCCCCTGGACGCCCTGGCGGCTCATGTCGTCATAGGCCCGCAGCAGCTTCAGGGTGGTGGGCAGATAGTAGCTCATGAACTTGCGGATCTGGGGCAGCTGGGAGGGATTCTTCTGCACCTGCTGAAAAATCTTGTCGGACACCTGGGAAAGCCGCTCAATCTGGGCGCTGATGGCCGCATCCTGGATGCTGTCGTTTAGGCGGCACATTTCCTCCAGAGCGCCCTTGCCCTCAGATACCATCTGGTCCAGCTCCGGATTGCCGGTGGTTTTCGGCTCCTCCGGCACCTCCTCCACAATATCCTTGCAGAACAGCCGGGCGATGCCGTATACCACGGCGGAGGCCGCCAGGGCTATGACAAAGTGCCCTGGCCGGTACAGGGGGAACAGCAGGGCATACAGCATCCATGCAGCCGCCGCCGCATACAGCGGCGCAGCCGGTTTGTGAACGATTTTTTTCATCCCATCGCCTCCGAATTTGCGTTAAGACTATTATACCCCACAGGCCATTTTCGGTCAAGAAAAAAGCCTGTGGGGCGGGGAAAATCAGATGGCCACGGGAATTTTTCCGTCGAAGGGCAGGGGCTCGTAGCCCTCCAGGCGGAAGCTGTCCCGGGTGAATTGGTAGAAGTCCGTAACGGCGGGGTCCACCACCAGCCGGGGGGCCGGGCGGCCCTGCCGCTCCAGCAGCTGCCGCACCAGGGGGACGTGCCGGTCATAGATGTGGGCATCGGCGATGACGTGGACCAGCTCGCCGGCCTCCAGGCCGGAGGCCCGGGCCATCATGTGGACCAGGACGGCGTACTGGACCACGTTCCAGTTGTTGGCCGTCAGCATATCCTGGGACCGCTGGTTCAGAATGGCGTTGAGGGTTCGGCCCGACACGTTGAAGGTCATGGAATAGGCGCAGGGGTACAGGGCCATCTCGTGCAGGTCCTGGAAGTTATACAGATTGGTCATGATCCGCCGGGAGGCGGGGTTGTGCCGCAGGTCATACAGCACCCGGTCCACCTGGTCAAACGCCCCCTCCGGGTATTGGTGCTTCACCCCCAGCTGATAGCCGTAGGCCTTGCCGATGGAGCCGTTTTCGTCGGCCCAGCTGTCCCAGATGTGGCCCCGCAGGTCGTGGATGCTGTTGGACTTCTTCTGCCAGATCCACAGAAGCTCGTCGATGCAGGTTTTGAAATAGGTGCGGCGGATGGTGAGAATGGGAAACTCCTGCCGCAGGTCATAGCGGTTGATGATGCCGAATTTCTTCACCGTGTGGGCCGGAGTACCGTCCTCCCAGTGGGGGCGGACGTTCTGGTCCGTGTCCCACACCCCGTTTTCCAGGATGTCCCGGCAGTTCTGCTGAAATATTTCATCGGCGCGGCTCATAGGCGGCCCCTCCTTATACGTTTTGGGGTTATTGTACCATAACGGGGGGAGCATAGCAATAAAAATCCCGGCAGCAAGGCTGCCGGGATTCACTGGAAGCACCCCATATAGCTCAGGCCGGATCGGATTCATCCTTGAATTCAGATCGAAACAGCAGAAGCATGATCGCAGAATAGATGAGAAAGCAGACGTTCAGCCCAAGAACAGCGGGGATGGCCGGGAAGACGTTGTGAGACACGGTGGCATACATGGCTAAGGGATAGCTCAGCAGCGGGAAAAGAAGGCCGCAGTATCTGCGCCAGCGTAGCAGCCACCACGTGTTGCAGGTAAACACCAGCGCAACGAGAAAGTAGGTATTATTGAAGATAAGGGACAATGTGCAAAGCACAATGTTGATCAATTGAAGAAGCATACCCCGCCTGAACTGTTGGACGGTATACTTTTGCAGAGGACTCCACATAGGCAACCTCCTAGGAACGTGGGCCAACGCTCTTGTAAACGTTATAGCCATCCAGTGCCTGTGCATAGCAATTCTGATAGTAACTTTCACTCTTGTTATAACTCGTAGTCCTGGACCCGCTATCGATCTCTGCTCTTCTCGTACTAGAGGGTGAGGCATCTTCATATGCCTCGTATGAAACCGTTCTTATGGTCATGTTATAGGGATACTCGGAACTGTTAACATTAACATAACGTGAAAATATTGCTGTACAGGTATAACAATTCATCGATCCGGCTGCAATGGAAGCATACACACTTACAACGACGTTAAATGCAGTACAAATGGCTTGCACAATAGTATTTGTCACAATCAGTCCCAAAACAGAGGTAATCAGAGTTGACACAAATACTGCAGTCGACCAACTCTTATTCTGTGAAAAGCGCACTTCAAACCTCATGTCCTCATAAACCCGTACAGTATTTCCGTCCATGGTCGTACTATACCTTATGATGTCTTCAAAGGGCGATGTGCCAACGTACTTCACGAGTTGCGGATAAATATCTGCTCCCGCAGAACTGAATGGCTGAATGGAATTATGCATTTCAGATGGTGTGTTGCTGACGAAAATGATTTCCTCCGCTTGACTGATGTGATCTTCCGCATAAGCAATAATGTCCGTCCAAAATGCGGAACTAGATGGCTCAAAGGGCATTGGATAATCAGAAATATACCACTGGTACACTGTATCCGGATTATGAGAATACTTAATTGAAACTGTCATGGAATGGTGAGTATCATTTGTAATTATCGTCGCATCTCGGTCTTCGGATTGTAAAATGAACATATCACCATCTTCGGCCGCATAGAGACCGGGCAGTTCACTTTTGTTCGGAAGAGCCGAGGCAACAGTTGTAGAGGATAGTGAAAAGAGAAGTACGAAAATTAGGAAAATAGATAATCTTTTTTTCATATATAACCTCCATTTCAATTTCACGCGCAGAAGTAGTGAAAATATAAGTAAACGACAAATCCTCCTTTCTGCAATAATTATATAAAATATTATCGCATATATATTCGCTTTTGTCAATTACAAACATAATTAATCAAAAAAACAGTGCGATTTGCCAAATGCAGTTATTGCGTGTGCAGAGAAGCTAAACCCTGCCATAAGCAAAATCTGTTTGCTGCCGCGGAAAATAACTGGTATACTATATATGTATGACTATGTGAATCAGGAGGAAATGACTATGCAGTATGATGTGCTGATCGTGGGCGGAGGCCCCGGCGGAATCTACTCCGCCTATGAGCTGCTGGAGAAGCGGCCGGACCTGAAGATCGCCCTGTTTGAGGCGGGCCACGCCCTGGCCCGGCGGCACTGTCCCATTGACGGCGTGAAGGTGAAGTCCTGCGTCAAGTGCCCCACCTGCGCCATTATGAACGGCTTCGGCGGGGCCGGGGCCTTTTCCGACGGCAAATACAACATCACCAACCAGTTCGGCGGCACCCTGCACGAATACATCGGCAAAAAGCAGGCCCTGGAGCTGATGGAATATGTGGACGAAATCAACGTGGCAAACGGTGGTGAGGGGACCCACCTGTACTCCACCGGCGCCACCCCCATCAAGAAGCTGTGCCTGGAGAACGACCTGCACCTGCTGGACGCCTCCGTGCGCCACCTGGGCACGGATAAGAACCTGGTGGTGCTGGAGCACCTGTATAACCGGCTGAAGGACAAGATGGATATCTACTTCGACACGCCGGTGCAGTCCGTGGAGCGCACCGACGGCGGCTACCGGGTGGTGACGGACCAGGGCAGCTACGACGGCCGCTACTGCGTCATCTCCGTGGGCCGCAGCGGCAGCAAGTGGATGGAGCAGGTGTGCCGGGAGCTGGACATTGCCACTAAGTCCAACCGGGTGGACATCGGCGTCCGGGTGGAGCTGCCCTATGAGGTGTTCGCCCACCTGACCGACGAGTTGTATGAAAGCAAGATCGTCTACCGCACCGAGAAGTTCCAGGACCGGGTGCGCACCTTCTGCATGAATCCCAAGGGCGCGGTGGTCAACGAGAACACCAACGGCATCGTCACCGTCAACGGCCATAGCTATGAGGACCCGGCCATGCACACCGAGAACACCAACTTCGCCCTGCTGGTGGCCAAGCACTTCTCCGAGCCCTTCAAGGATTCCAACGGCTACGGCGAGAGCATCGCCCGGCTGTCCAACATGCTGGGCGGCGGCGTCATCATCCAGCGCTTCGGCGACCTGATCCGGGGCCAGCGGTCCACCCCCAAGCGCATTGAGGAGAGCTTCGTGACCCCCACCCTGTCCGCCACCCCCGGCGACCTGAGCCTGGTGATGCCCAAGCGCATCCTGGACGGCATCATCGAGATGATCTACGCCCTGGACAAGATCGCCCCGGGCACCGCCAACGACGACACCCTGCTCTATGGCGTGGAGGTGAAGTTCTATAACATGGAGGTCCAGCTGGACAAGAACCTCCAGACCTGCCACCCGGGCCTGTTCGTCATCGGCGACGGCAGCGGCGTGACCCACTCCCTGTCCCACGCCAGCGCCAGCGGCGTGTATGTGGCCCGCTATATTGCGGAAAACGCGTGAGAACACCTGAAAACAACACGCACCCCCGGCGGAATCCGCCGGGGGTGCGCTTTCTTCTACATGTATCCTCTCAGAACAGCCCGGTGATGACGCCGTTTTCGTCCACGTCGATGTTCTCCGCCGCCGGGACCCGGGGCAGGCCCGGCATGGTCATGATGTCCCCGGTATAGGCCACGATGAACCCCGCTCCGGCGCTGACCTTCAGACTGCGGACGGTGACGGTGAAGTCCCTGGGGGCCCCCGGCAGGGCCGGGTCGTCGGACAGGGAATACTGGGTCTTGGCCATGCACACCGGCAGGTCGCCGAAGCCCAGCTCCGTCAGCCGCTTCAGCTGCTTCTGGGCGGCGGGGGTCAGCACCGCCTGACTGCCGCCGTACACCCGGCCCACAATGGAGTTGAGCTTATAGATCAGGGAGGTGTTGTCGGGATAGGCGAAGGTGAACTCCTCCAGCCGGGGCTGATCGCACAGGCGCACCACCTCCCGGGCCAGGTCCCGGCCTCCCTCGCCGCCCTTGGCCCAGACCTCCGACAGCACGGCGTTGACTCCCAGCTCCCGGCACCGCTCCTGCACCAGCCGAAGCTCCTCCGCCGTGTCCGTGGGGAAGGCGTTGACGGCCACCACGCAGGGCAGGTGGAAGGTGTTGCGGATGGTGCCCACATGGTGCAGCAGGTTGGGCAGACCCTTTTCCAGGGCGGACAGGTTCTCCCGGTTCAGCTCCGCCTTGGGCACGCCGCCGTGGTATTTCAGCGCCCGCACCGTGGCCACGATCACCACGGCGGAGGGCCGCAGACCGGACAGGCGGCACTTGATGTCGAAAAACTTCTCCGCCCCCAGGTCGGCGGCAAAGCCCGCCTCGGTAACGGCATAGTCCCCCAATTTCAGGGCCATGCGGGTGGCGGTGACGCTGTTGCACCCGTGGGCGATGTTGGCAAAGGGCCCGCCGTGGATCAGGGCAGGGGAGTGCTCCAGCGTCTGCACCAGGTTGGGCTTCAGGGCGTCCTTCAGCAGGGCCGTCATGGCCCCCTCCGCCTTGAGATCGTGGGCCGTCACCGGCCGCCCGTCAAAGGTATAGGCCACGATCATCCGGCCCAGCCGGGCCTTCAGATCCGGAATATCGCTGGCCAGGCACAGCACGGCCATGACCTCGCTGGCCACGGTGATGTCGAACCCGTCCTCCCGGGGCACCCCCTGCATCCGGCCTCCCAGGCCGTCGATGACGTGGCGGAGCTGGCGGTCGTTCATGTCCACGCAGCGCTTCCACACGATCTGCTTGCAGTCGATGCCCAGGGCGTTGCCCTGCTGGATGTGGTTGTCCAGCAGAGCGGCCAGCAGGTTGTTGGCCGCCCCGATGGCGTGGAAATCCCCGGTGAAGTGGAGGTTGATGTCCTCCATGGGGATCACCTGGGCATAGCCGCCTCCGGCGGCCCCGCCCTTGACGCCGAACACCGGCCCCAGGGACGGCTCCCGCAGGGCGGCCACGGCGTTTTTGCCGATTTTCCGCAGGCCGTCGGTAAGGCCCACGGTGGTGGTGGTTTTCCCCTCCCCGGCGGGGGTGGGGGTGATGGCGGTGACCAGGATCAGCTTGCCGTCGGGCCGGTCCGCCCGGTCCCGCAGCAGGCGGTAGTCGATCTTGGCCTTATACCGGCCGTACTGCTCCAGATACTGGGGGTCGATGCCGCAGGCGGCGGCAATATCGCCGATGGGCAGGGGCGCGGCCTGCTGGGCGATCTGAATGTCTGTCATGTGGCTTCTCCTTCCGTTTTCCCTATATTTCCCTATCCAGGCCCCGGAGGGCCTGTGGGGTCTATTATACGGGATAGGCGGCGGGTTGTCACCAGGAAATTGGCATTTTCGTCAAAAAAACGGGGACCGTCCCACCGGAACGGTCCCCGTCACTAAAAGGGCAGCGCCTTTTTTGACTTATCCATAATACGCCATCAGCATATCCACCACGGTGCCGTAGCTCTGGGTCCCCCGGGACTCGCCGCTGCTTTTCAGGAAGGAGTCGTACACCTTCTGGGCCGCGTCGTTTACCGGACCCTCAAATTCCGCCCAATAGGCGGAGTTGTCCCGCAGGTCCGCCACCACCGTGTCCGGCAGCAGCACCCGCACCTGCTTCCAGGCCTCCTGATCCGCCCGGTACAGGGCGTTGGAGAGGTAGGTGAACCCCATCAGCCACCCGGAGTAGCGATACGCCGGGCTTTGCGCCGTGGTGGAGGCGGCAATGGCGATGAAATTGCACTCCTGCTCCGAGGCGATGCCCCGCTGATGGGCCATCTCATGGGCAATGGTGCTGGGCAGATAGCAGGCGGGGCTGTCGATGTTCAGGTTGGCCTCCCCGGTAAAGGGGAAGTAAAATCCCGTGAAGTCCATGGCGCTGAGGGCCGTGGAAAACCGCACCCCCTTGGGCACCCGGTCCTCCATCACCAGGCACGGAAACTCGTCGTATATCCCGTCGAACACCCGCACGCTGTGGGCGAAGATGTCCGCCCGGCTTTCGGCAAAGAGGCCGTTTTCGTCCCGCTGCACCTGGTCCGCGCAGCCGGCCAGCTGCCGGGCGAAATACTCCGTCACCCGGGCCAGCTCCTCCGGGGTGGACTCCCGGGCGTATACGCCGGACTGCTTCTGGAAGGACTCGGCGTAGTAGTTGACGCCCCACAGCAGGCTGAACCCGGCGTACACCGTCAGCATGGTGCACACCGCCGTCAGCACGAACCGGTACACGATCCGCCCCCGGCGGCCCTTTTCCGTGATCAGCCGCCGGACGGTATCCCCCATCCACAGCAGGATAACTCCCGCCGCTATGGCGTACAGCAGCTCTGCCACGGAGAAGTCCGCCCGGTAGCACACCGCCGCCACCGCCCGCTCCAGGGGCATGATGATCCCCCGGCTGAACCGGGTCATCAGCCCCGGCACCGGCCGCAGGGCGAAGTACAGGGCCAGCACCCCGCACACCGACAAAAGCCAGACGTGCAGCCCCCGGTGCCGCCTGAAAAAGGCTCTCATAGCTCCAGCGGGCGGCCCGTCAGATACATCACCGTCCGCAGGGCCGCGATGAGCTGGCCGCCCTCGTCCCGGATGTCCGTGCGGCTGAAGCCCATGTGCCCGCCCATCTTCTCCACGGTGCCCACGGCGGTGAGCTTCCCGGTTCCCGGGGCGGCGGACAGGTATTCGATGCTGGAGGACACCGTGAAGGTCACCTCCTGCCGCAGGGTCAGCAGGGCCATCCCCGCCGCCACGTCGGCCATGGTGAACAGCGCGCCGCCGTGGGGGGTGCCCCAGCAGTTCAGACTGTCCGGGTGCAGCTCCAGCTCCACCGTGGCCGTGCCGTCGTCCACGGCGGTGACCTTCATGTGATTATACTGGCTGAAGGGCTCCGCCCCGGGGCCCTGGGATGATTGCAGTAATTTCTGTCTCCGTTCTTCGGTCATATGCGCTCACTCCGCCGCTGCCAGCAGCCGGCGGGTATATTCCTCCTTCGGATGGTCAAATAGCTCCTCCACCGGCCCCTGCTCCACGATGCGCCCCTGGTGCATCACCAGGCACCGGTCGCAGATCTCGTAAACCACGTTGAGGTCGTGGGAGATAAACAGATAGGAAATGCCCAGCTCCCGGCGCAGCCGGGCGATCAGCTGCAGAATCTGGGCCTGGATGGTCACGTCCAGGGCCGACACGGCCTCGTCGGCCACGATCAGCTGGGGATGCACGATCAGGGCCGCCCCGATGCACACCCGCTGCCGCTGTCCGCCGGACAGCTGATGGGGCAGCCGGTCCCGGCACTCCGGGTCCAGGCCCACCAGCTCCATGGTCCGCTCCACCCGGCGGGCGATCTCCTCCTTGCCGTACTTCCCGTAAATGCGCAGAGGCTCGGCCAGAATCCAGCCCACGGTGCGGCTGGGGTTCAGGCTGCTGGCCGGGTCCTGGAACACCATCTGGGGCCGCTTGGTGAAGTGGGTCACCGTGCCGGTATAGTCCGGCACAAAGCCCAGAATGGTCCGGGCCAGGGTGGTCTTTCCGCTGCCGGACTCCCCCACCAGGCCCAGAATCTCCCCCCGGTGCAGGTCAAAGCTCACGTCATGGAGCACCTGCCGGCGCTTTCTGCGGCCGATGGTGCCGGAGGGCCGGTACCATACGTTCAGGTCACGGACCTGCAGAACAAGGTCCTGGCTCATAGCTTCCTCCTTGTGGGAATGGCGGCGATCAGCCGCTGGGTATAGGGGGCCTGGGGGTGGAAGAATATCTGATCCACCGGGCCGGACTCCACGATGTGTCCCTTCTCCATCACCGCCACCCGGGTGCACAGCTTCCGCACCACCGCCAGGTTGTGGGAAATAAACAGAATGGACATACCCAGCTCCCGGTTCAGCCGCCGCAGCAGCTCCAGTATCTGGGCCTGGATGGTCACGTCCAGGGCCGTGGTGGGCTCGTCCGCCAGCAGCAGCTTCGGCCGGGGCAGGATGGCCGCCGCGATCATGGCCCGCTGCAGCATGCCGCCGGACAGCTCGTGGGGATACTTCCGGTATACCTCCTCCGCCTCCGGCAGGTCCACGTCCCGCAGGGCCTGCAGGGCCAGCTCCCGCCGCTTTCCCGGCGGCAGGTCCGTGTGCACCCGCAGGCACTCCTCCACCTGGGGTCCGATGCGCATGGTGGGGTCCATGGCGCTCATGGGCTCCTGGAACACCACGCAGATGTCCCGGCCCTGGATGCTGCGCAGGGTGTCGCCGCTGCTGGTCAGCAGGTCCCGCCCGTCCAGCAGAATCTGGCCCCGGAAGGACGCCTGCTCCGGCCGCAGCAGGCCGGAAATCATCATGGCCGTGACGGTTTTTCCGCTGCCGGATTCCCCCACCAGACCCACGATCTCGCCGTCGCCCACCGTCAGGTCGATGCCCCGCACCGCCTCGTGGTCCGCCCCGTGGAACTGCACATGCAGATCCCGGATTTCCAGCATACCGTCACCTCCCCCATTCCTTTCGCTGCAGGCCCTCGCCCAGCAGGCTGACGCCTAAAATCAGCAGCACGATGACGCCGCCCACCGTCAGCATATACCAGGGGGCCCTGGCCATATAGCTCTGGGACTCCGACAGCATGTACCCCAGGGACACGTCCGGGGGCTTCACGCCGATGCCCAGATAGCTCATGCTGGCCTCCGCCAGCACGGCGTTGTTAAACCCGATCACCAGCGTCGGCAGGAGCACCTGCCGGGTGTTGGGCAGAATATGCAGAAACATAATGCGCAGATGCCCCGCTCCCATGAGCCGGGCGCTTTTGACATAGTTCATCTCCCGGTGCCGGGCAAATTCGCTGCGGATGACCCGGGCATAGCTGGGCACAAAGGCGACGCCCAGGGCCAGGATCACGTTGTACTTGCCGAACCCCAGCAGCGAGATGAACACCAGGGCCAGCAGGATGCTGGGAAACGCCGTCACCGCGTCGTTGACGCGCATCAGCGCCTCGTCCAGCCAGCCGCCGAAATAGCCGGTAAAGGCCCCCACCAGGGTGCCCGCCGCCGCGCCGATGCACACGGTGGCGGCGCTGATGAAGAAGGTGGTGCCCGCCCCGGCCAGCACCCGGCTGAAAATGTCCCGGCCGAAGTTGTCCGTGCCGAACAGGTGCCGCAGGCACGGGGCCAGGAATTTCTCGCTGCCGGACATGGCCGTGGGGGAATAGGGGGTCCACACGCAGCCCACCAGGGCCAGGGCCGCCATCAATCCGGTGAGGATCAGCCCCGTCCGCAGATAGTAATTCTTTTTTCGTTCAGCAGCAAGGCCCGCTCCCACCTTTCTTTTTCCGATTTGTCACGTCAGCCGCAGCCGGGGGTCCAGCCGCTGGTTGATCAGGTCCGCCAGCAGATTCACCAGCACCACCCAGAAGGCCACGATCACCACCACCGCCTGCACCACGGGATAGTCCCGGTTGGCGATGGAGGTCAGCAGCATCCGGCCCAGCCCCGGCAGGGAGAATACCTGCTCGATGACCACGGAGCCGGCCACAATGTCCGCCACGGTCATAGCCAGAAACGACACCACCGGCCCCATGGCATTGCGCAGCACATGGCGGTACAGGGTGGAACGGTCGCTGTTGCCCCGGCTGTGGGAGGTGCGGACATAGTCCTTCTGCAGCTCCGACAGAATGGACGAGCGCAGCATCTTCACCGTCATGGCCACCCTGGGCAGGGCGATGGACACGGCGGGGAACAGGAAGTACCACAGGCTGCCGCCGAAGTTGTCGCCGGGGGAAACATAGTTTCCCGGCACGAACCACCGCAGCACCAGCCCGAACACATACGTCAGCAGGATGCCCGTCACAAAGGCCGGGATGGCCATCAGCGCCTGGTTCACGGCGGTCATGGCCCGGTCCAGCCGCCCTCCGGCGTGGCGGGCGGTGAAAATGCCCAGGGGGATGGAAAAGGCCAGGATCAGCACAAAGGACATCCCCGTCAGAAGCCCCGTCACCGGCAGCTTCCCTGCCAGCATGGACGACACCGGCATTTTATAGCTGTAGGACGTGCCGAAGTCCCCCCTCAGGGCCCCCAGCACCCACTGGACATACCGCTCTAAAAACGGCCGGTCCAGTCCCATTTCCGCCCGCAGGGCGGCGATGCGCTCCGGGGTAGCCTCGGTACCCAGCAGCTTCACCGCCGGGTCCCCGGGGATCACCTGGAACGCCAGAAACGCCAGAAAAGAGACGATGACCATGGTCAGCAGCATCAGTCCGATTTTCTTGGCCGCGTATTTCATGGTCATCGCCTCTTTCAATTCAGTATAACGTTACCGCTGGGTCAGATAGACCGTGGACAGGTCCAGCACATAGATGGGATAGAATTTCAGTCCCCCCCAGATCCTGCCGCATGGCCACCAGGTCGCACAGGTCCTGGATATACACGTTGGCGGCGGTGTCCGCCAGCATGGTCTCCATCTGCTTGTACAGGTCCGTCTGAGCGGCCTCGTCCTGGGCGTTGATAGCCTGCTGGAACAGGGCGTCATAGGCGGGGTTATTATAGTTGATGAAGTTCTTGCCGTAGTCGGAGGTAAAACGCTCCAGCATGGCCCGGGCGGTCATATTGGCGGCGTCCACGCCCACCACCGTGGCCTGGAACTGGCGGCCGTTATAGATGGTGTCCAGCCAGGTGCTCCATTCCACAGGCTGGATGGTCACGTTGATCCCCGCCTCCCGCAGCTGCTCGGCCACCACCTCGGCGGTGTCCATATGGGGCTGATAGTTGTTGGGAACGGAGATGGTCATGTCGAAGCCGTCGGGATACCCGGCCTGGGCCAGCAGCTCCTTGGCCTTGGCCACATCGTGGGGATACTTATCCACCAGCTCCGGCAGGAAATACTTGGTAAACGCGGGATAGATGCTGCTGCCCACGGCGGTGCCGTGGCCGTCGGCCACCATGTCCATGATGCCCTGCCGGTCAATGGCATAGCACAGGGCCTGGCGCACCAACTGGTTGTCGAAGGGCTTGGCCTGGTTGTTCAGATAGATGGCCTGCACCAGGTTCATGGTGCCCTCCAGCACCTGGAAGCTCTGGTTCAGCTGGGAGGCCTGGGCGGAGGTCAGGTGGGCGCACAGGTCGATGGACCCGCCGTTCAGGTTCATCACCAGGGCGTCGGCATTTTCGCAGATTTTATAGGTGACCTTGTCCAGCCACGCCGGGGCGCCCCAGTAATCCTCGAACCGCTCCATGACGAAGTCCTGCTGGGGGGTCCGGGACACGAACTTGAAGGGGCCGGTGCCCACCGGAGCCGTGTCCTGATTTTCATAGTCCGCGGGGATGATGGCGGCCGTCATATAGCTGATGAACTCCAGGTCCCGCTGTGCGATGGTAACGGCAACGGTCTTTTCGTCCAGGGCCTCCACACTCTTGACAGCAGAAAACGCCGCTACCAGAGGCTTCTCCTGACCCTCCGGCACAGCGGCGCAGCGATTGATGGAATATACAACATCCTCTGCGGTCACTGTCTGGCCGTTGTGGAACTTCACTCCCTCACGAAGCGTGAAGGTATAGGTGGTTCCATCCTCGGACAGCGTGTATTTCTCCGCCACAGCGGGGATCATTTCGCCGTCGGAATTGGGCTTCACCAATCCCTCGAAGATGTTGAACAAGACCTCTCTGGTTCCTGCGGCCACCGTCTGGTGGGGGTCAAGACTGTCGTCCAGGTCCTGGGCGATGCCAACGGTGATCTCGCCACCCTTGACCGGTTCGCCCGTTTTGCCGTTATTTCCTTGTCCGCCGGGGTCCTTGCTGCCGTCTCCGCATCCCGGGAGTACGGCGCCGACCATTACCAGCGCCAGGAAAAGAGCCAATAGTTTCTTCTTCATAGCTTTCTCCTTTTTCCTTGCCGCGACCTTGGCGGCAAGCCAGAAATAATGGTGTCAGGCGGCAGTGCGGACAGGCCCCGCCGCCCCTATTCAATTGTCGAAGTGGACTGTACCACATTTCCCCGTGGAATGCAAGGGCTTTTCGCAACTTTTCTCCCGGAATGTGAAAATTTTATCCATCTGTCGCCGTTTTCCCGGTTTTTTCCGCCGGTGGAGGGGTCTGCCTCCGGAACACAACATTGTGCACAATGACGTGCCATTTCCTCTGGGGAAAATATGGCGTCTGAGGGGGTTGTTTTGTGCAAATTGTGGTGTTATACTGTGCAATTGCGTGCCAGTATATTTTGGATAAGAGGTGTGTTTCATGGAAGCGACGCAAAAAAAGAGCGCCCTGTCCGTCAACATGACGGAAGGCTCCCTGTGGAAAAACATGCTGCTGTTCAGCCTGCCCCTGATGCTGACCCAGGTGCTGGAGGTGCTGTTCAACCTCAGCGACGTGGCCATTGCCGGCAAGTTCGCGGACTACCGGGCGCTGGGAGCCGTGGGCTCCACCACGCTGCTGGTGTCGCTGTTCACGGGACTGCTGATCGGCATGGGCAGCGGCGTCAACGTGGCGGTGGCCCGGGGCCTGGGCATGGGGGATAGGCAGCGGGTGGAAAAAACCGTTCACACGTCCTTTGTGCTGTGCGCCGCCTTCGGCGTGGTGCTGTGCCTGATCTGCGTTCTGCTGGCCCGGCCCATGCTGGCCCTGCTGCACACCAAGGACGAGCTGATGGACGGGGCCGTCCTCTACCTGAAGATATACGCCCTGAGTATGCCGGCCATGGCCGTGTACAACTGCGGCAACGGCATCATGAGCGCCGTGGGCGACACCCGGCGGCCTCTGCTGTATCTGTCCGTTGCCGGTGTGCTGAACGTGGTTCTGAACCTGTTCTTTGTGATCCGCTGCCACATGGCCGCCGAGGGCGTGGCCATCGCCAGCGTCATCGCCCAGTGCCTGTCGGCCCTGCTGATCGTGCTGCACCTGCTGCGGCGGAAGGACGCCTGCCGCCTGGAGCTGCGCCGCCTCCGGGTCCATCCCCAGGAGGCCCGCCGGGTCCTGGCCATCGGCATCCCCACGGGGCTGCAGAACGCCATTTTCGCCGTGGCCAACCTGTTTGTCCAGGTGGGCCTGAACTCCTTCGACGCCGTCACGGTGTCCGGCAGCTCCGCCGCCGCCAACGCCGACACCCTGCTGTTTAACATGATGGCGGCCTTCTATACCGGCTGCGCCAGCTTCGTCAGCCGGAACTGGGGCGCCGGCAAAACCGAGCGCATTGTCAAAAGCTATCTGGTGAGTATGTGCTACGCCGCCGGAGTGGGGGCCGTGTGCGGTCTGCTGCTGCTGTTTTTCGGCCGGAGCTTCCTGGGCCTGTTTGCCAACGAGACGGCGGTCATCGACGCGGGTATGCAGCGGCTGCGGATCATGAGCTTTTCCTATGTGGTGTCCCCGCTGATGGACGCCAGCATCGCCGCCTCCCGGGGCATCGGCAAAAGCGTAGGCCCCACAGTGATCGTTATTCTGGGCTCCTGCGTGTTCCGGGTCATCTGGGTATACACCGTGTTCGCCTGGCTGGGCACCATCACCTCCCTGTATCTGCTGTATATCTTCTCCTGGACCATCACCGGCGCCGCGGAGATCGTCTATTTCCGCCGCAGCTATAAGAAGGTCATTCTGTCGGCCCAGAGCTGGTAAAGACTTTTGCGGCCCGCTGCGCAGGGCTGGACTTGTTGACAAGTTAAAAAACCGGGACGCTGGGGCGTCCCGGTTTTTTGCGAAATGGTCAATAAATAGGGCTTATTCCTGGTCCAGGACCAGCTCCATGGTGTCCTGGGCGATCATCAGCTCCTCGTTGGTGGGAACCACCATCACGATGACGGGCGCGCCGTCCCGGGAGATGATCTGCTCCTTGCCCCGGCAGTTGTTCTTCTCCGGGTCGCAGGTGATGCCCATGAACTCCAGGCCCTGGAGGATGTGGGCACGGGTCTCGGCGGAGTTCTCGCCCACGCCGGCGGTGAACACCACCACGTCCACGCCGCCCATGGCGGCGGCGTACTCGGCGATCATCTTGCGGACCCGGTACTCGAAGATCTCCAGCGCCACGGTGGCCCGGTGATGGTCCTTCTCCGCCGCCTGCTCCAGATCCCGGAAGTCGGAAGACACGCCGGACAGACCCAGCATGCCGGACTTCTTATTCAGCAGGTTCACGGCCTCGGAGATGGTCATGTCGTACTTGTTGGCGATGAACTCCACCACGCCCACGTCCATGTCACCGGCCCGGGTGCCCATGGGCAGGCCCGCCAGCGGCGTCAGGCCCATGGAGGTGTCCACGCAGCGGCCGCCGTCGATGGCGGCCAGGGAGGAGCCGTTGCCCAGGTGGCAGGACACCACCTTCAGCTCCGCCGGGTCACGGCCCAGGATCTCCGCCGCCCGCAGGGACACATAGCGGTGAGAGGTGCCGTGGAAGCCGTAGCGCCGGATCTTGTCGTTTTCATAGTACTCATAGGGGATGGAGTACAGATACGCATGCTCGGGCATGGTCTGGTGGAAGGCGGTGTCGAACACCGCCACCTGGGGCACGTCGTGGCCCAGGACGGCCCGGCAGGCCTCAATGCCGATGATGTTGGCCGGATTATGCAGAGGCGCCAGGGGGGTGCAGTCCTCCACCGCCTGCATGACCTGGTCGGTGATGAGGACGGAGCTGGCGAAGCTCTCGCCGCCGTGGACCACCCGGTGACCCACCGCGTCGATCTCCTTCATGGAGGAGATGACGCCGTTGTCCGGGTCCACCAGGGCGGACAGCACCGCCTGGATGGCCTCGGAATGGGTGGGCATGGGGACGTCCGCCGCCGATACGGCGGCCTTGCCCTCCACCTGGGGCTTATAGGTGAATTTTCCGTCAATGCCGATGCGCTCGCACAGGCCTTTGGCCAGCAGATGGCCGGTTTCCGGGTCCAGCAGCTGATACTTCAGGGATGAGCTGCCGGCATTGATGACTAATACTTTCATGAAAGACCTCCTTGATTTTTGGTCCCACATTACATGCTGCAGGTTCCTTCTTCTCTATCTCGCAGGATATTGTATCGAAAAGACGGCGGCTTGGCAACCTTTTTTGGAAATAACTGGAAGTAAAATGAAAAAATAGCGGTCAAGGTTTTAACAATGTCAGGTATAGGAAACGGCTGTATTTCATAAGCGGACAAATATGTGAAAATCCTGGCAAACGGGTGAGTCCGCTTGTCAGAAATTTCACGGAGTATCCGCCTGTCAGGCGGGAAACAGTCGATAGGAGCCAAGGAAAGTCTGTCCGTCACAGGGGGACAGATGGGAAGCGCTTTCCCGGAAAACGGGGTGAAAAAGCCCCGGCAGCGCCGCTGCCGGGGCTTCCAGTTATTGGAAAATTATTGCAGGATGCGGGCAGCGGACTCCTCGGCGAACTGCTTGCTGTACAGGTCGTGGTAATAGCCACGGCGGCGCAGCAGCTCCTGGTGGGTGCCCTGCTCCACGATGCGCCCGTCCCGGACCACCAGGATCATGTCCGCCTTGCGGATGGTGGACAGCCGGTGGGCGATGAGGAAGGAGGTGCGGTCCTGGAGCAGGTGGTCGATGGCCTGCTGGATCAGCTGCTCGGTCTGGGTGTCGATGGAGGAGGTGGCCTCGTCCAGGACGAAGATGCGGGGGTCCGCCAGCACGGCCCGGGCAAAGGAGATCAGCTGCTTTTCGCCGGTGGAGAGCCGTCCGCCGCCCTCGCCCACGTCGCTGTCCCAGCCCTTTTCCAGCTTGGCCACCACCGTGTCGGCGGACACGGCCCGGGCGGCGGCCTCCACCTGCGCATCGGTGGCGTCCAGCTTCCCGTAGCGGATGTTCTCCCGGACGGTGCCGGAGAACAGGTGGGGGTCCTGGAGCACATAGCCGATGCTGCTGTGGAGCCACAGCTGGCTGCGCTGGCGGTAGTCCACGCCGTCGATGAGAATCTGGCCCTCCGTGGGCTCGAAGAAGCGGCAGGCCAGGTTCACCAGGGTGCTCTTACCCGCGCCGGTTTCGCCCACGATGGCCACGGTGGATCCCTGGGGAATGTGCAGGGAGAAGTGCTCCAGCACGTTGCCGCCGCCGTCGGGATAGCGGAAGGTCACGTCCCGGAACTCGATCTCGCCCCGGATAGGCTCCCAGTTCTCCCGCTTGGGGTGGAAGGCATCGCCGTACTTTTCGATGACCTCCGGGGCGTCCTGAATCTGGGGAGTCTTGTCCATCAGGTCCATGACCCGCTCGATAGACGCCTGCAGGGAGATGAACTCGGCGATGTTGGCGGCGGTCATCTGGATGGGCTCGAAAATGCCCACGGCGTAGGTGGTGAAGGTGGAGAGGGTGGCCAGCTCCAGCAGGTGATCGGAGACCATATAGCCGCCCCGCAGCAGCACGATGGCCACGGCCATGGTGCTGGCAAACAGCACCAGCGGGATATACACCGCGTTGAGCCGGGCCGCGCCGATGCCGGCGTCGTGCATCTGGCGGGTCAGGTCCCGGAAGGCGGCCACGGTCTGCTCCTCGGTGCCCAGGGTCTTGGTGGTTTTGGCGCCGGTGATGCCCTCGTTGAAGGAGCCGGTGATGCGGGAGTTCAGCTTCCGGACCTTCCGGTTCCAGCGGAGGATGCGGTTCTGGAAATATCCGGTGAGCACCGCCATGACAGGCACGATGACGATGACCACCAGGGCCAGCCGCCAGTTCAGGGCCAGCATGGCCGCAAAGGTGCCCAGCACATAGAACAGGGCCCAGAGGATATCCGTCATGTTCCAGGCGATCATGCTGGCAATGCGGTTGGTATCGCTCATGACCCGGGTCAGCAGATAGCCCACGGGAGTCACGTTATAGAAGGAGAAGGACAGGGTCTGGAGATGGTGGAACAGGGAGCGGCGCATATCCCGGCCCATGTTCATCTCGATGGTCATGGAGTTACGGGCAAAGGCCACCACGGACAGGGCCTGTAAAAGAATTACCAGCAGATACACCAGGGAGAAGGGCACGATGCCCCGGAGGGAATCCGCCTGGATGAAGTTGCGGATGGCGTAGCGCTGGAACAGGGGAATGGCCACGTCCACCAGGGCGCACAGGCCGTTGAACACCAGCATCCCTACAAAGTCCCGGCGGAAGGGCCGCACAAAGGGCGTGAGCCTTTTCCAGATGCTCCAGTCAAAGGATTTTGTATAATCTTTCTCGTCGAAGGCAGCCATCAGGCGTTCCCTCCTTCCTCCACCAGAGCGCGGTCATCGCTGCGCATCTGGATGTCGTAAATATCCCGGTAAATGCCGGGGCGGTCAATCAGCTCCCGGTGGGTGCCCAGGGCGGACACCCGGCCGCCGTCCAGCACCAGGATGCGGTCGGCCTGCATCAGGGTGGTGACCCGGTGGGAGATCAGCAGCACCGTGGCGCTGTGCAGGGTGTCCCGCAGGGCGGCGCGGATTTTGGCGTCGGTTTCGGCGTCCACGGCGGACAGGGAGTCGTCAAACACCATAATGGGGGCCTGCTGCATCAGCATCCGGGCGATGGCCACCCGCTGCTTCTGGCCGCCGGACAGGGTGACGCCCCGCTCGCCCACCACGGTGTCGTACCCCTGGGGGAAGGCGGAGATGGCCTCGTCCACGCAGGCCACGGCGGCGGCCCGGCGCATGGCCTCGTCCCCGGCGTCCGGCCGCACGGCGCAGATGTTTTCCCCCACGGTCTGGGAGAACAGGAAGGGCTCCTGGAGCACCAGGCCGATCTGGCGGCGCAGGGATTCCCGCTTCATGCGGCGGATGTCCACCCCGCCGATGGTGATGGAGCCGCCGCCCTCCGGCAGGTCATACAGCCGGTCCAGCAGGTGTACCAGGGTGCTCTTGCCGGAGCCGGTGCCCCCCAGGATGGCGAAGGTCTCCCCTTGGTGGATGGTGAAGGACACGTCCTCCAGCACCGGCTGGCCGTCGTAGGCAAAGCTGACGTGGTTAAAGACGATGTCGCCGTTTACGGCGTCCACGGCGTCGGGCAGGTCCCGCTCCTCCCGGGCGTTGAGGATATAGCCCACCCGGTCCATGGACACCCCGGCCTTGCTCATATCGGACAGCACCCGGCCCAGGGAACGAACGGGCCAGGCCAGGGCCTCGTTATAGGTGACGAAGGCCACAAAGGAGCCCAGGGTCATCCGCCCGGCCACGCATTCGCAGGCGCCGGCCACCACGATGACCATCACCTGCAGGCAGGTCAGCAGGGTGCCGGAGGCCCAGTATACGGACAGGAGCTTTCCCAGCCGGATCCACAGCTGGGAGAAGCGCTGGTTTTTCCCGTTGAACTTCTCCTCCTCATACCGCTCCCGGCCGAAGGCCCGGACCACCCGGACGGCGGTGAGGTTCTCCTGGGCGCAGGTGGTCAGGTCGCCCTCCGCCTCGTCGGCGGCCTGGAACCGGCCGGAGATTTTCTTGTAGAACACACCGGAGGACAGGCCCACAATGGGGATGAACAGCGCCGAGATCAGGGACAGGCGCAGGTTCATGGTGAACATGATGCACAGGTACAGCACGATCAGGAACACCGTGCGCACCACCTCCACCAGCTGGTTGCACACGAACTGGCGGATCACGTCCACGTCGGAGGTGCAGCGCTGGATGATATCGCCGGTGGGGTTATTTTTGTGCCAGGCAAAGGGCAGATACTGGATGTGGCGGTACAGGTCGTCCCGGATACCCTTGACATAGCTCTCGGATCCCCGGGCCAGCTGGAGCCGCTGGCCATAGTTGCACACGCCCCGCAGCAGGGCCGTCAGCAGGACGGCGGCAGCGGCCCACCACAGGGCCCGCAGGGGCTGGGCCTCCAGAGCCGCCCAGTTCAGCCAGGACATCAGGAACCCGGGCAGCTGGGGCGTTTCGGGCCCCAGGATGGAGTCCACGGTCAGGCGGATGATCTGGGGCGTCAGGGCGTTGAACACCATGGCCAGGCACGCGCACAGCAGCGCCGCCGCAAAGTGCCCCCAGCAGGGGCGCAGATATTTCCCGATCAGGGAGAGCTTCTCCCGCCGGGATAATTTTCGGGTGGTTTCCATGAAGGCAAAAACACTTCCTCTCTCATTCTTCTCTCTTTTCCAAATTCCGGGCACGAAAAAAGCGCCCTCCTTCCGAGGACGCCGACACAGCCGCAAGGGGCCCGCCCTATCTTCCGGCAGGCTCGTTACAGGCGCACAAGGGTCCCCGACACGACAAAAGCGTTATAAAACAGCATATCGGGCACCACCTTTCTTATCAGATGGGTTCAGTATACACGGGCAGGAAACATTTGTCAAGCCGATTTGTCCGCCGGGTAAAAACCCGGAGGATTTTTCAAAATGTTGTGGCGCGGGAGGCGAAAATATAGTATACTAAAACCATGACAACCTGAGGTTGCGCAGAAAATTCCAGTTTTTCCCCGGGTGCAAACGGAGGTTGGTAGACAAAGCGGCCCATTTCCGGTAGGATAAGGCCAAAGAGAAACGGAGGGACGGGGCCATGGCCTTTGGAGAACGGTTACAGGAGGTGCGCCGCCGGGCGGGACTGACCCAGGAGCAGTTCGCGGCGGAGCTGAAGGTGTCCCGGCAGGCCGTCAGCAAATGGGAATCCTGCCGGGGATATCCGGAGATCGAGAAGATCCTCTATATCTGCAACCGGTATCAGGTGTCCCTGGATGAGCTGTTTTCCCAGGAGGTGCCCCGGGAGGCCCCGGTGCAGGACGCGCCCAAGGCCCCGCTGCCGGAGAAAACCCTGAAAACATCCCTGTCCGCGTTTTTCGCCAATCTGGCCCCCCGGGAGAAGTGGCTGGGCATCGGCGCAGTGGCCGTGACCCTGGCTCTGGCCCTGGTGCTGGGGCTGTGTCTGAAAGGAGGAAGCACCGATATGATGACGCTGATCTGGATCGCCGCCATGGTGATCTTCGGCGTGGTGGAGGCCATCACCGTGGGGCTGACGTCCATCTGGTTCGTAGTCGGCTCCGTGGCGGGGCTGATTGCCGCCATCTGCGGCGGTCCCATCTGGTTGCAGCTGGCCCTGTTCTTCGTGGTGTCCATCGTGTGCCTGGCGGCCACCCGGCCCCTGGTGAAGAAGCTGCTGCACAAGGACGTTACCGCCACCAACGCCGACCGCGTGCTGGGCCAGACCGCCCGGGTCACCGAGAGCATCGACAACGCCGTGCCCACCGGGGCGGTGTATGTGGGCGGCATGACCTGGACCGCCCGCAGCGAAAGCGGCCAGCCCATCCCCCGCAACGCGCAGGTGAAGATCGTCCGCATGGAGGGCGTGCGCCTGTTCGTGGAACCCGTGTAAGTCCGTAAACACTACTTATATTAAAAACAGGAGGAAAATCACATGCCAAGCAACATCTCTATCCCCGGCGCAGTGGCCATCGCCATTCTGGTGGTGCTGGTGCTGATCGTTATCGTCCGGAACATCTATGTGGTGCAGCAGTCCAAGGCCTATGTGGTGGAGCGGCTGGGCGCTTTCCACTCCGTGTGGGGCGTGGGCCTGCATCTGAAGGTCCCGTTCATCGAGCGGGTGGTGAAGAAGGTCAGCCTGAAGGAGCAGGTGGCGGACTTCGACCCCCAGCCGGTGATCACCAAGGACAACGTCACCATGCAGATCGACACCGTGATCTATTTCCAGATCACCGACCCCAAGCTGTATACCTACGGCGTGGAGTATCCCATGAACGCCATTGAGAACCTCACCGCCACCACCCTGCGCAACATCATCGGCGAGCTGGAGCTGGACCAGAGCCTGACCTCCCGCGACACCATCAACGCCAAGATGCGGGCCATTCTGGACGAGGCCACGGACCCCTGGGGCATCAAGGTCAACCGGGTGGAGCTGAAGAACATCCTGCCGCCCCGGGAGATTCAGAACGCCATGGAGAAGCAGATGAAGGCCGAGCGGGAACGCCGGGAGTCCATCCTGCAGGCCGAGGGCGAAAAGGCCAGCAAGATCCTGGTGGCCGAGGGCGAGAAGCAGTCCGCCATCCTGAAGGCCGACGCCGCCAAGCAGGCCCGGATCATGGCCGCCGAGGCCGAGGCTACCTCCATCATGAAGGTGCAGCAGGCCCTGGCCGACGCCATGCGGATGCTCAACGAAAACGCCCCCAACGACCAGGTCATCAAGCTCAAGAGCCTGGAGGCCCTGCAGAAAATGGCCGACGGCAAGGCCACCAAGATCATCATCCCCAGCGAAATCCAGGGGCTGGCGGGCCTGGCGGCCAGCGCCAAGACGCTGCTGGAGAGCGATCCTCCCCAGGAGTAAAAATCCTTCGGGAAAATTTTACCGTTTGTTGCAATTGCAACTTATAGAACGGCTCCATCCGTGTTATACTGCATTCAGTCAATGAGGGAGCCAGCGGTTCCCAAAACCAATAAATGCTGAATAAAATGGAGGAAATTTACTATGAAAAAGTGGGTCTGTCCTGTTTGCGGTTATGTTCATGAAGGCGAGAATCCCCCGGCCGAGTGCCCGGTGTGCCACGTCAGCGGTGAGAAGTTCACCCTGCAGGCCGAGGAGAAGACCTGGGCTGCCGAGCACGTGGTAGGCGTGGGTAAGGTCTTTGGCGAGGATGTTCCCGCCGAGGTCCGCGAGGAGATCATCGCCGGTCTGCGCGCCAACTTCGAGGGCGAGTGCAGCGAGGTGGGTATGTACCTGGCTATGGCCCGCGTGGCCCACCGCGAGGGCTATCCCGAGATCGGCATGTACTGGGAGAAGGCCGGCCTGGAGGAGGCCGAGCACGCTGCCAAGTTCGCCGAGCTGCTGGGCGAGGTGGTCACCGACTCCACCAAGAAGAACCTGCAGCTGCGCGTGGACGCCGAGAACGGCGCTACCGCCGGTAAGTTCGAGCTGGCCAAGCTGGCCAAGAAGTACAACCTGGACGCCATCCACGACACCGTCCACGAGATGGCCCGGGACGAGGCGAGACACGGCAAGGCCTTTGAGGGTCTGCTGAACCGGTACTTCGGGAAGTAAGGAATCGCATAAAAAGGGGAGAGGCTGCAAGTCTCTCCCCTTTTTATGCGATCAAGCGTCAAAAAGCTCCGGTCGGGCCGGAGCTTTTTGATATTTACCGGTCGTTCTGGTCGCCGGACACGGCATCCCTGGCCTTGTTGACCACGTCCTCCACCATGTCGGGCTGGGTATTGGCAAAGCTGCCGTCCATATACTGAGCCCCGCCAAAGGCCAGGATCAGGTTGAACACGAAGGGCAGCAGCAGCAGACCAATGGCAAAGCCCACGCCCTGGTTGAAGGCCTTGGCCAGGTCCACCATCATCTTGATGGCGAAATAGATGTTGTAGAAGGGGATCAGCAGCAGCAGGAACTTCCAGCCGTTGCCGTACAGCACCTTGCACAGAACATAGGTGCTGTAGATGGGGACGATGCCCTCCCAGCCCTGGCGGCCCATCTTCTTAAAGATCATCCAGGAACCCACCATGGACAAAATCGCTCCGATAATTTCCAAAAGCATAATTTGTTCTCCTTTTTCTCTTATTCTCTCTGTAACAATATACACTCGTTACAAGCTCAGTATAACAGAAATTCCCCAAAAAGCAAGAAAATTCGATTCATCGAACAGCAGAATTTTGCGGTGCGTTCAAGGCGATGCTTTATCTCGCTGTTTCCACAAAAAAACCGGCTCATTTCCCGGCAAGAGTCACAAATTTCGCAGAAGCGGGGAGCTTTTGTCGAAACAGGGGTTGCGGGAAAAGGTACATAATGGTAGAATTGAGTTGCTGCGCCCAGAAGGCGCAGTGGAAAACAATTCAGAAAAGGAGAGAGTTTATGGATCGTTTCTTCCATGTAACCGAAAAAGGCTCCACCATCCGGACGGAGATCATGGCCGGTATCACCACCTTCATGGCTATGGCCTACATTCTGATGGTCAATGCCGGTATGTTCTCGAACCCCTTTGGCGACGGCACAGACGTGCTGGGCGTCAGCTACGGCGCCATTTACGTGGCCACCGCCATTTCCGCCGTGGTGGGCACCCTGCTCATCGGCCTGCTGTCTAACCTGCCTCTGGCGCAGGCCTCCGGCATGGGCCTCAACGCCTATTTCGTCTACACCGTGTGTGTGGGCCTGGGCCTGAGCTATGCCAACGCCCTGGTGCTGGTGCTGTTCGATGGCATCATCTTCGTGCTGCTGACCGTTACCGGTCTGCGCAAGATCATCTTCGACTCCATTCCCCACGAGGTCAAGGTGGCCATTTCCGCCGGTATCGGCCTGTTCATCGCCTTCATCGGCCTGCAGAACGCCGGCATCGTGGTCAACGACGCCTCCACCTGCGTGAATCTGCACTCCTTCAACGTGTTCACCGGTGAGCAGACCTGGGCCACCATCTTCCCCATGCTCATCACCCTGATCGCCGTGTTCGCCATCGGCGCCATGAGCAAGAAGAAGGTCCGCGGCGCGGTGCTGTGGGGCATTCTGGGCGCTGCCGTGCTGTACTACGCCATCGGCCTGATCACCGTTCCCGGCTTCTATGCCTCCGCCGTGGCTCCCAACCTGACCTCCGACTTCTTCGGCGCTTTCCGTGATTTCGGCACCCAGGCTTTCGCCGCGGTGTTCAAGTCCGGCTTTGACTTCTCCGCCTTCATTGCCGCCAACGGCACCGGCGCTTTCGTGGTGATGCTGCTGACTACCATGCTGGCCTTCTGCATGGTGGATATGTTCGACACCCTGGGCACCCTGTACGGCGCCTGCTCCGCCGGCAACATGCTGGATAAGGACGGCAACGTCCCCAACATGGACCGCGCCATGCTGGCCGACGCCTGCGCCACCTGCGTGGGCTCCGTCTGCGGCACCTCCACCGTCACCACCTTCGTGGAGTCCTCCGCCGGTGTGGCCGAGGGCGGCCGCACGGGTCTGGCCTCCATGGCCACGGCCGTGATGTTCTTCATCGCCATGTTCCTGTCCCCGGTGGCTCAGCTGATCCCCACCTATGCCTGCGCCGCGGCCCTGATCTACGTGGGCGTTCTGATGATGTCCAACGTCCGCAACATCAACTGGGACGATCCCGCCGCCGCCGTCACCGGCTTTGTCACCGTGGCGTTCATGCCCCTGACCTACAACATCTCTTATGGTATCGCCTTCGGCCTGATCTCCTACGTTTTCGTGAAGATCTTCACCGGCAAGGTCAAGGATATCAACGTGGGCACCTGGATCATCAGCATCCTGTTCGCCCTGATGTTCTTCCTGACCCGGTAAAATTGACCGCAAAAAAATTCCGGTGCCGAAGCACCGGAATTTTTTTCCAACAGAAAACTCCCTCCGCCAGCGGCAGAGGGAGTTTTCTGTGTGTTTGTTAGGGAGAGAGAGAAAATCACATAAGGAATGGTTCCTTTGTACAGGTAAAAGAATACCTTGTAAACATGGCGAAATCATGAAATCCACGTGAACTTTTTGTGAACATCACAGATTTTTTCAGAATTTCTTGCTCTCCGCCACCGCCAGCTGGTCGCAGCGATTGTTTTTCTCGTTGGATGCGTGGCCCTTGACCCAGTGATAGTGCACCTCATGCCGGGCGACCAGGGGCAGCAGCTCCTGCCACAGGTCCACGTTCAGGGCGGGCTTTTTGTCGCTTTTGATCCAGCCCTTTTTCTTCCAGCCGTACACCCAGCCCTTGGACAGGGCGTCGATGACGTATTTGGAGTCGGAGTACAGCTCCACCACGCAGGGTTCCTTCAGGCAGGACAGGGCCCGGATGACGCCGGTGAGCTCCATGCGGTTGTTGGTGGTGTCCGCCGCGCCGCCGGACAGCTCCTTTTCCACGCCGTTCCACTCCAGGATGGCCCCCCAGCCCCCGGGGCCGGGGTTGCCGGAGCACGCGCCGTCGGTATAGATCGTAACTGTTTTCATAGAATCATCCTGTTATTCCACCGCGATCACGGTGAGACGGTCTCCGTCCACGGTGAATTTCACGTTGCGCCCGGCGAAGGACAGGCCGTATACCCGCTGGGGGTCCTCCTGATACCGGGGCCGGGGATCCCCGGCCAGCACTCCCAGAAGTCCCTCCCGGCTGTCCGCCGGGATATGCTCCAGCAGGGCAGGGGAGCACTCTACCGTCAGCGGCGCATGGGCCAGACCGTCGGTAAAGCCGCCGGCGGCCTGGGGGTGGCTGTCGGTATAGGGGAGATAGGGCTTGATGTCGAAGATCGGCGTCCCGTCCATCAGGTCCGCCCCGGACACATGGAGCACCGGCCCCAGGGCCGGGTCCAGCTCCACCCGGTCCAGCCGCACGGAGGACAGCCCCAGAGCGTTGGGCCGGAAGGGGGAGCGGGTGGCGAATACCCCCATGCGGCGGTTGCCCCCCAGCCTGGGGGGCCGCACCGTTGGGGACCAGCCCTCCCGCACCGCCCGGGAAAACTGCCAGATCAGCCAGATATGGGAGAAGTCCTCCAGGCCCCGGACGGCGTCCGGGTTCCGGTACTCCGGCTCAAAGATCACCCGGCCCCGCAGCTGGGGCACCAGGCCGCTCTGCCGGGGCACGCCGAACTTCTCCGGCAGCTCCGTGCGAATGCGGGCGATGATCTTCATCTCCGTCACAGCTTCCTCCGTCCGGAATCCGTCAGGTGGGCCTTGATATCCTTGGGCAGGCGGCTCATGCGGAACAGCTCCCCCGCCACGATCACCACCATGCCCACGGCGATGACCACGATGTTCTGCCACTTGATGGCCGTCAGGAACATGGCGCACAGCACCAGCAGCAGCACCCAGTTGACCCGGGCGTTGCGCTCCTCGATGTCCTGCAGCTCCTGACTTTTCAGATAGATCACGCCGTCATATTCAAACTCATTGGTGCGGCTGGGGTCATGATACAGCGTCTTGGTGAAATACTGCCACCGGGTCAGGGGGGCGTACATCTCCTTTTTCTTACTCATGGCTCGGCTCCTTTTCGGCGTCCTGCTCCCGGTCCGTCAGGGCCATGGAGATGACGTGGTCGCCCTCCTCCTTAAAGCGCATAACGATAACGCCCTGGGTGGCCCGTCCGGCCACCCGGATGTTCTCCACCGCCGTGCGGATGAGGATGCCTGCCTGGGTCACCAGCAGCAGGTCCTCGGTACCGTCCACCACCTTGATGCCCACGATGGGGCCGGTTTTCTCTGTGACCATATAGTTGCGGATGCCCAGGCCGCCCCGGGCGGTGATGCGGTATTCCTCCACCGGGGTGCGCTTGCCGAAACCACGCTCCGTAATGGACAGCACCGTCTTGCCGGGCTGGGCCAAGGCGGCGCCCACCACATAGTCGCCCTCCCGCAGGCGGATGCCCCGGACGCCCACGGCCGTGCGGCCCATGGCCCGGACGTCGGTCTCGTCGAAGCAGACGGCCTGGCCGTCGTGGGTGGCGATGAGGATCCGGTCGCTGCCGTGGGTCTCCAACACGTCGATGAGCCGGTCGCCCTCGTCCAGGGTCAGGGCCCGGATGCCGTTGTTGCGGAGGTTCTTCAGGGCCGATACCTCCAGGCGTTTCACGGTACCGTTGCGGGTGGTCATGAACAAATACAACTGGTCGTCGCCGGTTTCCCGGAAGTGCAGCATAGCCTGGACCCGCTCGCCGGTCTCCACCTGCAAAATATTCACGATGTTGGTGCCCTTGGCGGCCTTGCCGCTTTCGGGAATCAGATAGCCCTTCTTCTTATACACCTTGCCGGTGTCGGTGAAGAACAGAATATAGTCATGGGTGGAGGCGGTGAACACGTCCACCACGGTGTCCTCGTCCCGGGTGGTGATGCCCTTCTTGCCCATGCCGCCCTTACTCTGGGCCGCATACTCGCTGACGGGGGTGCGCTTGATGTACCCGTTGGCGGTAAGGGTAAAGACGCACTCCTCCTCCTCGATCAGGTCCTCGATGTCGATCTCGTCCTCCACGTCCTGAATCTCCGTCTTGCGGTCGTCGCCGTACTTGTCGGAGATGGCCTGCAGCTCCTCCTTCAGGATGGCTTTCACCAGGTTCTCGTCTCCCAGCACCCGCAGATAATAGGCGATTTTCTCCTCCAGCTCCTGATACTCGTTCTGGAGCTTTTCCCGGTCCAGCCCCTGCAGGGCCTTCAGACGCATATCCAGAATGGCCTGGGCCTGGACGTCGTCCAGCCCGAAGCGCTGCATCAGGTTCTCCTTGGCATTGTCATAGCTGGTGCGGATGATATGGATGACCTCGTCAATGTTGTCCTGGGCGATCAGCAGACCCTCCAGCAGATGGGCCCGCTCCTGGGCCTTCTTCAGGTCGTATCTGGTGCGGCGGACGATGATCTCCTCCTGGAAGGCCAGGTATTCGTCGATGATATGCCGCAGGGAGAGAATTTTCGGCTGGGACTGATTCTGGACCAGGGCCAGCATATTGATGGCAAAGGAGCTTTGCAGCTGGGTCTGGGCAAACAGGCGGTTGAGCACCACCTGGGGGTTGGCGTCCCGCTTCAGCTCGATGACGATGCGCATACCGTTGCGGTCCGTCTCGTCCTGAATGTTGCTGATGCCCTCCAGACGCTTATCCTCCACCTGGTCAGCCATGTTCTTGATAAGCATCCGCTTGTTCACCTGATACGGCAGCTCCGTAATGATGATGCGGGTGCGGTTGTTGCCGAATTCCTCGAATTCATGGCGGGCCCGAACCACTACCCGGCCCCGTCCGGTGGCATAGGCGGCCCGGATCCCGGCCCGGCCCATGATGATGCCCTTGGTGGGGAAGTCGGGACCCTGAACATGCTCCATCAGATCACCCAGGGTGGCGTCGGGATTGTCCAGCACGCAGATGCACGCGCCGATGACCTCCCGCAGGTTGTGGGGCGGGATATTAGTAGCCATACCCACGGCGATGCCGGAGGAGCCGTTGACCAGCAGATTGGGGAACCGGCAGGGCAGCACCCGGGGCTCCTTGCGGCTCTCATCGAAGTTGGGGTCCCAGTCCACGGTGTCCTTTTCGATGTCCCGCAGCATTTCGTTGGCGATTTTGGCCAGCCTGGCCTCAGTGTATCGGTAGGCCGCAGGGGGGTCGCCATCCACGGAACCGAAGTTGCCGTGGCCGTCCACCAGCATATAGCGCATGGAGAAGTCCTGGGCCAGGCGGACCAGGGCGTCATACACGGACGCGTCGCCGTGGGGGTGATACCGGCCCAGCACGTCGCCCACGCAGGTGGCGGACTTCTTGAAGGGGCGGTCCGAGGTCAGGTTGTCCTCATACATGGCGTAGAGAATCCGCCGGTGCACGGGCTTCAGGCCGTCCCGCACGTCGGGCAGGGCCCGGCCCACGATCACGGACATGGCGTATTCGATATAGGATTTTTCCATCTCCGGCACCAGGGACCGCTCCACAATGTGCTGGTCCGGGTACCGCAGCTCCTCAGGGTCGTACTGTGGTTTTTTGCTCATATTTTATTCTCCTTGTGGGGATGGTGAAATTCAAAAATGCAAGCATTTTTGAATCAATAATCCAGATTCACCGCATATTTGGCGTTTTTCTCGATGAACTCCTTTCGGGGCTCCACCTTTTCGCCCATCAGCACCGTAAACGTGGCGTCGGCGGCCACGGCGTCGTCCAGGGTAATGCGGCGCAGGGTGCGCTTTTCCGGGTCCATGGTGGTCTCCCACAGCTCGTGGGGGTTCATCTCGCCCAGGCCCTTGAAGCGGCTGATGTCAATTTTCACGTTGGGGTTGCCGCTGCGCATTTCGGCGGAGATGGCGTCCCGCTCCTCGTCGGTATAGGCCACCCGCTGCTGCTTGCCCCGGGTCAGCTTATACAGCGGCGGCACGGCGGAGTATACATACCCCTCCTCGATCAGGGGCCGCATGAACCGGAAGAAGAAGGTCAGCAGCAGCGTCCGGATATGGGCACCGTCCACATCGGCATCGGCCATGATGATGATCTTGTGATACCGCAGCCGGTTCAGGTCCAGCTCGTCGCCGATCCCGGCCCCCAGAGCCGTGATCACCGGCTGAAGCTTGTCGTTGCCGTACACCTTGTCCGCCCGGGCCTTTTCCACGTTCAGCATCTTGCCCCACAGAGGCAGGATGGCCTGGAACCGGGAGTCCCGTCCCTGAGTAGCAGAGCCGCCTGCGGAGTCGCCCTCCACGATATAGATCTCCGTCAGCTCGGGGTTATTTTCGTTGCAGTCCCGGAGCTTGTCGGGCATGGCCGCACCGCCCAGGGCGGTCTTGCGGCGGATGGACTCCCGGGCTTTCCGGGCGGCCTCCCGGGCGCGGTTGGCTGTCAGGGCCTTGTCCAGGATGGTCCGGGCCACCACCGGGTGCTCCTCCAGATACACGGCCAGCTGGTCGGATACCACGTTGTCCACCAGGGTGCGGATGGAGGCGTTGCCCAGCTTGGCCTTGGTCTGTCCCTCGAACTGGGCCTCCGTCAGCTTCACGGAGATCACGGCGGTGATGCCCTCCCGGACGTCCTCGCCGGAGACCTTGTCTCCCTCCTTGATCATGCCGTATTTCATGCCGTAGGCATTGAGCACCCGGGTCAGGGCCGTTTTGAAGCCCGTCTCATGCATGCCGCCCTCGGGGGTGTGAATGTCGTTGGCGAAGGACACCAGGGTCTCGTTATAGCTGTCGTTATACTGCAGGGCCACCTCGGCGGTGCTGTCGCCCTTGGCCCCCGCCAGATAGATGACCTCCTCGTGCAGAGGGGTCTTGTTGCGGTTGAGCCAGGTGACAAACTCCCGGATGCCGCCCTCATAACACATGGAGTCGCTCTGCTCCTGGCCGGGCCGGGCGTCGGTGATGGTGATGCGCAGGCCCGCATTCAGGAACGCCTGCTCCCGCATCCGGGTGTGCAGCGTTTCATAGTCATACACCAGGGTGTCGAACATCTCCGAATCCGGCTTGAAGGTCACGGCGGTGCCAGTGCCGGTGGTCTCGCCCAGCACCGTCATCTCCTGGGTGATGCCGCCCCGGGAGAACTTCATCTCGTAAATTTTACCGTCCTTCTGGACCTGCACCTCCAGCCATTCGGACAGGGCGTTGACTACGGAGGCGCCCACGCCATGGAGGCCGCCGGATACCTTATAGCCCCCGCCGCCGAACTTGCCGCCGGCGTGGAGCACGGTGTATACCACCTCCAGGGCCGGCCGGCCGGTCTGCTTCTGGATATCCACGGGGATACCGCGTCCGTTGTCGGTGACGGTGATGGTGTCGCCGGGGTTGATGGTGACGGTGATCTCCGTGCAGTATCCGGCCAGGGCCTCGTCGATGGCGTTGTCCACGATCTCATACACCAGGTGGTGCAGGCCGGAGGCCGACGTGGAGCCGATATACATGCCGGGCCGCTTGCGCACCGCCTCCAGCCCCTCCAGAACCTGAATTTCCGAGGCGTCATAGGTGGTGTCCACGGCGGTGACTTTTTCCAGTTCGCTCATTGGATGATCTTTCCTTTCCTTGGGTTTATCCTGTCATTCCCGGGAACCCGGTGTCTGCCGATCTCCCGGCAATGACAGGGAAAAAATTCACTTCTTTTCCGCTCTTTTCAGCAGAGTCTGGGTGTTCAGCTGGGAAATATACACGATCTGCCGGTGATACGGGTGGTCGCACACCAGAAACGACTTGGGAATGTCGTCGCACACCGACAAGACCACGCTGTCCTTTTCCGCCTGGTCCAGAAACCGCCGGGTCTGGGGGGACTGGGACGTGATGTCCAGGTCGAATATGCCGATGATGTGCCGGTCGTTGACCATCACGTTCTGGCCGATATGCAGAAAGCCCATCACAGCACCCTCCCTTCCCGGATGTGGTACACCCGGCCGGACAGCAGGGCGCCCAGCCGGTCGTTTTCGCAGCAGGTGATGAACACCTGTCCCCCGGCGATGCGGTTGAGGACATATTCCTGCCGCCTGGGGTCCAGCTCCGACAGCACGTCGTCCAGCAGCATCACCGGGTACTCGCCGATGGCGTTTTTGTGGATCTCCCGGTCCGCCAGCTTCAGGCTCAGGGCCGCCGTCCGCACCTGACCCTGGGAGCAGAAGTGCCGGGCCTCCAGGCCGTTGACTGTTACGGCGATGTCGTCCTTATGGGGGCCGGACAGACACAGCCGGGAGGCCAGCTCCGCCTGATAGTGCCGGGCCTGGTGCTCCTCCAGGGCCCCGGCGATATTCTGCACCGGACCCAGAGGATCCTCCACGGTTTTCACGGTCTGATAGGTCAGGGCCAGGTCCTCCCGCTCCCCGGAGCACTCCCAGTGGGCCCGCCGGGCATGGATCGCCAGCGCCTGGACATACCGGGCCCGATAGCTGATGAGCACCGCTCCCACCTGGCACAGCCGGTGGTTGAAGTCCTGCAGGGTGTCCAGCAGCTGGGGATATTCGTCGCTGTCCCGCAGGATCCGGGTCTTGTGGTCATACAGCCGCCCGTATTCCGTCAGGGCCTCGGCATACCGGGGCCGCAGCTGGCACAGGGACATATCCATGAACCGCCGCCGGGCCGCCGCTCCCTCCCGTATGAGAAACAGGTCCTCCGGGGAGAAAAACACCGTGTGCAGCACCTGGGACAGGTCGCCGCCGTTTCTGGCGGCCACGCCGTTAACGGTCATCTTCCGCCGTCGTCCCCGGGTCAGCTGAATCTCCGTTTCAAATTCCCGTTCCCGGGACCGGATCTGTCCCACCAGCCTGGCCCTGTCCGTTCCGAAGCCAATAAGCTCCCGATCCGCATGGGTCCGGGGACTGCGGCCGCAGGACAGATACACAATGGCCTCCAGCAGGTTGGTCTTTCCCTGGGCATTTTCGCCGTATATGACGTTGCAGCTTCCGTCGAAGGTCAGCTGCTGGCTGTCGTAATTGCGGAAGCCCTCCAGCAGCAGGCGGTCAATCTGCATACTGCACGCCGCAGCGCCGCCCCAGGGCCTCCACCACGTCGCCGGGGCGGAGCTTCTTTCCCCGCATGGTGCACACCTCGCCGTTGACTAGGACCTCGCCGTCCTGGATCAGCAGCTTGGCCTCGCCGCCGGTGGCGGTGATGGCCGCCAGCTTCAGAAGGTCCTGGAGCTTGATATACTCCGTGGTAATGGTAATCATTTCCATATCTATCACGCTTTCAGCCGCACCGGCAGCACCATATAAAGGAAGCTCTCCTCTCCGTCTGCGGGCACGATCACCGCCGGAGAGATGCTGGTGTTCAGCTCCAGGGTCACGGAGTCCGCCGGGGCATAGCGCAGGGCGTCCATGAGATAGCGGTTGTTGAAGCCGATCTCCAGGCCATTTCCGTCGCCGTCCAGGGGGCAGATGTCCTTGGCCTCGCCGGCGCCGGTTTTGGCGGACAGCAGCACCCGGCCATTTTCAAACACGCAGCGCACCGGGCTCTTGAGCTTTTCGCTGATGACCACGCTGACTCGGTCCAGGCTCCCCAGCATGGTTTTGGTGTCCACCGTCAGGCGGATGGGATTATTCCGGGGGATGGCGTTTTTATAGTCCAGGAAGTCCCCCTCCAGGCGGCGGCAGATCAGCTGGGTGGCCCCGGCCTCAAACAGCAGGTGGCGCTTGCCCTGGATAATGGTGACTTTTTCGTCGGAATCCTCGCAAATTTTCTCCACCTCGTTCAGAGCGGAGCCGGGGGCCACAAATTTGAAGGCGCCGCCCTCGGCCCGGTCCAGAGGCTCCCGGCGCAGGGCCAGACGGAAGCCGTCCACGGATACCACCGTCAGATCCTGGTCTCCTACCTCAAACAGGGAGCCGGTATGGACGGGGCGGCTCTCGTTGGTGGACACGGCGAAGCTGGTCTGGTTGATCATGGCCTTCAGGGTACCCTGGCGGATGTCCACGGAAAACTGGTCATCCACCTCCGGCAGCTCCGGATAGTCGTCGGCGGACAGGCCCAGAATCTCAAAGCTGGCGTCGCCGCAGGTCAGATGGACGGACAGATTTTCATCCGCCGCGAACACGATCACATCGTCCGGCATTTTCCGGATCATCTCGCCGAACAGCCGGGCGCTGAGGACGATGCGGCCCGGGGACTGGACCTGGGCGTCCACGATGGTGCGGATGCCGGTCTGCATGTTGTAGCCGGACAGGGTCAGGGTATCGCCCCCCTCCAGCAGGATCCCCTCCAGGGCCGGAATGGAGCTTTTGGCGGCTACCGCCCGGGAGGTGGTGTTGACGGCGCTTTGCAGCAGCGCCTTTTCGCAGGAAAATCGAAGCATAGAGACGCGTTCCTTTCTTTCAGAATGAAAAGAGACTCCGTTCTCCAAAAGAGAACAAAAAGATATCTTTATTTTAGTAACAGTCGCCGTAGGGAAAATTCATGTGGAAAAGTGCCGGAGGGCCTGAAATCAGCGGATTCTTTCTCCACACCCGGGTGGGGAGAGAGGGCGGGAGTTTTCCACCGGAAAATCCAGGGTCCGGTACTCCACAGGTTTTCCCCGTGGAATCCACAGAGAATGTGGAAAGAGGGTTACTTCTTGTTGTTGATGTTGGTGGTGATTTCCTTGACCTTTTCGGCGTAGGCCGGGTCGGAGCGCATTTTCTTTTCCACCTGGTCCAGGGAGTGCAGCACCGTGGTGTGGTCCCGGTCGCCGAACTCCTTGCCGATGTCGTTGAGGGAGAGGTTGGTCATCCGGCGGATCAGATACATGGCGGTCTGCCGGGCCTCCATCAGGTCCCGCTTCCGGCCCTGGCCCCGGACCTGCTCCTCGTCCACGTCGTAATAGCGGCAGATATACTCGATGATCAGGCTTGGCGACGGCACGAACTCGTTGTATTTCTTCAGCATGTCCTTTACGGCACGGCTGACGGCCTCGCCGTCCACCTGGTTGCCCAGCAGGTCCCGATAGGCCAGGAGCTTGTTCAGGGCGCCTTCAATCTGGCGGACGTTGGCGGTGAGGTTTTCGGCGATGAAGCTGCTGATATCGTCCGGCAGCTGTACCCCCAGCAGGGCGGCCTTGTTTTTGATGATGGCGAGTCTTGTCTCAAAGTCCGGCGGCGCCACATCCACCATCAGGCCCCACTCGAACCGGGTCTGAAGCCGGTCCTCCAGCTGGGTCATCTCCCGGGGAGGACGGTCCGAGGTCAGCACGATCTGCCGCCCGGATTCGTACAGGGTGTTGAAGGTGTGGAAGAATTCCTCCTGGGTCTGCTTCTTGCCGGCGATGAACTGGATATCGTCCACCAGCAGCAGGGTGGACTGGCGGTATTTCTCCCGGAATTCGGCGTTTTTTCCCTCCCGGATGGAGGCAATCAGCTCGTTGGTGAAGTCGTCGCCCTTGATGTACACGATGCGGGCCTCCGGCTGCCGCTGGCGGACCTGGTGGGCGATGGCGTACAGCAGGTGGGTCTTGCCCAGGCCGGAGTCGCCATAGATGAACAGGGGGTTATAGTGCTCCGCAGGCTTTTCGGCCACGGCCCGGGCGGCGGCATAGGCCATCTTGTTCTGGGGACCCACCACATAGGTGCCGAAGGTGAAGGCGTCGGACTCCAGCAGGGAGCCGGGCCGGTCCGGAGCCACCCCGTGATAGGCGGAAAGCTGCTGATCGTCCAGAATTTTTACCTCCAGGTCGGAGGAGAAGATGTCCTTCAGCGCGGCCTTGATATGGCTCATGAACCGGGCCTCGATGGTGGATTTTTTGAAGGAGTTGCTGCAATGGAGCACAAAGGCGGAGTCCTCCATGGTCACCACCTCCACCTCGTCGAACCAGGTGTTGATGGTGGTTTCCGACAGCTGGGACCGCAGCCGGTCCAGCACGTTTTTCCATACGTCTGCGATTGAATTCAATGAAAGCGCCCCTTTCCCGCGGATCATGCGTTTTTCTCTCTCTGTTTCAGGCAAAATAACACCTCACATTATATCAAATCAGCGCCGGAAAGTCCACACATATACTAATACTAAGTATAAAATTTTTTTCTTCTCCCTAAACAGATTCCGGAAGAAAATACGCCCCATTTCCGGCGTATTTTCCGAAAAATGTGCCGAATGGAGTACCCGAAGCGTCCAAAATGCCCTTTTCGTGGAAAATGCAGATTTCTGTTGACAGCGGGGCCGGGATTCTGTATAATGTTTACCATGCCGTTTTGCGGCATCCGCTTTGTCAACTGCGGCCGCGGGGGACAAGTCCTCCGCCCGCCGTCGAGTATGTGCGGCAGCTTCGATCTGCCGCCGGATTTTTACAAAATGGAGGTGTCATGCAATGTTCCGTACCTATCAGCCCAAGAAGCGCCAGCGCTCCAAGGAGCACGGCTTCCGCAAGAGAATGGCCACCAGCAACGGCCGTAAGGTTCTGGCCCGCCGCCGCGCCAAGGGCCGTGCTCGCCTGACCCATTGAGGTCGCGGAAAGTGCATCGCGCATAAAGGATAGACCAGGGACGGTGGAAGGGAAAACTGCCGTCCCTTTTGGCCTATGCTCATTTCAGCCGCCGCACCGGCGGAGAAGGTGCTTGTTTTTATGAATCCTGCCGTCACGGTAAAAGAGAACTACGAATTTCGCCGGATCTACCGCAAGGGGAAGTCGGCGGTGTCGCCGCAGCTGGTGATCTATTGCCAGCGGAACCGCCGGGGGCTGAGCCGCCTGGGGGTCTCCGTCAGCACGAAGCTGGGCGGCGCCGTGGTCCGCAACCGGGTGAGAAGGCGCATCCGGGAGATTTACCGGCTGAATAAGCCGAAAATGGTCCCGGGATACGACATCATCGTGGTGGCCCGGGTCCGGGCCGTGGAAACCGGCTATCAAAAGCTGGAGAGCACCTATCTGCGACTTCTGAGGCAGCTGAATCTGCTGCGGGAGGACCCGTCATGAAGCGGGCCATCCTGCGGGCCATCCGGTTTTATCAGGTGTCCGTGTCGCCGCTGTTTCCGCCCCGCTGCCGGTATATCCCCACCTGCTCGGAATACGCCCTGCAGGCCGTGGAGAAATACGGGCCGCTGCGGGGCGGCTTTATGGCGCTGCGGCGCTTTCTGCGATGCAATCCCTTCCACAAAGGCGGGTATGATCCTGTTCCCTAAAAACCTCGTTTTTCCCACCCAACAAAAAACGGAGGTAACTACCCCATGTTTGCAACGCTCGGATATTATATCTGCGTTCCCTTTGCCTTCCTGACCCGGCTGTTCTACAGCTGGACCAGGTCCTATGGCGTGGCCCTGATCCTGTTTACCCTGGTGGTGAAGTTGGTGCTGCTGCCCTTCCAGCTCAAGAGCAAGAAGAGCATGCTGCGCATGAACCGCATGCAGGGCAAGCTCAACGACATCAAGACCCGCTACGCCAACAACCAGCAGAAGCAGCAGGAGGCCATGGCGGAGCTGTATGCCAAGGAAGGCATCAACCCCATGTCCGGCTGCCTGTGGTCCTTCATTCCATTCCCCATCCTGATCGCCCTGTACTACATCATCCGCGTGCCCATGCGGTACTTCATGGGCCTGTCCGAGACGGTGATCGCCGAGATCACCACTCTGGCCGGCAGCCTGGGCTTCACCGTGGCCGACGGCAGCCAGGCCTATGAACAGATCTATCTGGCCAAGTTCATCCATGAGCATTGGGCGGAGTTTGCCGGAAAGTTCGACGGCCTCATCGACCTGAACTATAGCTTCCTGCACATTGACCTGGCCAACCGGCCCAGCGACCTGTTCAGCCAGTTCCCCGGCGGCGGCTGGCCCGTGTGGGGCGCCATTCTGCTGCCCATCATTTCCGCCGGCATCCAGTTTGCCATGAGCTTCATCACCATGCGCACCAATGGCTCTGCCCCCAATGGGTCCACCAAGACCATGATGTACATGATGCCCCTGATGACCCTGTGGATGGGCTATATCCTGCCCTCCGCTCTGTGCATCTACTGGATTGCCAACTCCGCGTTCTCCCTGATCCAGGAGGTCACCCTGAACGAGTATTTCAACAAGATTCTGGACCGCGAGGAGACGGAGAAGGAGAAGGCCGCCCGGGAAAAGCGCTATGCCAAGTATCAGCGCCAGAAGGAGCTGATGGCCCAGCAGCAGCTGGCCAACGGCGGCAAGAAGCCCCAGAATCAGCAGGGGAAGAAAAAGCCCTCCGGCGACAAGAAAAAATCCACCGGAAGCAACGAAAACGGCCGCGTGGGCCAGCGTCCCTATGCCAGGGGCCGCGCCTATGACAAGAGCCATTACGATGACTAATGATGACTAAGGAGTTTTGTCTATGAGTTATATTGACGTAACGGGCAAGACCGAGGAGGAAGCCATCCGCAAAGCGCTCCAGCAGCTGCAGATGGACCGCGACGATGTCTCTGTTGAGATTTTGGAGCGGGCCAAGAGCGGCTTTCTGGGCATCGGCAGCAGCCCTGCCCGGGTCCGCGTGACCTATGGTCAGCAGGAGCCCGAGGCTCCCGCCGCCCCGGTCCAGCCGGAGAAGAAACCCGAAAAGAAGCCCGAACCCAAGCCCCAGCCGAAACCCCAGCAGCCCAAGCCCCAGAAGGCCGAGGCACCCAAGGCCGCCCCCAAGGCTCCCGAAGCCCCCAAGGCTGAGGAGGCTCCCGCCGCCCCGGTTCAGGAGTCCTGCCAGGACGACAACGCCCGCCGCATCACCGAGTTCCTGACGGGCCTGCTGGAGCATATGGACAGCCCCGCCCAGGTGAAGGTCACCGAGACGGAGAAGGGCCGCTACAGCGTGGTGCTGGAGGGCCAGAAGCTGGGCCAGCTCATCGGCCGCCGGGGCGAGACCCTGGATGCCATCCAGCAACTGACCAACTATGCCGTCAATTCCGGCCGGGAAAAGCGCATCCGCGTCCATGTGGACGCCGAGAACTACCGGGCCAAGCGCGAGCAGAGCCTGGAGTCCCTGGCCCGCAAGGTGGCCGGAAAGGTCACCAAGTATCGCCGCAGCGTCACCCTGGAGCCCATGAACGCCTATGAGCGCCATGTGATCCACGCCGCCCTGCAGGATGTCCCCGGTGTGAATACCTACTCCATCGGCACCGAGCCCAACCGCCGCGTGGTGGTGTCCTACGACCGCGACAAGCGGTAAACGAATACGAAAAAAGAACGCCTGCGGGCGTTCTTTTTTTATGTGATGCCGCCGGACCAAAAAAGAACGGCAAAAATTTAACATTTTTTCGAAATTGTTTCCTTATAGTAGAAAAAGTAGTTTACACGGCTTGACCGACTGTTGTATAATACAGTAAAGTCGTTATCAGGCTGCTTTTTACGGAAAAATTCAACAAAATAACAGGAGGAAAATTCCCATGTCTTACAGAATTCTGGTCGTCAACCCCGGCTCCACGTCCACCAAGATCGGCGTCTATGAGGACGAGAACCTGCTCTTTGACAAGACCCTGCGCCACAGCGCCGAGGAACTCGAAAAGTTTGACTCCATCCCCGCCCAGAAGGACTGGCGGCGCAAGCTGGTGATGAAGGCCCTGGAGGATCAGGGCTTCGATGTGAAGACCCTGTCCGCCGTCTCCGGCCGCGGCGGCCTGCTGGCTCCTATCCGGGGCGGCACCTACGCCGTCAGCGACCGTCTGGTCCGCGACTGCACCGTGGGCGTTCAGGGCCAGCACGCCTCCAACCTGGGCGGCATCATCGCCCGGGAGATCGGCGACCAGCTGGGCATCCCCTCCTTCATCGTGGACCCCGTGGTGGTGGATGAGCTCAGCGACGTGGCCCGCTTTGCCGGTCACCCCCTGTTCCACCGCACCAGCATTTTCCACGCCCTGAACCAGAAGGCTGTGGCCAAGCGCTACGCCAAGGAGCACGGCAAGAAGTATGAGGATCTGAACCTCATCGTCTGCCACATGGGCGGCGGCTGCTCCATCGGCGCCCACGTCCACGGCAGCGTGGTGGATACCCAGAATGCCCTGGACGGCGACGGCCCCTTCTCCCCCGAGCGGTCCGGCAGCCTGCCCACCGGTCAGCTGGTGAGCCTGTGCTTCAGCGGCAAGTACACCGCCGGCGAGGTCCGCAAGATGCTGGCCGGTCACGGCGGCCTGGTGGCCTACACCGGCTCCAACGACATGCGCGACCTGTTGAAGGCCGCCGCCGAGGGCGACAAGGAGATTGCCACCACCGTGGAGGCATTCCACTATCAGATCGGCAAGGAAGTGGGCGCAATGGCCGCCGTCATGAAGGGCAAGGTGGACCAGATCATCCTCACCGGCGGCATTGCCTACGGTCAGGAGACCGTGGACGCCATCACCGATATGGTGGGCTGGATCGCCCCCATCACCGTGTATCCCGGCGAGGACGAGCTACTGGCCCTGGCCCAGGGCGCTCTGCGTGTCCTCAACGGCGAGGAGCCTGCCCGGGTGTATTGATCGAAACCCCTCAAGCGTTATAAAGGCAGCCGCCCGGCCCGGGCGGCTGCCTTTTTTCCTGTTCAGTTCCACACGATGTCAAAGGCGGCGGTGAAGCCGCAGGAGGCATCGTGGGGGATCAGCATGCCGGTGCTGCGGTCCACCACATAGCCATAGCAGGTGACGGTGACGGAGGTGCGGGCGTCCTCCGTCTCATACACAAAGCCCTGGTCCCAGCGGTCGTTGACCAGCGCCGCCATATCCTGGGCAGAGGCGTCCTGGCTGGCCAGCATGGCCAATAGAAGCGGCTGGATAAAGGCAGTGCCGGCATAGACGAAGTCCGGGGCGGAGGACGGGTCCCCGCCGCCCTGGGCGGTATAGGAGCACCGGAACCTCACGGCGGTCAGGTATCCGTTGGCGTCTGTCTCATATTTCAGGCGGCTTGGAAAGGCGTTTTCCAGGGTGGCTGCATATCCCCGGAACGAATCCCGCACCCATGCGCCATTGGAGTGTAGCCGTAGGGGGGAGTCCGTGGCCTGGGCCATCTGGTTGAAGTTTTCCGCAAACTCCTCCACCGTCAGCCGCCCGCTGTTAGCAGGCATCAGAAGAATGTTGCTGCCGCCGATTATGGCCAGGATCACCAGCCCCCAGGCCGCGGGAAGCAGCGCCCACCGCCACCAGGGAATGTCCCGGCTCTGGCACAGGAGCTCTCCCTCCCAGGGCATTTCCAGGCCGTCCCGGCAGTCCAGATAGCTTCTGCGCAGCCGCCACAGCCGCAGAACGGGAATGTTCAGGGCGATCCCGTATACCACGGCCATGGCCGTATAGGCGTAGGCCTGGCCCCAGGTGGGGCGGCGGCCGTCCGGCTGTTCCACCGTCAGCCCCAGCAGCAGCTTGCCCGGCGTGACGCCCCACAGGTGCAGCAGCACCGGCTCCACCCCCAGCATCAGCAGCAGGCTTCCCACATAGGTCAGCAGGGAGAACCCCGGGGTCTGGGGCGCGATCCGCCCCAGCATCAGCGCCAGGGCCACGGCGGAGGAGCACAGGAGCATATCCAGCCCCCGGGCCAGAAACCGCCGCCAGGGGCAGGGATCCTGACGGTCCGTCCGGGCTGCGGCAGGGGCCGCCTGGGGCGGCGTGTACAGAAGCCGCCAGTATTTCTCCGCGTCCAGGGTGTCATAGCAGGCGTGGTCGGCCTGCATGGCCCGGCACACGGACTGATCCGTCCGGGCCTGCTCCTCCCGGCGGCGCAGGGCCGCCAGCCGCTGGGACAGGGCCTCGGACAGGGACAGCTTCCCGGCCTGCATGGATCGGATCTCCTCAATGGGCACGTCCAGCCGCCGCAGCAGGCGGATGCGCAGCAGGGTCTCCAGGTCATCGGGGCTGTAGTCCCGATAGCCGTTTTTCCGCCGGGCCGGATGCACCAGCCCCTCCTGCTCATAGTATCGGATGTTGGCCCGGGACAGCCCGGTGCGCTGCTCTACGTCCTTGATATGCATGGCGTTGCCCTCCTTTTATCCGCAGTATAAGGGGTAAAGGGACTTGACAGTCAAGTGTTTTTTTCAGGAAATTTCCAGAACCACCGGGCAGTGGTCGCTGCCGTACACCTCCGTGCGGATGGCGGCGCCCGTCACCCGGGGCAGCAGACGCCGGGACACGATGAAATAGTCGATGCGCCACCCCACGTTCTTCTCCCGGGCGTGGAAGCGGTAGCTCCACCAGGAATAGGTGACCTCCTCCGGGTGCAGGGTCCGGAAGGTGTCGGCAAAGCCCGAGGACAGCAGGGCGGTCATCTTTTCCCGCTCCTGGTCGGTGAAGCCCGGGTTCATCCGGTTGGTCTTGGGATTTTTCAGGTCCATCTCCTGGTGGGCCACGTTCAGGTCACCGCAGTATACCACGGGCTTTGTCCGGTCCAGCTCCATCAGATAGGCCCGCAGGTCGTCCTCCCACTGCATCCGGTAATCTAGCCGCTTCAGCCCGTCCTGGCTGTTGGGGGTATAGCAGCACACCAGATAGAAATCCGGGTATTCCGCGGTGATGACCCGGCCCTCGTGGCGGTGGATGTCATCCCCGAAGCCGAATACCACCGACATCGGCTCCTGCCGGGTCAGAACGGCGGTGCCGGAATAGCCCTTCTTCTCGGCGGAGTAGAAATACCGGTGATAGCCCTCCAGCTCAAACACCGCCTGCTCCGGCTGCAGCTTGGTCTCCTGCAGGCATATCACGTCCGCATCCTCGTTTTTTACATATTCCAGAAAGCCCTTGGTCAGGCATGACCGCAGGCCGTTGACGTTCCAGCTTACCAGCTTCATGGCGCTCTCCCTTCGTTTTTTTCTGTATCATACCACAAACCGGGCCATAATCCAAGAAAATCATTGACAAACCCCGCCGCCGGGGATAAGATAGGGATAAATCGGCGTGGATGGGAAGAGTACCCGGTTCAGCCTCCGTCACAAGAGAGTCCGGCAAGGTGAAAGCGGACACGGGGGACCCGGCGAACATGGCCCCGGAGCCGTCCGGCCCAGCGCGGGCGCGTGAAGCCGGACCGGGTGTGCCCGTTACAGCGCGGGGACGTGTCGGCGTCCCATGAGGCCGCCTCCTGGGGGAGCGCGGCGAAGCAAGGTGGTACCGCGGTGCGCTGCATCGCCCTTGGCAGTCAGCCGGGGGCGTTTTTTGTTTGCCCGGCCGCCGGAAAAACGCCAAAATTTTAAGCCGCTCTTCCATTCGGAGCGGCGGAAAAGGAGATAGATCCCCATGGAAAAGCAGAAATTCTATATCACCACACCCATCTACTACCCGTCCGATAAGCTGCACATCGGGCACAGCTACTGCACCGTGGCCACCGATGCCATGGCCCGCTATAAGCGGCTCACCGGCTGCGACGTGCTGTTCCTGACGGGCACCGATGAGCACGGCCAGAAGATCGAGGACAAGGCCAAGGCCGCCGGAAAGACCCCCAAGGAGTTCCTGGACAACATCGTGGAGGGTCCCCAGGGCATCCTGGACCTGTGGAAGCTGATGAACATCTCCAACGACCGCTTCATCCGCACCACCGACGATTACCACTGCGCCTCTATCCAGAAGATCTTCCGTAAGATGTACGAAAAGGGCGATATCTATAAGGGCACCTATAAGGGCAAATACTGCACGCCCTGCGAGAGCTTCTGGACCGAGAGCCAGCTGGTGGACGGCAAGTGCCCCGACTGCGGCCGGGAGGTCATGGACGCCGAGGAGGAGGCCTATTTCTTCCGCCTGAGCAAGTACGCCGACCGGGTGCGGCACCTGCTGGAGGACACCGACTTCCTCCAGCCCCGCACCCGCGTCAACGAGATGGTCAACAACTTCATCAAGCCCGGCCTGGAGGACCTGTGCGTCAGCCGCACCAGCTTCACCTGGGGCATCCCCGTGGACTTTGACCCGGGCCATGTGGTGTATGTGTGGGTGGACGCGCTGTTCAACTACACCACCGCCCTGGGCTTTATGAACGACCGGTATCACGATTACGACAAGTATTGGCCCGCCGACGTCCACTTTGTGGGCAAGGAGATCGTCCGCTTCCACTCCATCATCTGGCCTGCCATGCTCATGAGCATGGATATGCCCCTGCCCAAGCACGTGTACGGCCACGGCTGGCTGGTGATGGACGGCGGCAAGATGTCCAAGTCCAAGGGCAACGTGGTGGACCCCTATGTCCTGGCGGAGAAGTTCGGCGTGGACGCCCTGCGCTTCTTCCTGCTGCGGACCTTCCCCTTCGGCTCCGACGGCAACTTCTCCAACGAGCTGCTGATCCAGACCATCAACATCGACCTGGCCAACGATCTGGGCAACCTGGTCAGCCGCACCACCGCCATGGTGGAGAAGTACTTCGGCGGCACCCTGCCCACCGAGCGCCTGGATACCGACGCCGACGACGATCTGAAGCAGATGGTCTCCACCCTGCGGGACCGCTATGAGGCGGAGATGGAGCACTTCCAGTTCCAGAACGCCCTGGAGCAGGTGTTCAAGACCATCCAGCGGGCCAACAAGTATATCGACGAGAACGCCCCCTGGACCCTGGCCAAGGACCCCGCCAACCGGGCCCGCCTGGCCACGGTTATGTATAACCTGCTGGAAACCATCCGCATCTGCGCCGTGCTGCTGACTCCCTTCATTCCCGACAGCGCCGAAAAGATCTTTGACCAGATCGGTGCCTGCCCGTGCTGCCGCACCTGGGAAAAGGCCAACGTGTGGGGCAGCCTGCGCCCGGACGTCACCGTTCACAAGGGCGAGGCCCTGTTCCCCCGCATCGACGCCGAAAAAGCCCTGGCCGAGCTCAACGCCATCCAGGAGGCCCAGCGCAAGGCAGCCCTGCCCGCCCTGGAGCTGGAGCCCTATACCCAGGAGCAGGTGGGCTTCGACACCTTCTGCAAGTCCGATTTCCGCGCCGTGAAGATCAAGAACTGCGAGGCGGTGAAGAAGAGCGACAAGCTGCTGAAGTTCACCCTGGACGACGGCAGCGGCACGGACCGCATCATCCTCTCCGGCATCCACCAGTACTATGAGCCGGAGCAGCTCATCGGCAAGACCGCCGTGGCGGTTCTGAATCTGCCGCCCCGGAAGATGATGGGCATCCCCAGCTGCGGCATGCTGATCTCCGCCGTCCACAAGGAAAAGGGCGAGGAAAAGCTGCACCTGTTGCTGCTGGACGACTCCATCCCCGCCGGCGCCAAGCTCTGCTGACAACTGCATATAAACTCCCTCCGCCAGCGGCGGAGGGAGTTTGCTTATTCCCAAATGCCCTCGTCTGTGTTACACTGATACAAAACGGATGCAAAAAGGGGAGGGGATGCATATGAAGGAACCCTATTCCGCCGGTGCGGCGGCGGTGGGCCTGCGGCTGCGGCAGCAGCGGCTCAAGCGGGGCTGGAGCCAGGAGGGCCTGTGCCGGGACATCTGCGCGGCGTCGTATCTGTCCAAAATCGAACAGGGACAGGTGCAGGCGGCCCCGGAGCTGCTGGAGCTGCTGTTCCGGAGGCTGGAGCTGCCCTGGTACGGGGAGATCCTGCCGGAGCTGGAGCGGCTGGTGGAGCACCGGTACGGCTGCCTGCTGGACGGGGATAAGGAGGGCTTCCGGGACAGCCGGGAAACCTTCCGCCAGGCCCTGGACCGTCTTCTGTCCAGCCCCCTGGCGGCGGACGGCCTGGTGCTGGACGCCATGGACCGGAACGACCCCTCGGAGATCCCACCGGCCCTGGAGCCGTATCTGGACCGGCGGCAGCTGGCCATTCTGCGGGTGGTGCAGAACCGGGACATGGAGGCGGTGCGCCTGCTGCCGGAGGCGTATTGCTATCTCATGGCCGGTATCGCCGGGTATGAGCAGGGCAGCGACTATGTGGGGGCCATGACCCTGCTGCAGCAGGGCTATGACCTGGCGGCCCGGGATGGCCGGGTGCGGCTGATGCTGGAGTGCCGGATGTTCATGGGGAGTCTCTGCTGCAACCAGCTGGACCTTAATGGCATGGAGGCGCATTATCAGGCGGCGGAGCGTATGGCCCGGGCTCTGGGGCGGCAGGATGATCTGCGGAGCATGGCCTATAACCGGGCGGCCTCCCAGGTGGAGTGCGGCCGGTATCAGGAGGCCTACGGCTATTTTGCCGCCCTGGAGCACCCCCGGGTCATGGAGCTGCACAAGCTGGCGGTGTGCTGCGAGGGGCTGGGCCGGACCCGGGAGGCTCTGGACGCCCTGGACCGGGCGGAGACGGCCCCGGAGGAGTATCCGGACCGGGCTCTGTGCATGGGGATCTGCGGGCTGGTGCGGCGCAGGCTGGAAAACCCCGGCTATCTCCGGGACCCGGATTACGGCGCGGCGCTGATGGACGTATTCAACCGCTGCCGGAGGGAGCTGCCCATCGGGTACGCGGCCTTTCACCTGCCCCGGGTACTGGAGTGGCTCACCGCCGGGCGGCAGTATAAGCAGGCCTATGAGCTTCTGCGAGACTTTCCTATCAAACTTCCAAATCTACCGATTGAATAGGGATTGACAGGGAAAACTTTCCCAGATATACCCCATTTTCATTCTCTTACCCGTGTGCTATGATAAAGCGGAGGTGAGAGAAGATGCAAACCAAGCTGTGGAACCGCAATTTTACTCTGCTGATCGCCGCCACCGGACTGGGGGCCATCGGCGGCATCGCCGGTGGCTTTGCCATGTCGTTTCTGGTGTTCGACGAAACCGGCAGCACCATGGCCTCGGCCTTGGTGCTGGCAGCCCAGCTGATTCCGGGGTTTCTGCTGCCCCTGGTGATCGCCCCGTGGATGGACCGCATGCCCCGCAAGCCCTTTCTTGTGGGCGGCGACGTCCTCAACGGGATCATGTATCTGCTGCTGGGACTGTATCTACTGCGGGGGGCCTTTTCCTATGTGGGCTATCTGGCCTTTTCCCTGGTGCTGGCCACCCTCAGCTCCTTTGACGAACTGGCTTACAACAGCATTTTTCCCATGCTGCTGCCGGAGGGCACCCAGCAGAAGGGGTATGCCGTGGCCTCCACCCTGTATCCGGTGCTGCGGGTGGTGATGCTGCCCCTGTCGGCGGTGCTGCTGGACGCGGTGGGCGCGGCGTGGCTGCTGGTGGGGCAGGGGGGACTGTCCCTGTGCGCGGCGGCGGTGGAAAGCGGCATCCGCATAAAGGAGCAGCGCCGGCCGTCGGAGGAGGGCTCCGGCCTGAAAACCTGGTGGGCCGATGTAAAGGAGGCCATCCGGTATCTGCGCCGGGAAAAGGGCCTGATGAACATATATGCCTACATGGCCGTGACCAACGGCGTAGGCAGCGGCTATTCCCCCATTCTGGTGGCCTTTTTCCGCACCTTCCCCGGCATGACGGCCACCATGTATTCCCTGCTGTCTCTGGCGGAGTTTCTGGGCCGCAGCCTGGGAGGTATGGTGCAGTACCGGACGGAAATTCCGGAGAAGAAAAAGTACGGCTTCGCGTTTCTGGTGTATATGCTGTATGAGACGGTGGATCTGTTCCTGCTGTGGCTGCCGTACCCCCTGATGCTGGTCAGCCGGGGCCTGTGTGGTTTCCTGGGCATCAACAGCGCCACCATGCGCCAGGCGGCGGTGCAGCGGTATATCCCGGACCGGCTGCGGGCCCGGGTCAACGCCTTTGAGTCCATGCTCTATACCGGTGCGGCGGCGGTGCTGTCCCTGGCCATCGGGGCCTTGGGTGAGGTGCTGGATTACCGGCTGTGCGTGTCCCTGTGCGGCGGGTTTTCCATGGCCGTGTGCCTGGCCACCATCTGGCGGGGCCGGAAATATGTCCGGGCCGTGTATGAGCGAAGCGGAGAATAAGAGAATTAAAGCGAGAACGGCGGGGCTTCGGCCCCGCCGTTCTTGTTTGTTATGTCACCGGTTGTTCTGATACACAGGACACTTCTTGTACTCCTCGCCGTAGTCGGGGTTGCAGGTGTACTTCACCTGGGGGTCGTTGGTGGCAAAATGCTTGCCGCACAGCTTGCAGACATACTCGTCGTTGCTGTAGCTGCTGAGGAAGCCCTTGCTGATGTAATCCAGATAGTAGCAGCGCGCCATGTTGTGATCCTCCTTGATTAGAAATATGTTTTCGGCTTCAGCCGCAAAAGAACATGATCGGAGGTGTAGTGAAAAAGAAAATAGATTTCTCCGTCAGAATGGGCATGCTGCTCTCTTCGGCGTACCGCCTCATCCGAAACATCGTATTCTCCGCCCAATACCCGATTAATGGCATTTCCCAAAGCGACCTGCGGGCGCAAAAGAAGTTCATAGTCTCCGTAATGCAGCATGCAGTTGTATACGCGCTGGAGGGTCGCCACTCGGTTTGCAATGAAGTCATATGTCCGGGTGACGCCGTTGGTGCGGCCAGTGACACGGTCATCGTAGACAACGATCTCCTCCGGCAGATTGTTTGACCCGCCGCGAATGGTCTGGATGATCTCCCGGGTCAGGGGGCTGTTGAAGTATTTATCCTCCAGGGCTTTTTGGCGGGCCAGGGCCTCGCGTTTTGTATTTTCCTGTTTTACTTGCTCGGAATCTGGGGCTGGTTGGGAGGTCGATTCATTTACAGGTGACGTTTTTTTTCTGGACTGTATACCGATATAAACAATCAAGAATATTATTAAAAGGTTTATGATCACTGGGAGCACGATTTTATTCCTCCATTCTCTATTCTATACGACATTTTTCTTCATTATAACTACTATAAATAGTTATGTCAAGAAAATAACCTGTCAAACAGGACATAAATTGCCTGTACATATAGTACAATTAGCAAAAAGGGTGGAGGTGACCCATGGAAAAAGAGGAATTTGCCCGGCGGATGTCACAGCTGCGGCAGGCCAAGGGTGTGTCGGCCCGGGACATGAGCCTTTCTCTGGGGCAGAGCGCCGGGTATATCAACAACATCGAAAACGGCGTGAATCTGCCGTCCATGGCCATGTTCTTCTACATTTGCGACTATCTGGAGGTCACGCCGGAGGAGTTTTTCTCGGTGGAGCTTGCCGACCCCATGCGGCTGAAGCGGCTGAACCAGAGTCTGCGGCGGCTCACCGGCCACCAGCTGGAGCTTCTGGAGCTTCTTGTGCAGGAGATGAAATAAAAACGCAGGACCGAGCCGGTCCTGCGTTTTATAATTTCGAATAATCCGGTAGGGCGGGGCCCATGTGCCCCGCCGGAACCCGGATGTATACGGCTTAGTCCTCCTCAACCTCACCGACGATAGCAATATGCAGCTCGTCCAGCTGCTTCTGCTCCACGGTGGAGGGGGCGCCCATCATGATATCCTGGGCGTTCTTGTTCATGGGGAAGGGGATGATCTCCCGGATGGAGCTTTCGCCCGCCAGCAGCATCACCATGCGGTCCACGCCCGGGGCGATGCCGGCATGGGGAGGCGCACCATAGCAGAAGGCGTTGTACATGGCGGGGAACTTCTTCTTCACGTCCTCCTCGCCCAGACGCACCAGCTCAAAGGCCTTGACCATGATCTCGGGATCGTGGTTCCGGACGGCGCCGGAGCTGAGCTCCACGCCGTTGCACACCAGATCGTACTGGTCGGCGGTGATGCTCAGGGGGTCGATCTCGCCCCGCTCGGCCTTCAGCAGCACCTCCAGGCCGCCGCTGGGCATGGAGAAGGGATTGTGGCAGAACTCCAGCTGGCCGGACTCGTCGCCGATCTCGTACATGGGGAAGTCCACGATCCAGCAGAACTCATAGCGCTCCTTGTCCATGTGGCCCTCGCAGGCCACGCCGAAGGTCTTGATCAGCACGCCCACGGACTTGGTGGCGGCGGCCCCGGCGGCCACCAGCACCAGGGTGTTGGGCTTCAGGTCCAGGGCCTGGGTCAGCTGCTCCTGGATACCGGTGACGAACTTGGCGATGCCGCCGGCCAGCTGGCCGTTTTCGTCCATCTTGAACCAGTAGGCCTTGGAGCCGGACTGCACCTCGCAGTCGCCCAGCAGCTTGTCGATCTGCTTGCGGGTGAGCTTACAGTCGGACACGGGGACCATCTTCACGGTCTGACCCCGCAGGGCCTCGAACTCGCTTTCGGTGAACAGGGAGGTGACGTTTTTGCAGGTCAGGTCGATGCGCAGGTCGGGCTTATCGGAGCCGTAGGTCTCCATGGCGTCCCGATAGGCAATGCGGCGGAAGGGGGCGGAGGAGGCCACGTTATAGGTGCCGAACTTGGCGAAGATGGGAGGCAGCACGTCCTCCAGCACGGCGAACACGTCCTCCTGGGTGGCGAAAGCCATCTCCATATCCAGCTGATAGAACTCGCCGGGGGAGCGGTCGCCCCGGGCGTCCTCATCCCGGAAGCAGGGAGCGATCTGGAAATAGCGGTCGAAGCCCGCAGTCATCAGCAGCTGCTTGAACTGCTGGGGAGCCTGGGGCAGGGCATAGAACTTGCCGGGGTGCTTCCGGGCGGGCACCAGATAATCCCGGGCGCCCTCCGGGGAGGAGGCGGTCAGGATGGGGGTGGTGATCTCCAGGAAGCCGTGCTGGGTCATGGCCGCCCGCAGGGCGGACACCACCTGGCACCGCAGGATGATGTTGCTCTTCACCGCCGGGTTCCGCAGGTCCAGATAACGATATTTCAGACGCTGGGTCTCGTCGGCCTCCCGGCTGCGGTTGATCTCAAAGGGCAGGCTGTTGTACCGGCAGCGGCCCAGCACCTCGATCTTCTCCGGCACCACTTCCACGTCGCCGGTGGCCTGCTTGGGGTTCTTGCTGGCCCGCTCCCGGACGGTACCCTCCACGCTGATGGTGGACTCCTTGTTCAGGCCGTTGATGATGTCCATCATCTCCTGGTTCTCCACCACCACCTGGGTGGTGCCGTAGAAGTCCCGCAGCACCACAAAGGCGAAGTTCTGGCCCACGACCCGGACGTTTTCCATCCAGCCCACGATTTTCACGCGCTGACCCGCGTTGGCCAGCCGCAGTTCCCCACAGGTATGGGTTCGCATCTGCATCATATGAATCGCTCCTGTTCTGATAAATATTTGTATAGTTTGGTTATAATATCACGTTCTGTATTGAATTACTTGATTACAAACTGAAATATTTCATTCAGATATTTCGGCTTGTATTTATTTTTCCAGGATGACCTTGCCCTGGTTCCGCTGGGACAGTCCCTGGGTGATCCGGGACAGAGTGTCCTCAAAGGACAGCTTGGTCTGCTCGCCGGAGGTCATATCCTTGCAGGCCACCAGCCCTGCGGCGATCTCGTCGTCTCCCAGGAACACCACATAGGGGACCCCCAGCTTGTCGGCATAGTTCATCTTGGCCTTGAACTTTTTCTGCTCGGTATACAGCTGGGTGCGGACGCCTGCACTCCGCAGCCGGGTAGCCAGCCGGATGGCCGGCGTCAGGTCCTGGGTCATGGGCAGGATCAGCACATCGGCGGGAGCCGTGGGCAGCTGGGGGTTCAGCAGACCTTGCTCGCCCAGCACATAAAAGAGCCGCGTCAGGCCGATGGAGATGCCCACGCCGGGGAGCTGACGTTCGGTATAATACGCAGCAAGGTTGTCGTAACGTCCTCCGGAACACACGGAACCGATCTCCGGATGGTCTAGCAGGGTGGTCTCATACACCGTGCCGGTGTAGTAGTCCAGGCCCCGGGCGATGGTCAGATCCACGGCGAAATTTTCCTCCGGAACGCCGAAGGCGGAGAGATAGCGGGTGACGGTGTTCAGCTCCTCCAGCCCCTGGTCGAACAGCTCGTGCCGCCCCTGATACCCGGCCAGGGCGTCCAGCACCTGCCGGTTGCTGCCGGTGATGGAGATGAACCGCATGATCTCGTCGGCCTGCTCCGCCGTCAGTCCCACGTCCTCCGTCAGGCAGATCCGGACCTTGTCGGCCCCGATCTTGTCCAGCTTGTCCACGGTGCGCATGATGTCGCCGGACTGCTCCGTCAGGCCCAGCATGGCGTAAAATCCATTGAGGATCTTCCGGTTGTTGACCCGGATCTGGAACCGGGTCAGGCCCAGGGAGGTGAAGGTCTGATAGATGATGGAGGGGATCTCCGCTTCGTTGGTGATGTCCAGCTTGCCGTCGCCGATGATGTCGATGTCCGCCTGATAGAACTCCCGGAAGCGGCCCCGCTGGGCCCGCTCGCCCCGGTATACCTTGCCGATCTGATACCGGCGGAAGGGGAAGGCCAGGTCGTTGTAGTGCAGGGCCACATACTTGGCCAGGGGCACCGTCAGGTCAAACCGCAGGGACAGATCGGCGTCGCCCTTCTGGAAGCGGTAGATCTGCTTCTCGGTTTCGCCGCCGCCCTTGGCCAGCAGCACCTCGCTGGCCTCGATGGCCGGGGTGTCCAGGGGAGTGAAGCCGTATCGGCTGTAGGTGGTGCGCAGGATCTCCATCATCCGCTCCATCTGCTGCTGCGGGGCAGGCAGCAGCTCCATGAAGCCGGAGAGAGTCCGGGGGGTCACAGTTGCCATGGTGAAATATTTCCTTTCTGTTGTGTATTTCGGTTTTGGTACGAAAAAATGCGCTCCCGTCCCGTGTTTGGGACGAGAGCGCATGAATACGCTTCGTGGTGCCACCCAAATTCAGCCCGTAAAGGGGCCCTCGCAGCTCCTGTTACGGGGAGCGGGCCGTGGATGTTTCCATCCCCGCTGGGGGACTGTCTTCGCTTCTCCTGCCGGGGCGCGCTTTCAGCCGGTGTCGCGCCTCTCTGGTGCCGGTGGGGGTGAAGGTACTCCTGTCTCCTTTATGGCGGTCGTTCTTCCTATTTTATGGCATTCGGGCCCGCTTGTCAAGCGGTAAAGGGCTTGGTTTTGGGATTGACAATGTCGCGCCAGGCCAGGTCGCCCCGGGCCAGGCCCAGCACCAGCATCTCGGCGGTGGCCACATTGCTGGCATAGGGGATATTGTTCTGGTCGCACAGGCGGAAGATATTGGCCACGTCCTCGTCAGGGACTTTCTGGTTGGGGTCGCTGAAGCAGAGAACCATGTCCAGCTCATTATAGGCAATGCGGGCTGCAATCTGCTGGCCGCCGCCGTGGTCGAAGGACAGGAAGCGGTGGATGCGCAGGCCGGTGGCCTCCCCGATCTGGAGGCCGGTGGTGGCGGTGGCGCAAAGGGTGTGCTGGGCCAGAATGCCGCAGTATGCGGTGCAGAACTGGACCATCAGTTCCTTTTTGTTGTCGTGGGCGATCAGTGCGATATTCATGGAGGCACTTCCTTTCGTGTTTTCAGATTCGCATCAGGGGCACCTGGTGCCCGGTGATGCGCCGTGCGATGTTTTCATAGGCCCGGGCCGCGTAATAGTTGATATCCCGCAGGGGGATGCCCCGGTTCAGGGCATAGGGGACGTCGCTGTCCTCCGGCACCACCCCCAGCAGGGGCAGCCCGGCGGCGTCCATGGCATCGTCGATGGTGCTGTGGAGGGCCCGGAGCAGCTTCTTCTGCACCCGCCCCACCACCAGAAACAGACTCTCTGTGGTGAAGCGCTTGTCCAGCAGCATCACCGTGTGCTGGGCGTCCCGCAGGGCGGAGGCGTCGGTGGTGGTGATGACCACCACGCAGTCGGCGCAGCCGGTGGCCAGGCGGAAGCCCTGACCCAGCCCCGCCGGGGCGTCAATCAGGCAATAGTCATACTCCTGGCGCACCTGGTCCAGCAGCTGCCGCATCTGGTCCAGGGTGACGTTCAGCTGCCCTGTGGCAGACAGGGGAGCGGTCAGCAGATGCAGCCCGGGATACTTGGGGTGATCGGCTGCCGCGTCGGACAGGGAGCAGCGGCCGGCGATGACGTCGGAAAAATCCATCAGGGCCTTGTCCGTCAGCCCCAGGGCCAGGTCCAGGTTCCGCAGGGTGATGTCGCAGTCCAGGCACAGGGTATTTTTCCCAAGGGCGGCCAGCGCCAAACCCACGTTGGCGGTGAAGGAGGTCTTTCCGGTGCCGCCCTTGCCGGAGACCACTGCAATGATTTTTCCCATATCCAGGTACCTCGTATACAGTTGGGGACTCAGCCCAACGGCGCTTTTTTGATGCGGGCGAAGGGCCGGGGATAGGCTGCCGGGGTGGGACGCTCCTTCCGGATGATGACCACCCGGTGCCGCACGTCCGTTCCGGGGATGGTATAATCCCAGATTTTTCCAATTTTGCCCCCCAGCTGGGCAATGGCGCTTTTGGCCCGCTGGATCTCGTCGTCGGTGTCCACCGACTTCATGGCCAGGAACTGACCGCCCACCTTCACCAGGGGCAGGGCCAGCTCACACAGTACATTCAGCTGGGCCACGGCCCGGGAGGCGGCTATGTCGTACTGCTCCCGGTGCTGCCGGGCGAACTCCTCCGCCCGGGCGTGGACGCACCGGACCCGCTGCAGGCCCATGGCGTCCACGGTCTCCTGCAAAAAGTCGATGCGTTTTCCCAGGCTATCCAGCAGGGTCAGGTCAAAATCCGGCTCCAGCAGCCGCAGGGGCATTCCCGGGAATCCGGCCCCGGTGCCTACGTCCACCACCTGCTTGCCCCGGAAGTCCGCCGCCGTCAGCAGGCAGGCGCAGTCCAGCAGGTGCAGCCGCGCCACGTCTGCCGGTTCGGTGATGGCGGTCAGATTCATAACCCGGTTTTTCTCCAGCAGGAGCCGGGAAAATTCCTGCAGCCGGGGGATGGCGTCGGTGGGAAGGCCCCAGGTCTCGAGGCCCTGCTGCAAGATGCGTTCCATTTATTTCTGCTCCTTCAGCAGGTCCCGGATCTCCGCCAGCAGCTCCTCGGTGGTGGGACCGGCAGGCTCCTCCGGCGCGGGCTCCTCGTCCTTCTTCTTCAGGGCGGCCAGCTTGTTCATGGCTTTCACCAGCAGGAACATGGCAAAGGCCACGATGATGAAGTCCAGGATTACCGCCAGCAGATTGCCGATGCCCAGCGTTACCGGGTCGGCGCCCGCCGCCACGGCGGCCTTGTTGAGAACGATGTTCCACTGGGTCAGGTCGATGCCGCCGGTGATGAGACCGATGAGGGGCATGATGATGTCGTTGACCAGGGAAGTGGTGATCTTGCCGAAGGCGGCGCCGATGACCACGCCGATGGCCATGTCCAGGACGTTGCCGCGCATGGCAAACTCCTTGAACTCATGAAAAAACTTCTTCATAAGTATCCTCCTTCCGTCCTCAGTGCTTGGGAACGATGCGGTCGTGGCCGCCCATATAGGGCCGCAGGGCCTGGGGGATCAGCACGGAGCCGTCGGCCTGAAGGTTGTTCTCCAGGAAGGCGATCAGCATCCGGGGAGGGGCCACACAGGTGTTGTTCAGGGTATGGCACAGCTGCATCCTGCCGTTTTCGTCCTTGTAGCGGATTTTCAGCCGCCGGGCCTGGGCGTCGCCCAGGTTGGAGCAGGAGCAAACCTCGAAATACTTCTGCTGCCGGGGGGACCAAGCCTCGATGTCGCAGGACTTGCACTTCAGGTCTGCCAGGTCGCCGGAGCAGCACTCCAGCTGCCGCACCGGGATATCCAGGGACCGGAACAGCTCCACGCTGTAGCGCCACAGCTGTTCGTACCACTTCTTGGAATCCTCAGGCTTACAGACCACGATCATCTCCTGCTTTTCAAACTGGTGAATGCGATAGATGCCCCGCTCCTCAATGCCGTGGGCACCCTTCTCCTTCCGGAAGCAGGGGGAATAGGAGGTCAGCGTCTGGGGCAGGGACTCGGCGGGCACGATCTGGTCGATGAACTTGCCGATCATGGAGTGCTCGCTGGTGCCGATCAAATACAGGTCCTCGCCCTCAATTTTATACATCATGGCGTCCATGTCGGTCTGGCTCATGACGCCCTCCACCACGTTGCCGTGAATCATAAACGGGGGAATGCAATAGGTGAAGCCCTTGTCGATCATGAAATCCCGGCCATAGGCCAGCACGGCCTCGTGGAGCCGGGCGATATCACCCATCAGATAGTAAAATCCGTTGCCGGAAACCCGCCCGGCGGCGTCCATGTCGATGCCGTCGAAGCGCTCCATGATCTCCGTGTGATAGGGGATGTCGAACTCCGGCAGCTTGGCCTCGCCGAAGCGCTGGACCTCCACATTGTGGGAGTCATCGGGCCCGATGGGCACGGAGGGGTCGATCATCTGGGGGATGACCATCATGATCTTGGTGATCTGCTGGGTCAGATGCCTCTCCATCTCCTCCAGCTGGGCCAGCCGGTCGGCGTTGGCTTTCACCTGGGCCTTGGCCTCCTCGGCCTCCGCCAGCTTACTGGGGTCCTTCTTGGCCTGACCCATCAGCATACCCACCCGCTTGGACAGCTGGTTCCGCTGGGCCCGCAGGTCGTTGGCCTCGTTCATGGCGGCCCGCTTCTCGGCGTCCAGGGCAATGACCTCGTCCACCAGGGGGAGCTTGGCGTTCTGGAACTTCTTGCGGATGTTTTCTTTAACAGCTTCCGGATTGTCCCGGACAAATTTGATATCAAGCATGGCTTTTATCGCACCTTTCCGTGTTTCACGTGAAACATCATGGTTTTTTGATGGTGTGCAGGGCCTCCAACAGCTCGTTCAGGTCGTCCACACCGTAATATTCCAACTCAATGCGCCCTTTCTTCTTGCCGGAGACAATGCGGCATCCCCGGCCCAGGGTGTTCCCCAGGTCCCGGGCGGCCTCCTGGGCATAGTCCACGATCAGACCGGCAGGGGAGGGCTTCTCCTTCTTTCCGGCGGTGAGTTTCTTCACCAGCTGCTCCGTCTGCCGGACGGACAGGTCATTTTTCAGGATGGTGGCCGCCGTGGTCTCCTGCAGGGCAGGGGACAGGGGCAGCAGCGCCCGGGCGTGGCCGTTGGTCAGCCGTCCGTCCTCCACCATGGCCCGCACTGGAGGACACAGGTTCAGCAGACGCAGGGCGTTGGCCACGGCGGACCGGGACTTGCCCACCCGCTGGGCGGTTTCCTCCTGGGTCATGCTGTACTGGCTCATCAGCACCTGATAGCCCTCGGCTTCCTCGATGGGGTTCAGGTCCTCCCGCTGGAGGTTCTCGATCATGGCCAGCTCCATGGCCTTGCGGTCGTCGGCCTCGATGACGATGGCCGGCACCTGGGTCAGTCCCGCCATGCGGGCGGCCCGCCAGCGGCGCTCACCGGCGATGATCTGGTAATAGCCGGACTGCAGCTTCCGCACCGTCAGCGGCTGGATGATGCCGTGCTCCCGGATGGAGTCGGCTAAGTCCGCCAGGGACTCCGGGTCAAATTGCTTGCGGGGTTGGGATGCGCAGCTTTCCACCTGAGAAATCGGCAGAAACAGACTGCTCTTTTCCTCCTGGGAATCGATCACGTCGTCTCCCAACAGGGCGGCCAGGCCTTTGCCCAGCCCTTTTGGGTTGTTGGCCATTGCTGAAACGCTCCTTTCCGCACAGAATCAGGTATTTTTCTTGAGAAATTCGTTGGCCAGAGCCAGATAGGCCTCCGCGCCCCGGCAGCCCCGGTCATAGGCCGTGATGGGCTTTCCGTGGCTGGGCGCCTCAGACAGGCGGATGTTCCGGGGGATCACCGTGGCATACACCTTCCCAGGGAAGAATCGCTTGACCTCCTGGGCTACCTGAATGGCCAGGTTGGTGCGCCCGTCGAACATGGTCAGCAGCACGCCCTCGATCTGGAGCCGGGGATTCATGTTCCGCCGGACGATGCGCACGGTGTTCATCAGGTCGCTGAGGCCCTCCAGGGCGTAGTACTCCCCCTGCAGCGGTACCAGCAGGGAATCCGCCGCGCACAGAGCGTTCAGGGTCAGCAGCTCCAGGGAGGGGGACAGTCCACAAAGATATAGTCATAATCCTCCCGGACGGCGTCCAGGGCGCTGCGCAGCAGGAACTGCCGGTCCGCCATTTCGATCATCTCCACGCCGCCCCCGGCCAGGGCCTTGCTGCTGGGCAGCACGTCGCCATAGGGGGTGGTAACGATGGCCTTCCGGGTCTCCACGCCGTTGATGAGCACGTCATACACGCCGTTGGACACGGATTTGTCCACCCCCATGCCGGAGGTGGCGTTGGCCTGGGGGTCAAAGTCGCACAAAAGCACCCGCTTCCCCAGGTATTTCAGGGCCGCAGCCAGGTTGACACAGGTGGTGGTCTTCCCAACGCCGCCTTTTTGATTCACGATCGCCACGATTTTCGCCACTTTGTCCACACTCGCTTTCTGTCGGTCTTTATTTTAGTATATCACATTTTCGGTCGGTTTCAATAGAAAATCTGCAAAATGAGAAAAAACTTGAGAAAAATGTTTCACGTGAAACGGCGAAACCAACACGCAAAAAGGGCGGATGTTTCACGTGAAACATCCGCCCCGTGGGTCATATCAGGATCATCCCCGAAACCGGCGGCAGCCGCAGCCGCAGCTTCCCGCCGGGGGCATAGAACTGCTGGAAGGTCAGGGCCTCCCGGGCCAGCTCCCGGGGCCAGGGGATGGCTACCTCTGCGGCGTCCTCGCCTGCGTTCAGGGCTGCCACGGTGATCTCGTCTCTCAGCTGCCGCCGCAGCACCAGAACGCCGCCCCGGCCATGGAGATAGGTCAGGTCCCCCTCCTGCAGGGACAGGCGCTCCCGGCGCAGCTGCCCCAGCTGCCGGAAGAAGGCCAGCAGCTCCTGGTCCTCCCGGCCCCAGGGATAGGTCCCCCGGTTCAGGGGGTCCTCAAAGCCCTCCATCCCGGCCTCGTCGCCGTAGTACACCGTAGGGGAGCCGGGGAAGCAGTACAGCAGCATCTCGCCCACCCGCAGCCGGGCCTGGCCCTTCTGCCGCTGGGCAGGGGAGAGGCGGTATGCCGCCCGTCCGTCCTTGGTATCCGGCACATCCTCCGCTCCCAGCAGGGTCAGGATCCGGGGCGTGTCGTGGGTACCCAGAATGTTCAGGGCGCTGTAGAAGGCGGGCCGGGGATAGTGCTCCCGGATGACCTCCATGGTGCCCCGGAAGCAGGCGGCGTCGCCGCCCCGCAGCCAGTCCAGGGCTGCCGTCCGGAAGGGATAGTTCATCAGCCCATTGGTCTCGCTGCCCAGCAGATACCGCCTGCGCTGGCTGTAGGCGATCTTGTTGCTGCCGTCCTCCCACACCTCACCCAGCAGGAAACTGTCGGGCTTTTCCTGGTCCATGGCGCTGCGAATTTCGGCAATGAAGTCGTCCGGCAGCTCATCGGCCACGTCCAGCCGCCAGCCGGAGGCCCCCTGCCGCAGCCAGTGCCGCACCACGGAGTCTCCGTCCCGGATGATGAACCGGCGATAGCTGTCCGCGGACTCCTGCACCGCCGGCAGGGTCTTGATGCCCCACCAGGCATCGTAATCCTCCGGCCAGGGGTGGAAGGAGTACCAATTATAATACTGGGACTCCCGGCTCTGGGCCGCCCCCAGCTCCGGATAGAATCCCTGGGCGTTGAAATACCGGCTGTTGCTGCCGGTGTGGTTGAACACCCCGTCCAGCATCACCCGGATGCCCCGGCACCCGGCCTCCCGGCACAGGGTGCGGAAGTCCTCCTCGGTGCCCAGCATGGGGTCAATCCGCCGGTAGTCCGCCGTGTCGTACCGGTGGTTGCTGTCGGACTCAAAAATCGGGCACAGGTACAACGTACCTACTCCCATACTCTGTAGGTAGTCTAATCGGGAGGTGATCCCCGCCAGACTGCCGCCGAAGAAATCGTTGTTGCGGATGATCCCCTGGGTGTCGGGCCGCCACACCGGGGTGTCGTCCCAATCCTGGTGGACCACCCGGTCCCCCACCATCCCGGCGGGGTCCGGCACCCGGGTGCGGCAGAACCGGTCCGGGAAGATCTGATAGGTGATCCCCCGGCCAAACCAGGCGGGGGTAGGGCGGCTGTCGTCATAAACCGTCAGCTGCCACCGGGCCTGGTCGTCGAAGCCGTGAAGGCCGTATAGCCTTTGCCCCTCCGGATACGAAAACCGGAAGGCGTACCACACCAGCTCCGGCTCCTCCGGGGCGGTGTATACCCCCTGCCACCGGCCGTCATCGCCGGGGGACAGGGCCACCTCCTGCTCCGTACCCGCAAATTCCCGCCGCAGGAGCAGCGTCACGCCGGTAACGTTTTCATCCCCCGGTCGAACCGCGAAACGGACAGTGGCGCCGCACACGGCGGCGCCAAAGGGGGACTTATATTCCGTATCGCGGGAGTCAAAGATCTTGCTCATGGAATGCCTCATTTCAGCAGGGTATTTTCGCCGATGACCACGGCGCCGATCTCCTCCTGGGAGAAATAGGAGTTCACAATGTCCACGGCGGTGGAGGCCAGGGCCGCACCGGAGCCGCCCTTCTCGATGACCACGGCCACGGCGATCTGGGGATCGTCATAGGGGGCGAAGCACACGAACACGCCGTTGTTGGTATTGGCGATACCGGTTTCTGCGGTACCGGTCTTGGCGCCGGCGGACACCACGCAATTGGAGAAGTAGTAGGACAGGCTCCCGGTGGTCAGGTTGTGCATGCCCTCCTTCACCGCCTGCAAGGTGCTGTCGCTCATCTCCACGGTGTTCAGCGGCGCCTTGTCATAGGCGTAGATCACCGAGGAGTTGTCGTAGGATTTCACGTTTTTCAGCAGATGGGCCTCATAGTGCTGGCCGCTGCCCACCAGGGTGGCGATGTAGTTGGCCAGCTGCAGGGGCGTGAACAGGTCATAGCTCTGGCCGATGGCGGCGGTCAGGGTCTGGCCGTCGGTCCACTCCAGACCGTTGCGCTCGGCAAACTCCGGGGTGGCCATGGAGCCCTTGGCCTCGGCGCTTCCCGCCCCGCCGATCTCGATGCCGGTATACTCGCCCAGACCGAACTGCCTGGCATAGTCCGCCAGGGTCTTGATACCCGTCAACCGGCCCACCTCATAGAAGAAATAGTTGCAGGACACGGTGATGGCCTGGGACACGTTGACCCGCCCGTGGGTGCCGCCGTACTCGTTATAGATCCAGCACCGGGGCTGGGGAGATTTGTAGTAGTCATACACACCCCGGTCCACAATGGTGGAGGAGGGGGTGATGATCCCCGACTCCAGGGCCGCCACGGCGGTGCAGGGCTTGAAGGTGGAGCCCGGGGCGTATGCGCCGCCGATGGCCCGGTTCAGCAGGGGAGTGCCCACGGTGTCGCTGACCAGCTTGCTGTAATCCTGGTCAAAGGTGGACAGGTTATAGGTGGGATAGCTGGCCATGGCCAGCACCTCGCCGGAGCCTACCCCCACCACCACCGCCGCGCCGCCCCGGACGATGCCGTCCTTGGCGGTCATGGCCTCGATGGTCTGGGCCAGGGACTTCTCCGTGTCCTCCTGCACATCGATGTCCAGGGTCAGGGCCACGGTGCCGCCGGGCTGAGGCTCCTTGGTGTAAAGCTCGCCGGTGATCTTCCCCTCCTCGTTGGTGGTGATGATCCGGGTGCCCTTGGTGCCGTGGAGATAGGACTCAAAGGCCTTCTCCGCGCCCTCCCGGCCCACCAGGGAGTTCATGGAGTAGCCCTCCATGTCCCGATAGCCGGTGACGCCGTTTTCCGGGTCGCCCACCCAGTCCTCGTAGTAGATGGGGCTCAGCCGCCCCAGCACATGGGCGGCATATTCGGTGTTATACACCCGGGCGGAGGAGGTGCCGGTGGATACCCCCTGATACTGGCCGTCCGCCGTCTGGCTGATGAGCTCCACGGACACGTCGTCGGCAAAGACGTACTGTGCGTCCGTCAGACTCTTCACCGCCAGCTCATACCGCACCCCGGCGATGGTCCGGGCCTGGTCGTCGGTATAGCTGCTGTCGATTTTGAACAGCTCCCGCAGCTTGGCCATGAACCGGTCCGGCTGCAGGGTGGGGGTCACCTGGGACAGCTTGGAATAGGGGATGCTCTTGTTCTTCAGGAACAGGGCGAAGCCCTCGCTGTCCTGGGCGTCGGTATAGCTGTAGGGCGCGGTTTTGCTCAGGGGCAGGGTATCGTTCCAAACGGTGTTGTTCTCGGTGCACAGGTCCGTCAGCCGCAGGATGGCGGCGTTCAGGTCCTGGTCATTCTCAAAATCCTTGGCGGAGAAGATCAGGGTATAGGTCAGCCGGTTGGACACCAGCACCTTGCCGTTGCGGTCGGTGATGATCCCCCGGGAGGCCTCCACCGTCTCGCTGGCGGCGTTGCTGGCCAGGGACTTGGCCCGGTTTTCCTCCCCGTGAAGGATCTGGGTATAGTACATCACCCCGGCGAAGGCCAGCAGGCACAGGCCCATCAGCCCCGTCAGCGCCCAGATGCGGGCCCGCACCGGGTCAAATGCGTTTTTCTTCATGGCACGCCTCCTATCTCAGGATCCGGTTGTGCACGCTGCGCAGCAGCAGATACACCAGCGGCGACAGCACCACCGTCACGGCCAGCTCCCGCCCCGTCAGCGACAGGGCGGCGCTCAGTTCCACCCCCTGCCGGAAGGTCAGCAGCACCGTGTGCAGCAGGTCCGTGATCACCAGGGCCAGAGCCGCGCACAGAACGGCGCACAGGAATCCCTGGCTCAGAAGCCGCTTGGCGATCATCGCCGCCGGCAGCGCCGCCGCCAGAAACGCCAGGGTATAGAAGCACGGGATGACCCCCGGCATAGTCAGGTCGCACAGCAGACCGAAGATGCCGCCGAACACGGCCCCCTCGGCGGGACCCTCCAGCATGGCCATGATCCCGGCGATCACCGGCGGCAGAAACGGGTGCACCGCCCACACGGAGATGCGGTTGAGCACCAGGGACTGCACCAGCACCAGCAGCAGCACCGCCCCGGCGTAGTACAGCCATTTGAAGAACATATCCCGTTGGTTCATGGATTGATTCATGGCCGCTCCTCTCAATCCACGATGGTGAAGTCCGTGATTACGAACACCTCCACCAGCTGGGTGATATCGGTTTTGGGGATGATGGTGGCGTAGCGGGTCAGGCCGTTGTCATCGGTTTTGATCTCCTCCACGGAGCCGATGACCAGTCCCGAGGGATAGTAGCCTCCCAGGCCGGAGGTGACGATCATGTCGCCGTTGATGAGGCTGGATTCCCCCTCCAGGTACGACAGCTTCAGCTTTCCCTGCCCCATCAGGGCCAGGTCGCCCATGGCCACCGTCACCTCGCCGGTGCGGAACACCAGGGCCCCCAGCTGGGAATCCGTGTCCAGGATGGTGGTCACGGTGCACCAGTTGGCGCCCGCCTCGGTGACCACACCCACCAGATAGCCGTATTGATCCACCACGCAGTCGCCGATGGCCACGCCCAGGCCGGTGCCCTTGTTCAGGGTCAGGGTCCTGGACCAGTTGGAGGTGCTGCGCTCGATGACCCGGGCCGCCTCAAAGGTAAAGTCCCGCCGCTGCTGCCGCAGACCGTTCAGGTCCCGCAGCCGCTGGTTCTCCTCGCTGTCGGTCTTGGCCTGACGCGCATCCTCCTTCAGCTGGGCGTTTTCCTTGCGTAGCTCCTCGATCTCCTGGCGCAGGGCTTCCACCGTCTCGAACCGCTGGCCGATGTTCTGGAACCATCCGGCCACGGCGGAACCCGCCGCCCGGAAGGGATAGGTGACCACCCCGGCGGCGTTCTGCAAAAAGCCCGTCTGGTTGCTGACGGCGCTGGCGATACACAGCCCCACCGCCACCACCACCACAGCGGCCAGCATCATAATGCCGTTTTTCTGAAAAAATCGTTTCATAGCGTATTCCTTATCGTCGAGGTTGTCAAAAAAGCCTTTTTTGACAACCTTATCGTCGAGACTGTCGAAAAACTCGGAAATCTTCCACCATCGGAAAGGAAGATCGTTACGAAAGAAACCCATCAGGGGTGTCTTTCGTTTGCAATCACAGGTTTTTCAGAACTTAAAAAGTTCTGAAAAACCGCACCAGTTTGCCAAAAAGCCTTTTTTGACAAACTGGTCACAGCAGCGTCACGCCGAACTCCGCCAGCATCCGGCTCAGCAGCAGCACCGGCAGACCCATCACGTTGAAAAAGTCCCCGTCGATGCGCTCCACCAGCAGGGCCCCCTGGCCCTGGACGCCGTAGGCTCCGGCCTTGTCCATGGGCTCACCGCCCCGGATATAGGCCATCAGCTCCTCCCGGCCGGCGGGCCGGAAATACACGTCCGTGGACTGGGCCCGGGTCAGGGACCGCTGTCCCTGCCGCAGGGTAACGCCGGTGCACACCGTGTGTCGCCGCCCCGCCAGGTCCGTCAGCATCCGCAGGGCGTCCGCCTCATCCTTGGGCTTTCCCAGCCGCTGCTGGTCCAGAAACACCATGGTGTCGGCGGTGATGACGATCTCGTCCTCCTCCGACGGCACTGCCTGGGACTTCTCCCGGCTGATATACGACACGATCTCCGGGGGCGTCAGCCCCTGGGGATACCACTCCTCCACCTGAGGAACCCGCACGGTGAAATCCCGGATGCCGATCCGGGTCAGCAGCTCCTGCCGCCGGGGGGAACCGGAGGCCAGCACGATCCTTGCCATGGCCTCACCTCCCGGTGGAGCCGAAGCCGCCTGCGCCCCGCTCCGTCTCGTCCAGTGCGTCCACCTGCACCAGCTCCGGCCGCACCACCGGCACCACCATCAGCTGGGCGATGCGGTCCCCGGGCCGGATGGTATAGTCCTCCCCGGACAGATTCACCAGCCCCACGGAGATCTCCCCCCGATAGTCGCTGTCGATAACGCCCACGCCGTTGCTCAGGCCGATCCCGTGCTTGAAGCCCATGCCGCTGCGCACAAACACCAGGGCCACATAGTCCGGGGAGGGCAGGGCAATGGCGATCCCCGTGGGGATGCCCATCCGCTGGCCCGGGGCCAGGGTCACGTCCTCCTCCATGCACGCGCACAGGTCCATGGCTGCGGCTCCCGCCGTCTGATAGCGGGGCAGCGGGAACTCCCGGCCTATTTTCGGCGATACCGCCTTGATTTTAAGCTCCATTGTACCACTTGCTCCTATTGAATATGAAAACAAACTGTGAAAAGATTGTAAAGGTTGATAACCGGGCGTATTTATTCCACGCCTCGGTAGAACAGCCCCCGGGTCAGCTGGTCCGGCCGGTAGTCGCTGCGGCCCTGATAGGCCCGCAGCACCCGCGCACACTCCTCCGGCGACTCCGTGGTGAACCGCAGCCGCGCCCGGGTCAGCCCCAGCTGCCGCCACTCCGGCTTATCCGCCAGGAACAGCACTTTACTGTTCTCGATCTCGCACCGGTGGCCCCACTGGCCCACCAGGGGGAACTGCGCCCCGGTGCGGTCCACCAGGACATTCTCCTGGCCGCACCGGCAGGCAGGGGAGCGGTCCGCATAGTCCCGCCCGGCGTCCCGGCAGCCCAGCTCATTGCGGATGACGCAGTTTTCCATAATCATCAGCGGCAGGCGGCCGTATACCACCGCCTCGCAGGGCAGAACCTTCCGCAGGTCCCGGAGCTGCTGCCACCGCAGCTCCATGGACACGGCGGCGGACTCCAGCCCCAGCTCCTTCCAGAACAGCAGGGACTCACTGTTGAAAAGATTCAGCCCCAGGTCTCCCCACAGGGGCAGACCCAGACTCTCGGCAATGGGCAGGTGTCCCAGATTGCCGATGGCCACGGCAGAGAGCTTCTGCCGGTGCCGCTGCAGAAGGGCCCGCAGCGCCGCCTGGTCCTCCGTCCGGAAAATCCGGGGCAGAACGGCGCAGATATGAGTCATCTCCGCCCAGCGGTTCAGGTCGATCTTTTCCAGAAGCTCCGCCGGAACATACACCGTCTCGCACTGGGCCAGGGGCTCCGTCAGCTGCTCCGGCCGCATAATGGAGCAGGTCAGCACCGGCGCGTCAGGCCCCGGCTGGGCCTGGGGCAGGGGAGAGGGGGTACCCGTCCGCCGCACCGGCGGCTGGGCCAGGGCGGCCTCCAGGCCCTCCAGAGCCTGCCGCCGCAGGGCGTTCACGGCGCTGGCCGGCAGCATCAGCCCCTCCTCCAGCTCCACCCGGGTTTCCCGAGGCCGGAACACGGTGCCGCCGGTTTTCTCCAGCCGGGATTGCAATTCCTCCGCCGTCAGGGCCCGGTTCCGGGCCTCCTCCGGGGTGGGACCCTCCGCCCGGACGACGTGTCCCCCGGCGCTGGCCGTCAGGGATACCGGCTCCCCGGCCCGCAGGGTGCAGACCATGTCCACCGGTACCCGGCGGCTGTCCTCCCTGCTGTACCCGGCCTTGGCCCGGGCAAACAGCTCCTTGGGCTCCGGGGCGTTCTCCGGCCGGGTGCCGAACATCTCCGGCCCGGTGCGCCCCTTATAGTATCCGTCGGTGAAGCCGCTGCGGGAGAAGGCGGCCTCCAGCTGCCGGGACTCCTCCCGGCTGGGTCCCCGCTTCTCATCCAGCAGACGGCGATAGATCCCCGTGATCACCGCCACATATTCCGGCCGCTTCATGCGGCCCTCCAGCTTCAGGCACGCCACGCCCATCTGTTCCAGCTCCTGCACATAGTCCGCCAGATTGGCGTCCTTCAGGCTCAGGGGATGGCCTCCGGCGGCCTTTTCGTTGACGCCGTAGGGCAGGCGGCAGGGCTGGGCGCAGGCTCCCCGGTTGCCGCTGCGTCCGCCGATCACGGCGCTCATTTCGCACTGACCCGAGTAGCACATGCACAGGGCGCCGTGTCCGAACACCTCGATTTCCGCGGGACAGTCCCGGGTTATGGTGTGGATGTCCCGGCGGCTCAGCTCCCGGGCCAGCACCACCCGCTCCAGGCCCAACTCCGCCGCCCTGCACGCCCCGCCCAGGGTGTGCAGGCTCATCTGGGTGCTGGCGTGGAGGGGAACCTCCGGCGCAATTTCCCGGGCCAGCCGCCAGATGCCCCAGTCCTGGATGAGAATGGCGTCCACCCCCATGTCCGAGGCTTTTTTCAGGGCCTCGGCGGCGGCAGGCAGCTCCCGGTCCGTCACCAGGGTGTTCAGGGTCAGATACACCTTCACCCCCCGCAGATGGCAGTAGGCCACGGCCTCCCGGAACTCCTCGTCCGTGAAATTCCGGGCGCTGCGCCGGGCGTTGAGCCCGCCGAAGCCCATGTACACGGCGTCTGCCCCGTTCTGCACGGCGGCCACCATGGCCTCCCAGCCCCCGGCGGGGCTCAGCAGCTCCATCATTGGCCCCGGCCCTGCTGGGCCTTGAACAGCTGGCGCTTCAGCTCCGAGGCCTCGTTCTTGGCCTGGGTGGCCTCGTCCAGATAGTTTTTCACCTGGCGGCGCAGATTCTCCGCCGCCGCCTGATTCTTCAGCAGCTCATCCGCCAGGTTCACCGCCGCCAGCACCGCCGCGTCCGTCTGGCTCACATGCAGGGCATCCAGCACCTGGCGCATCCTCTCGTCCACCAGTGCGCCTACCTTCTCCATATATGCCGCGCTCTCGTCTGCCACCAGGGTATACTCCTGGCCGCAGATGTTCATTGTCACCTTATTTGCCATGTCATCCTCCTATTTATGTAAACCGCAAAAAGAGTCATACCGATACAGAATCCATTATACCACAAAATCCCGCCGGGAAAAGCCTTTTCTGCCGAAAAGGAGAATTTTGTGAAAAACCTGCCTGGGCGGCTTTACGAACCGGGGGATTTCGTGTAAAATAAAGGGGTTCCGAAGGAAACAGAAGGGAGGGCGCGGCTATGAGCGGCTATATCCTGCGGGAAAATGACCCCAGCATCGTGCTGACGGCGGACCAGGTGGACCGCCTGGTGAAAAACGGCAACGGCGACGCCGCGCTTTTATACCTGCTTCTGATGCGGGCGGACCGGGGCATCACCGAGCAGGAGCTGCAGTCCCGGCTGCGCTGGAGCCAGCTGCGGCTGAACGCAGCGGAAGCGGGCCTGCAGCGGCTGGGCCTGATCCAGCGTCCGGCGGAGACGCCGCCTCCGGCCCCGGCGGAGGAGCGCCCGGTATACAGCGCCCAGGACCTGGCGGCCCTTCTGGAGGACGACCGCTCCTTCCGGATGCTGATCCCCCAGGTGGAGGAGAAGCTGGGCCGTAAGCTGAAAACCGCCGACCTGCAGGTGCTGGCGGGGCTGTATGACGACCTGGGTATGCCGGCGGACGTGATCTATCTGCTGGTGAACCACTGCATCACCCGGTCCGAGGAGCGCTACGGCCCCGGCCGCCGCCCCACCCTGCGCCAGATCGAGAAGGAGGGCTACTACTGGGCCCGCCAGGGCCTGTTCGACCAGGACAGCGCCGCCCGCTATCTGAAAACCTGGCGGGATAAGCAGCAGGGCCAGTCCGCCTATATGCAGGTGCTGGGCCTGGGCCAGCGCCGCCCGGTGGCCAGCGAGGAAAAGTACATCTCCGATTGGATGGACAAGGGCTTCCCGCCGGAAACGGTGGCCCTGGCCTACGACAAGACCATATTCTATAAGAAGCAGTTAGAGTGGCGGTATCTCAACGGCATCCTCCGCCGCTGGCACGAAAACGGCTGGCACACGCCGGAGGAGGTCCAGCAGGGCGACGCCGGAAAGTCCGCCCAGCCGTCCCCGAAGCCGGACAAGCCGGATCAGGACAACTCCCGCATGGAAAAATACATGAAGTGGTAATATAAATCGGTGAAGGAGGGAACCCCATGCCCTACGACGGAAAAATTCTCAGCCGGGCCATGGCCCGCTTTGACGAGGATAAGCAGCACCGGGCCCGGCAGTTCCGGGAGCGTCAGCAGCAGCTGTTTGCCCGGGAGCCGGAGCTGGCGGACATCGACCGCCGCCTGCGCGGCACCATGAGCCAGATCATCACCAGGGCCCTGAAGGGGGGCCGGGACCCGGTGCCCGCCATCCACGCCATCCGGGACGAGAATCTGGCCCTCCAGCGCCGCCGGGGGGAGATCCTTACGGCTCTGGGCTGTCCCGCCGACTATCTGGAGGAGAAGCCCCGGTGCGCCCGGTGCGGCGACGCCGGGTTCCTGCCGGACGGCTCCATGTGCGCCTGCCTGCGCAGCTACTACGCCCGGGAGCAGATCGCGGAGCTGTCCCACATGCTGGACATCGGCTCCCAAAGCTTCGACACCTTCCGCCTGGACTACTATTCCACGGACCGGGGCGGCCTGCCCCGCTCCCCTCGGGAGGCGGCCCAGCGGAATCTGGAGATCTGCCAGTCCTTCGCCCGGGACTTCCGCCCCGGGAAGCAGAATCTGCTGCTGTTCGGCGCGCCGGGCCTGGGCAAGACGTTTCTGTCCGCCTGCATCGCCCGGGTGGTCAGCGAGGACGGCTTCTCCGTGGTGTACGACACGGCGGGGCATATTTTCTCCCAGTTCGAGGCCGCCAAGTTCCGCCGGGACGACGTGGACGAGCCGGACGAAAGCGTGGAGCGCTGCATGGCCTGCGACCTGCTGATCCTGGACGACCTGGGTACCGAGATGACCACCGCCTTTGTCCAGAGCGCCCTGTACCAGCTGCTCAACGGCCGCCTGCTGGCGGGAAAAAGCACCATCATCAGCACCAACCTGGACCCCGACCAGATCGGCCGCCGCTATTCGGCCCAGATCATGTCCCGGCTGGAGGGGGAGTTTGAGCTTCTGCCCTTCATCGGCCAGGACATCCGCCTTCTGAAGCGGGAGCAATAGAAGTCTCAAGAAATCCTGCACGGCTTACGCCGTGCAGGATTTCACAGCTTGTCAAAAAAGTCTTTTTTGACAAGCTGTGTGCGGTTTTTCAGAACTTAAAAAGTTCTGAAAAACCTGTGATTGCAAACGAAAGACACCCCTGATGGGTTTCTTTCGTAACTATCTTCCTTTCCGATGGCGGAAGATTTCCGAGTTTTTCGACAGTCTCAAGAAATCCTGCGCGGCTCACGCCGTGCAGGATTTCTTTCATGCCTCCAAAACGAACTAACGACCGCAAACGTTACCAAGCTGACCTCTGCACGATGTATCATCTTTCAAAAATCTGCGCCGCCCTCGTGCGAACTCCTGCAAATTATTTCAACACAATAAAGAATCCGCGAATTTTCCGTGAACATCGTAACGAAAATGTAAAGAATTTTTGTACAAAGTGAGAATTGATTTTTTCTGTAAAATAATTATCATATTGGACGGAATGCAAGAGGAGTTGCGTCCTTTTGCTCCAAAACATTATGATGTATGAATAGAGGAGGAGAAAAATGGTTAGCTTTCTGATTTGCCTGGCCTTGCTCATCGGCGGTTATTTCGTCTATGGCAAGGTGGTGGAAAACACCTTCGGGCCGGACGACCGCGAGACCCCCGCTGTGAAGATCAACGACGGCGTGGACTATGTGGTCCTTCCCCAGTGGAAGCTGTTCATGATCCAACTGCTGAACATCGCGGGCCTTGGTCCCATCTTCGGCGCTATGCAGGGTGCTCTGTGGGGCCCCATCGTGTTCCTGTGGATCACCTTTGGTACGATCTTTGCCGGTGCAGTGCATGACTACTTCTCCGGCATGATGAGCGAGCGCAACAACGGCGCTTCCATCTCCGAGATCTCCGGTATCTACCTGGGCGGCTTCATGAAGAACGTCATGCGCGTGTTCAGCGTGGTGCTGCTGATCATGGTGGGCACCGTGTTCGCCGTGGGTCCTGCGGGCCTGATCGTCACCCTGTTCAAGAACGGCGGCTCCACCGGCATTGTCACCACCACTCTGTTCTGGCTGATCATCGTCCTGGTGTATTATTTCATCGCCACCTTTATTTCCATTGACAAGATCATCGGTAAGATTTATCCTATCTTTGGTATCTGCCTGATCGTCATGGCCGTCGGCGTGGCCGTGGGCATCTTTGTCAAGCCTGAGTACACCATTCCTGAGATCTGGGATCACTTCGGTTCCATGCATCCCAAGGGAACTCCCGTGTGGAGCTTCATGTTCATCACCGTGGCCTGCGGCGCTATCTCCGGCTTCCACTCCACCCAGAGTCCCCTGATGGCCCGCTGCATGAAGAGCGAGAAGCAGGGCCGCTTCGTGTTCTACGGCGCCATGGTTTCCGAGGGCGTCATCGCCCTGGTGTGGGCCGCTGCCGGCTGCGCTCTGTATGAGGTCACCGGCGGCCTGAACACCGGCCTGGCCGAGATCCTGGCCAATGGTCAGTCTGCCGCCATCTATGATGTCTGCGTCAAGACCATGGGCAAGGTGGGCGTGGCCCTGGCTATGCTGGGCGTGATTGCCTGCCCCATTACCTCCGGCGACACCGCCTTCCGCAGCGCCCGTCTGGTGCTGTCCGACTGGTTCAAGATTGACCAGAAGAAGTGGAAGAACCGTCTGCTGCTGTGCGTGCCCGTTCTGGGCGTGGGCGCCGTCCTGGGCGTGGGCAATGCCCTGGGCTTCATCGACTACACCGTTATCTGGCGTTACTTCAGCTGGACCAACCAGACTCTGGCCATGATCGTCCTGTGGGCCGCTTCCATGTACCTGTACTACGAGAAGAAGAACTACTGGATCACCGCCGTGCCTGCCACCTTTATGAGCGCCGTTTCCGCCACTTACTTCCTGCTGGGCAACGAGTGCCTGGGCCAGTTCATCAACCACAAGACCGCCGAGGGCGTCACCGTGTACAACACCGCCGTGGCTTATCCCATCGGCATCGCCGTGGCCGTCCTGTTCCTGGGTATCTTCCTGTACACCATCAAGAAGCGCCATACCCAGCCTCACTACGAGACGCTGGGCAAGTAATTCGCCCCTTTTTCAAAACTTCGCAAAGCGGCAGGCCCCTCCTGCCGCTTTGCCCCTATGGGAGGAACTGCTATGATCTTTGCACCTGCACGCCTTGGCAGCGTCACGCTGGATAACGAGACCCTGGCGGCGGATAAGAAGGGCTGCCGCCGCTTCGGCCCCTGCGGCGTGGGCGAAAAGGCCCTGTATCTCAACAGTTTTTTCATCGACCGGCACTATTATGTGGCGCTGTCCTCGGTGCGCCGCGTGTTCAAGCGTGTGGCCATGAGCAAGGGCGGCTTCACCGGCAAGGGGGCCTTCGGCTCCATCCCTTACCTGGTGGTGGAGTACGACGGCGGCGAAAAGCAGTGCAATTTCAAGCACGAGGAGGATGTGGACAACCTGCTGGCCTGCCTCTCCAAGCTCTGCCCGGACCTGCCGCTGCAAAGCCGCAAGGTGGAGCAGCACATGGCCCAGCAGCGGGCCGAGAACGCCCGCCGCTATCTCAAGGAGCTGACGCCCCAGGCCCAGGCCGAAAGGGAGCGCCTGGAGCAGGCCCGCACCTTCCTGGAGGATCACACCAACCTGACCCGCCGCCTGTCCCAGGCGGCCAAGGCCAAGCGGGTCAACGACCGCTCCAACCCCAGCTATAAGTGGGTGGCCCTGGCCATCGTTATCGCTGGGCTTATTGCCCTGGTATACGGCGTGGTGTCCATGATCCGGGGCACCAACAGCGTGGGCATCTACTTTGCCCTGTTCGGCCTGGCGGCGGTGTTCCTGTTCTCCGGGGCCCATGTGCTGCCTACCGCCCGCAACAACAAAACGGCCCTGACCCGGGAATGGGAGCAGGCCCAGGCGGACCTGGCGGCGGTGCTGCCGAAGGATTTCCCCCTGCCTGCCCGCTATGCCCACCCGGTGGTGCTGACCCGGATGATCCGCGTTCTGCGGGAGGGCCGGGCCCAGACCGCCGACGAGGCCCTGGACGTGGTGAAGCGGGACCTGAAGGCCCTGACCGCCGATGTCCAGGTGGAGCAGTGGGAGTATGACGAGGTGGTGGCCGTGAAGCCCATGTTCCTGCTGTCGGACTATCAATAACACAAAAATCTCCCCGCCCGGGGAGATTTTTTGTGCTTGACAAATACCCGGGAGGGGTATATAACTATAGATACCCCCACGGGGTATCATGAAACAAAGCGAGGCGGGGAGACTATGGAAGAACACAACTGCTGCCGCTGCTCCCAGCGGAAAAAGGAGCGCTCGCCGGAGGAATACAAGCGCCTGATCCACCGGCTCAACCGCATCGAGGGCCAGATCCGGGGCATCCGGGGCATGGTGGAGGCCGGGGCCTACTGTCCCGACATTCTGGTCCAGGCGGCGGCGGTGAACGCGGCCATCAACGCCTTCAACAAGGAGCTGCTGGCCAGCCACATCCGCACCTGCGTGGCCCAGGACATCCGGGACGGCAAGGATCAGGTCATCGACGAGCTGGTGACCACCCTGCAAAAGCTGATGAAATAGGAGTGGACACAATGAAGCAATACAATGTCACGGGCATGAGCTGCGCCGCCTGCTCGGCCCGGGTGGAAAAGGCGGTGGGGAAGGTCCCGGGGGTCACGGCGTGCTCTGTGAGCCTGCTGACCAACTCCATGGGCGTAGAGGGCACGGCGGAGCCCTCCGCCGTCATCGCCGCCGTGGAGGAGGCGGGGTACGGCGCGTCGGAAAAGGGCGCGGCCCCGGCGGCCGCCGCTGCCCCCGATCAGCTGGAGGATCACGAGACGCCCCGGATCCGGCGGCGGCTCATCTGGTCCGTGGGCTTTCTGCTGGTGCTGATGTACTTTTCCATGGGCCACATGATGTGGGGCTGGCCCCTGCCGCCGTTTTACGACGACAACCATGTGGCCATGGGCCTGACCCAGCTGCTGCTGACGGGGATCATCATGGTCATCAACCAGAGGTTCTTCATCAGCGGCTACAAGGCCCTGTGGCACCGGGCCCCCAATATGGACACCCTGGTGGCCCTGGGGGCCACGGCGGCCTTCGGCTACAGCACCTATGCCCTGTTCGCCATGACGGCGGCCCAGGTCCGGGGCGATGAAGCCGCCGTCATGACCTATATGATGGACTTCTATTTTGAGTCCGCCGCCATGATCCTGACCCTGATCACCGTGGGCAAGATGCTGGAGGCCCGGTCCAAGGGCAAAACCACCGACGCCCTGAAAAGCCTCATGAGCCTGGCTCCCAGAACCGCCTCTGTGCTCCGGGACGGCCGGGAGGTGGAGGTGCCGGTGGAGCAGGTGCAGCAGGGGGACGAGTTCGCCGTCCGGCCCGGGGAGAGCATCCCTGTGGACGGCGTGGTGCTGGAGGGCTCCAGCGCCGTCAATGAGTCCGCCCTGACCGGCGAGAGCATCCCTGTGGACAAGGCCCCCGGCGACGGCGTGTCCGCCGCCACGGTGAACCAGTCCGGCTATCTCCGCTGCCGGGCCACCCGGGTGGGCCAGGATACCACCCTGTCCCAGATCATCCGCATGGTCAGCGATGCCGCCGCCACCAAGGCCCCCATCGCCAAGATCGCCGATAAGGTCTCCGGCGTGTTCGTTCCGGCGGTGATTTCCATTGCCGCCGTGACCACGGCGGTGTGGCTGCTGCTGGGCCACCCGGTGGGTTACGCCCTGGCCCGGGGCATCTCCGTTCTGGTCATCAGCTGCCCCTGTGCCCTGGGCCTGGCAACGCCGGTGGCCATTATGGTGGGCAGCGGCCTGGGGGCCAAAAACGGCATCCTGTTCAAAACCGCCGCCTCCCTGGAGGAGACGGGCCGGGTGCAGATCGTGGCCCTGGACAAAACCGGCACCATCACCAGCGGCCAGCCCCGGGTGACGGATATCCTTCCGGCGGAGGGCGTCACGGAGCAGGAGCTGCTGACCTATGCCCTGGCCCTGGAGCAGAAAAGCGAGCATCCCCTGGCCCGGGCCGTGCTGGACCGGGCGGCGGGGCTTACGGCTCCGGAGGTGTCGGACTTTCAGGCCCTGCCCGGCAACGGCCTGACGGCTGTGCTGGAGGGCCGGACCCTCTGGGGCGGCAGCGCCGCCTTTACAGAGAAGCGCACCGCCGTTTCTCCGGACCTGCAGGCTAAGACCGAGGAGCTGTCCCGGCAGGGGAAAACGCCCCTGTTCTTCGGGGCGGAGGACCGGCTTCTGGGCGTCATCGCCGTGGCGGACGTCATCAAGGAGGACAGCCCCCGGGCGGTCCGGGAGCTGCGGAATATGGGCATCCATGTGGTGATGCTCACCGGCGACAACCAGCGCACCGCTCAGGCCATCGGGGCCCAGGCGGGGGTGGATCAGGTCATCGCCGGGGTGCTGCCGGAGGGCAAGGAGGCCGCCATCCGCCGGCTGATGCAGCAGGGCAAGGTGGCCATGGTAGGCGACGGCATCAACGACGCCCCGGCCCTGACCCGGGCCGACACCGGCATCGCCATCGGCGCGGGAGCCGACGTGGCCATCGACGCGGCGGACGTGGTGCTGATGAACAGCAGTCTGCTGGACGTGCCCGCCGCCATCCGGCTCAGCCGGGCCACCCTGCGGAACATCCACGAAAACCTGTTCTGGGCGTTTTTCTACAACGCCATCGGCATTCCTCTGGCCGCCGGGGTGTTCATCCCTCTGGGCCTGACCCTGAACCCCATGTTCGGCGCCGCCGCCATGAGCCTTTCCAGCTTCTGCGTGGTGTCCAACGCCCTGCGGCTGAATCTGTTCAAGCTCCGGGATAACCGGCACGATCATAAACGAACCAATCACTTAAACGACATCAAGGAGGAACAAACTATGGAAAAGACACTGGAGATCAAGGGCATGATGTGCCCCCACTGCGAGGCCACCGTCCGCACCACCCTGGAGGCCATGCCCCAGGTGCAGGCCGCTCAGGTCAGCCACGAAAGCGGCACCGCCGTGGTGACCCTCACTGCCCCGGTGGAGGACGACGTCCTGCGCCGCACCGTGGAGGACAAGGGCTACACCGTCACCGCCATCCGCTGACCCTACCGCCGTCCCTCCGCAGGGCGGGGCAAAAAAGCCTCGCAGACTGCAAGCCTTTTGTCAAAAATGGGCGAAGCCCATTTTTGACAGTATCAAGAAAAGCACGGCGCAAGCCGTGCTTTTCTCGTATAAATCTTCGACTGAAAGAGGGTCCCAACAGCCGGATTCATCTTCAGGCTCTCTCCATGGCCTCCCGGAAGTCTCTCTGGTCGGTGAAGATTTCCTGCTTATAGGGGTTCTTCTTCTGTGCCTTGGCCCGCTTGATGATGCTGGCCAGGATCACCACGTTCACCACCAGTGCCACAATGGAGACCACGCCCTGGGCGGTGGGATTGGCGGCGGTGGGCCGGACGGCGGGGTTCATAAAGCCGTCGGCATAGACGGAGGTGATGGTGCTGAACACGCTGTCATCCTGGAACAGGGGGAACACCTGGGCAAACATGCACCACAGGGCCAGGGTGTTAGCACGGTTCTGGATCCAGCCGCCCTTGTTCCAGAAGTGGTTGGCAAAGGTGGGGGCCAGCAGCAGCGCCAGACCGCAGTACCAGGAGTGGGTGGGCAGGCAGTTGTAGGTGTACTCAAAGTTCCACAGGTCATAGGCCAGGATGTAGCACCAAGTCATATCAGGCCACAGCATGTCTTTCTTGTCCTTGGAAGAGTAGATGCCCCACCAGGCGGTCATGCAGAAAATGTTAATGATACCGGCAATGCCGTTCACCCAGTTCCACCAGCCGCCGTACAGCCATACATTCTCGGAAGAGAGCCACCAGCGGTCGCCGAATTCCATCATGGCCTTGGCACCGCGGATGCCGGATTCAAAGTCACTGGCCACAGCGATGAGAATATTGATGGCAACAATGGCAAAGGGGAATACCTTGAACCAGTCGGTCTTGCCGATGCTCCACTTATATTTCAGCATCATAAAGCCGATGCAGCCCGCGGTGGCGGCATACAGCTTGGCATAGTGGAACCAGCTGTTCATGTTGGTGTAGGTCTGGTTGTTCAGGGCCCACTCCGCCCCGGCATGTGCACCGATGGCGATGGCGATGAAATACACCGTCAGCACGGCGGGCAGCACCAGAAAGCAGATGATGCCGCCGGTTTTGGTGCGGCGGGCGAACTCGTTGGCCAGCACCAGCCCGGTAAACACCAGCACAAAGCCCAGCAGCTGGTACAGGGCAGTCTCGCCATAGATCTGGAATAACATGTCCATTCCTCCTTAAAAATTTTCTGTCTCCTAAGCTCAGCCGCCTGGTCCAGCCAGAGAAGCCCGGACCATCGGCCATGCCGCCAATATAGCACAGGTTTCCTTAAAAAGTCAACTGTCACACGGAAAAAAGTGTTGAAAAAGCCAGAAAAAGCGGGTATAATGGAACCGAAATCGGCTGTGGTATGTGGCCATACCACAGCCAGAGGAGGAAGCGCGTATGGAGTTTGAAAAGCTGGTGTCCCCATCGCTGAAGGACCTGTTCATCACCCACATCGAGGCCATGATCCTTTCCGGGGAGCTGCCGGTGGGGCAGCAGCTGCCGCCGGAGCGCCAGCTGGCCCAGTCGATGGGCGTCAGCCGGGCGGTGGTCAACAGCGGCGTGGCGGAGCTGGAGCGCCGGGGATTTTTAGAGGTCCGGCCCCGGGTGGGCACCTTCGTCACGGACTATCGCCGGGCCGGGACCCTGGACACCCTGAAATCCATTATGACCTATAACCGCGGCCGGCTGCGCAACGAGGAGATCCGCTCCATTCTGGAGATCCGGGACGCCCTGGACAAGCTGGCGGCGGCGGGGATCATCGCCTGCGCCTCGGAGGAGGACATTGCCGCCCTGTTCCGGGCGGCGGAGGCCATCCGGGAGGCCGGGGACAACCGCCATGCGGCGGAGGCGGCCTTTGCCTTCCAGCATGAGCTGGCCATGCAGTCGGGCAACACCCTGCTGCCCCTGATCTTCCGGTCCTTCTATTCCTCGGTGCTGGTGCTGTGGGAGCGGTTCTGCGCCCTCAACGGCGTTTCCATGCTCTATGAGACCAGCGTCCGCCTGTGCCGCCACATCCGGGACCGGGACCTTTCCGCCGCCGTGGCCTGGATCGACTACTGCACCCGGGAGACCGTCTCCGGCAGCCGCCGGATATACTACTGATCCGGGAGCGGCAAAACCAATGTCACAAAAAGAAATCACCATCCCTCAAGGATGGTGATTTCTTTTTGGAGCAGGGTACGGGAATCGAACCCGCCTCCTCGGCTTGGGAAGCCGATGTACTACCGATGTACTAACCCTGCGAACCGCTACCTGCTGATTATAGCAGACTCCCGGCGGTTTTGCAACCGCTTTTTTTGTCGGAACCGGGAAAACTGCGCCGCCCGGCCGGGGATGGGGCAGTCCCGGGCCGGGCGGCGCAGGTTCAGATGACGTAGTTGTCCCCCTGGGGCAGGGACATCAGGTCTGCCAGGGTCACGCCGGAGAAGTAGTCCCGGGTCACCCGGTAATACCCCTCCCACACCGGCAGCGTCCGGCAGTCGGCCGCCCGGGCACAGGCGCCGGCCCCGTCCTTCAGGCAGCTCACCGGGGCCAGATCGCCTTCGGACCGCAGCAGAATGTCCCACAGGGTGTACGTCTCCGGCTCCCGGGCCAGGCGATACCCACCCCCGATGCCGTGAACGCTCTCAATGAAACCGGCAGCCTTCAGGGCGGGCATCAGCTTCTCAATATATTTCAGCGAGATGTCCTGCCTTGCAGCGACCTCCTTCATGGGGATGTAACCGCCGTTGCGATGCTCCGCCAGGTCCAAAAGGATCCGGATGGAATACCGCCCTTTTGTCGAGATCATGCTATCTGCCTCCTTCGTGTCCCTCCATTATACCCCCAAACCGGTGGGTAAGGCAAACCTTTTTTGGTAAATTTCCACATTTTCTGTCGGAACATTTGCATATTCATGATGAATATGCTATACTGCTGAAAAATCCACAGAAATGAGGTGCTCTTATGGACCAATACAAGATCATCCAGGTAAAGGAAAGCGTTTTCGCCGATAATGACCGGGAGGCGGACCGGGTCCGCCAACAGCTGAAGGGCCAGGGGACCTTTCTACTGAATCTGATGTCCTCCCCCGGCAGCGGCAAGACCACCACCCTGCTGCGCACCGTGGAGGGACTGAAGGATCAGCTGCGCATCGGCGTTATGGAGGCCGACATCGACTCCGACGTGGACGCCGCCGCCATGGCGGGCGCAGGGGTCCGCTCCATCCAGCTGCACACCGGCGGCATGTGCCACCTGGACGCCGGCATGACGGAGCAGGGCCTGCAGGAGCTGGGGACGGAGGATCTGGACCTGGTGGTGCTGGAGAACGTGGGCAATCTGGTGTGCCCGGCGGAGTTCGACACCGGCGCCGTGAAGAACGCCATGATCCTCTCCGTGCCGGAGGGCCACGACAAGCCACTGAAATACCCCCTGATCTTCACGGTGTGCGACGCTCTGATCATCAACAAGATCGACGTGCTGCCCTATTTCGACTTCGACATGGACAAGGTGGTGGAGTACGCCCACCGCCGCAACCCCAATCTGAAGATTTTCCCCATCTCCGCCAAGTCCGGCCTGGGCGTGGATGCCTGGCGTCAGTGGCTGCTGGAGGAGACCCGGGCCTGGAAGGAGAGCTGACCCCATGGAGCAGATTTTCTCCCAGCTGTTTTACGAGGTGGAAAAGCACCGGGACACGGTGCTGGTGACCCTCATCGCCGACCGGGGCAGCGCCCCCCGGAAGGCCGGGGCACAGATGCTGGTGGGGGCGGAGGGCCGCCTGGTGGGCACCATCGGCGGCGGCGCGGTGGAGGGCCGCAGCATCCAGCTGAGCCAGCAGCTGCTGGCCCAGCGCCGCTCCTGCATCCGGGAGTTCTCCCTGCACCAGGCCCCGGAGCGGGACATCGGCATGGTCTGCGGCGGCGACGTCACCGCCCATTTCCAGTTTATCCCGGCGGAGGACCCCCTGTGGAGCGAGACCGCCAGCCGGGCCCTGGCCCTGCTGAACCGCCGCACCGCCGGCTGGCTGGTGCTGGCGGAGGACGGCTCCGCCCCGGCGCTGCTGGACCGGGAGAGCGTGGTTTCCGGCAGTCTGCCGGAGGATACCGCCCAGGCCCTGCGGACCCCGGGCTTCTCCATGGCGGCGGGGTATATCTCCCTGCCCCTGCCCATCGGCCAGCGGGCGTTGCTGTTCGGCGCGGGGCATATCTCCCAGGCCCTGTGCCCCCTGCTGACCACCATCGGCTTCCGCCCGGTGGTGTTCGACGACCGGCCGGAGCTGGCCAACACCCGGCTGTTCCCCACGGCGGAGCAGGTGATCTGCGGGGACTTTACCCGCATCAGCGACTATCTGACCATCACCGACGAGGACTTTGTGGTCATCATGACCAGCGGCCATGTCCGGGACTTCCAGGTGGAGGAACAGACCCTCCGGGGCCCCTTCGCCTATGTGGGGGTCATCGGCTCCCGGCGGAAAACGGCGTCGGTGAACCAGCGGCTGCTGGAGGCGGGCATCCCCCAGTCCTCCATCGACCTGGTGCACACCCCCATCGGCACCCCCATCCTGGCGGTGACGCCGGAGGAGATCGCCGTCAGCATCGCCGGTGAGATGATCCAGGTCCGTGCCCAGCGCCGGGGCCCCACCTCCCACGGCTGCCCCATGCACAGCTGATTGCATAACAAAAGCACCGGACAGGGCCTGCCCCTGCCTGGTGCTTTTGTTGTTCAAAGCCGTCACGGCCTTTCATAGCGGTATTCCAGCCCGAAATCCCGGTCATCCGCCTCCTGATGCAGGTAATCGCAGCCCTGCTCCGACACGATCCGGAAGCCGCATTTTTCGTGGGCCTTCAGGGAAGCGGCGTTCTTTTTGCCCACGCAGTCGCAGAGCCGGAACGGTCCCTCCGCTTTCATTGCGTCCAGGACCTCCGAAAGGAGCCGGACGCCGTATCCCTGCCGTCTCCGGTCCGGGCGCGTCTCCAGGGCCTCCAGGTAATACGGCCCCTCCGGAATCCTACAGATCCTCAGGGCGCTGACCCACACGCCGCCCTCCTCAAGGACCCAGCAAATGGCCTCCGGCTCCTTGAAGAACTCGTTTTTCAGAAAGTCCAGAAATCCGGACTCCACCATGCGGACGGCCGCCTCCTTGTCCGGCTCCTCCGGGCAGAAAAAGTCCGTGTTTTCCAGGTTGCTTTCGGCGTAGACATCCATCAGCCTTCTCTCGTCCAGCGCCTGACCGTCGGTGATTTTCAGCAGCATCTTTTCTCCTCCTGTTTCCGGCTCTCCCGCCTGTGCGTCATATCTCCCGCTCCATGACAATGTACCGGGCCTCGCCTATGGTCTGGAAACGATTTTTCGTCCAGAAAGCATGGCTCTGGGGATTGCCCTTGTCCACCCCCAGACGTATTTTTTCGCAGCCGCAGGCGGAAAGATACGCCGCAAGCCCGCTGATGATCTGTGAACCCACGCCCCGGTGCTGATACCGCACGTCGGTCATGAACAGGCCGATGAAGGCGGTGTTTTTTTCGGGATAGCCCAGGATCAGGTCCATAATGGCCGCCAGGGACCCGCCGTCAAAAAAGCCGACGTAATATTTGTCCTCGCGGCTTTTTCCCGGCGGCAGGGCCTCCATGTCGTCCAGTATGCTCTCTTTTGTCACAAAGGGCTCATGATACCGGTAAAAAATCCGGTTTTCGCGGCACAGCTCATAGATGGCATCCACGTCATCCCGGCCCAGCCTCCGCACCTGATAAATTTTTGAAATTTCGGTTATCTCCACGTCAAGCACCTCCGTCGACACTCGTTTCCTCCGGCTTATTCAAACGCCCTGCCGGGCGGAAGAGGCTACATGGTTTCCAGGCTCACCCAGCACCCGTCCAAATAAGAGCAGCCTGCACAGGAGACGGCAATGGTGATCCAGTCAAATCCGTTCACCCAGTCGTCTATCGTGAACGACTCATTCTCCGATAGCTGTTTGTCCAAAAAGTCCTGGAAGTCCTGCTTCCCCAGCGAGTGGATCATCACGCAGACCTCAAACGCGTCTTGGCCGCATTTCGGGCAGGTATACTTCCGGAGCGGCTGGGTGCGGTCCAGAAAATCCAGCTTGCACACGAACCCATCCCAGCCGTGCCTGCCGCTGTCCAGCACGGTGATCTCCTTTCCACATTTCCTGCACACCAGCTTTACAAGGCTGCGGTCATTGCTTTCCCACACCTCAAACTGCTCACGGCCGCAGGAGCAGTGTACAGTGCCTGTCACGCTGTATTCGTCGTTTTTGTCGCCGATCACCGTAAAGAACGGCTGCAAATGCGTCGGAATAGGCAGATCCATCATGATATCCTCCCTGTTTGTGTCAATTTTTTCCCATTTGAATACGGTTTTCTGACTGCCGTCAATGAAAACATAGGTATCGGCCAGAATCCCCTTGTGCTTCTGGTACAAATCGCCGCCGTTATAATCCTCCACTGCCTTCAGAATGGGCACACGGTCCAGTGCTTTTGCCTGAAGGGTGTCTATCAGCACCAGGGCCGCCAGAACACAGAACACCATCAGCGGGATTTTCATCTTCTTTTTCATACAAACACACTCCTCCGTCAAATCCCATTTTCTGCTTTATTCAAACGCCCCACCGAGGGAAGTGATACGCCGTGTACTGTCCGCGGTGTTATCGGCACAAGAGCCAACTTATCAACATCATTACGCCGCCGACAAGGAAACAGGCAATACTTACCAAATGTCCCAGGTACTGCTTTATGATAATGGCAACAAAATTAAACAGGCCGATTCCGAATACGAAGCCGCCGGCAAACCCAAGCACAATCCATCCGCTTTTTGTCCCATCTACTAACACGCAAAACAGGCATGCGGGCAACAGCAACACAACCATGCCCAGCATAACCAGGGCTGGATAACCGATTGGATGTTTTCGCTTAAACTCCTGGTCAGCTTCCGGTGAAAAGAAATCCGTATAGTTTCGGGGCGGCGTCCAGTTGGACTTCCGCTTCCTTTTTTTCTTCTTGTTCACAGCAGTATCCCTCCTGCTCCCGTTTTCCGCCCTTATTCAAACGCCCCGCTGACATAGCGGTACTTATCCAGGCTGGACGCAGCATTCCAGGTCATGTAGCCGCCGGTGCTGCCGGTTTCGGTCAGGGCCCGGATCTGGGCGGCCACCTCGTTGGGGCCATAGGTGTTATAGGGCTCCCGGATGGCGTTGTAGCACTGGATCCAGGTGCGCACGGCGGCAGGGGAGGGGGTCTCCTGCTGGCGGGCGGCGGCCTTCTCGCCGAAGGTTTTCATGGTCTCATAGGGATGCTCCCAGGGCAGCCAGCTGCCGGAGGCGGAATAATGATCGGGGTACGGCATGGCGCTGATGGCGTCCACCACGCCGCTGATGGCGGCCCAGTACTGGCCATAGGCGGTGACGTATTTCTCGGCGCACTCGCCGAACACGTCTGCCGAGACATACACCCCCGCCTCATGGAGCCGGTCGGCGGCATACTGCAAAAACCGCTGCACCGCCTGGGCCTTGCTCTCGTCATTGATGTTGCGGTAGTCGATGGTGCCCGCCTCGTCATAGCCCCAGGTGCCGTCCGGGAAGCGGACATAGTCGAACTGAATTTCGTTGAAGGCCATGGTCCGGGCGGCCTCCAGGGCCAGGTCCACCTTATACTGCCACACATCGCGGCTGTATACGCTGGGCCAGTACATGCCGCCGATCTTCAGCGGATTGCCGTCCAGGTCCGCCACCACGCACTCCGGATGATCTGCGGCCAGGTTGGGATCGTTGAAGGCCGTGATGCGGCCGATGACGTAATACCCGGCGTCCTTCAGCTTTTTCACCGCCGCCTGATAGCTCTCCAGCGTGTTGTAGGCATCCGCATAGGTGCTGGGGGAATATTTCTGCATCACCGGCGAGGCGTAGCCAATGGCCCCGCCGTCCATGATGTCCACCACAAAGGCGTTGATGCCGCACCCGTCGGCCACGGCGATGTATGCCTCCGGATTCCGGATGGCCTCGTTGTTCAGGTACAGGGCCTTCACGGTGCCGGGCATGACGTTGTTCTCGAACTTGGGCTTTTCATAGGCATCATAGTCCAGCCCCGCCGCGTCGCCGCCGCCCCAGCTGTCGCCCCGGTCGGCGTGGAGCTGGGCCACATCCGCGTCATAGGCCGCGGCGGCTTCCTCCTCCGTCAGCCGGACATACCGGGCGGGGATGCAGCCCCCCTCCGCCTGGTAATAGGCCACGCTGCCGTCGGCCGCCAGGTCCCGGTAGCCGGTAACGGTCAGGGCCTGGCCCCGCAGCACCAGGGGGCCGGTGGGGTCGCCGCCCTCATCCGTCAGATTCTGGGCCCGGCGGACATATACGGTTTTCAGCGTCACCACGCCGCTCAGGTCATCGGTCAGGTTCTCCCGGTCCAGCCAGGCGAAGCTGCCGTCCTCCTGGGGCACCCGAACCTGGTCCGGACGATCCTTGTGGGCCTCCTCCACCACATAGGTGACCTGGCTGCCCCGGACCAGCTGCCGCAGGACATTGCCCTCCTCGTCGTACAGCGGAGCCGTCTCCGCTTCCGAGGCCACATAACCGGCCGCCGTCTCCAGGGGGATCTCCTTCTGCCGGGTAAAATGCCACACCAGTGCGGCGATGGTGGCCAGGCATACCAGAGCCAGGGCGATCCCCGGCCACCGGGGGCGGCGCTGCTTCCGGCTGCGCCGGGGGCGGGGGGTATATTCCGGCTCTGCTTCCGGGGCCCAATCGGGGGCCCATTCGCCGGTCTGCTGCTGATTCACGGACATAGGGGAAATACCTCACTTTTTGGAATTTCCCCCATTATACCGTATTTTTCGCCGGATGGCTACACTTTTGTTTCCGTCCCGGCCTGTCCCGCCGAAAAATCGGGACAAAACCCGGCAAAAGCGGGACAAACCGCCGGTGATGCGGACGGAAATGTGAATTTTTTCCCCTCCCCTTGCAATTTTGAAAAAATAGGCTATGATATAGGGGAAAGAATATGTCCCGCCCGGCGGGAGAAGAAAAGAAGGTACTGTTATGACAAAAATTGACATCGTGTCCGGTTTCCTGGGCGCAGGTAAGACCACCCTCATCAAGAAGATGGTGAAGGAGGCATATCAGGGCGAGAAGCTGGTGCTCATCGAAAACGAGTTCGGCGAGATCAGCATCGACGGCGGCTTTCTGAAGGATGCGGGGATCCAGATCTCCGAAATGTCCTCGGGCTGCATCTGCTGCTCCCTGGTGGGCGACTTCGGCAAGGCCCTGCGGGAGGTAAAGGAGCAGTTCCAGCCGGACCGCATCCTCATCGAGCCCTCCGGCGTGGGCAAGCTCAGCGACGTCATCGTGGCGGTGGAGAACACCGTGGCGGATATTCCGGATATGAGGCTGAACTCCTTTGTCACCGTGGCCGACGCCGGCAAGGTGAAGGTGTATATGAAGAACTTCGGCGAGTTCTATAACAACCAGATCGAGTCCGCCGGCACCATCATCCTGTCCCGGACCCAGAAGCTGACCCAGGAGAAGCTGGAGGCCGCCGCGGCCCTGCTGCGGGAGAAGAACCCCACCGCCGCCATCCTGACCACCCCCTGGGACCAGCTGGACGGCAAGACCATTCTGGCCGCCGTGGAGAAGGTGTCCCTGGCCGACGAGCTGCTGGAGAAGATGCGGGCCGAGCACGAGGCCGAGGAGGCTGAGCATCATCACCATCATCATGACCACGACGAGCATGACGAGGATGCGCATGAGCATCACCATCATCACGATCATGATCATGACGAGGATGAGGACGAGCACGAGCACCATCATCACGACCATGACCACGATCATGACCACGACGAGCACGAGCATCACCACCATCATCACGGCGAGGGCGAGTGCGACGATCCGGAGTGCGCCTGCCACCACCATCACCACCACGCCGACGAGGTGTTCACCAGCTGGGGCGCGGAGACCCCCAAGCAGTTCACCCAGGCGGATATCGACCGCATTCTGACGGCCCTGGATTCCGGCGAATACGGTGCCATCCTGCGGGCCAAGGGCATTGTGCCCGCCGCCGACGGCCAGTGGCTGCACTTTGACTATGTGCCCCAGGAGCACGAGGTGCGCTATGGCGCCGCCGACTACACCGGCCGCCTGTGCGTCATCGGCTCCCAGCTGAAGGAGGACGGCCTGAAGACCCTGTTCGGCCTGTAAGGAGACGCCTATGGACATTCCTGTATATCTCATCACCGGTTTTCTGGACGCCGGAAAAACCGACTTCATCAACGGCATCCTGAAGGACGGCTTCGCCGCCGAGGACCGGACGCTGCTGCTGTGCTGCGAGGAGGGGGAGACGGAGTACGACCCCAAATCCCTGTTCAACGTCTTCACCTACACCGTGGACGATCCCGCCCAGCTGACGCCGGAGTTCTTCAAGAAGCTGGAAAAGCAGTACCGGCCCAAGCAGGTGATCATCGAGTTCAACGGCATGTGGAGCTTCGAGCCCCTGTACCGGGAGGGTCTGCCTGCCAACTGGATCCTGTATCAGATCATGTGCCTGGTGGACGCCACCACCTTTGAGCCGTATCTGCGGAACATGGGCCAGCTGATGATGGAAAAAATTCTCAACGCGGACATGATCATCTTCAACCGCTGCAACGAGGAGCTGCGCAGGGCCCTGCGGGGCCGGAACCTGCGGATGGTGAACCGGCGGGCCGACATCTATCTGGAGAACACCGACGGCACCAGCGAGGACTACGTCACCGAGGACATGGCCCCCTTTGACCTGTCCGGCGGCCACCTGGACGTGCCGGACAACGACTACGGCATCTGGTATGTGGACATGATGGACAACCCCCAGCGCTACGACGGCGTCACCGTGCGGTATAAGGCGCTGATGTGCCACTCCAAGAAGTTCCCGGGGATCCACTGCCCCGGCCGCTTCGCTATGGTGTGCTGCAACAACGACATGCAGTTCCTGGCCTTGGTGTGCAAGGGGGAGGGACTGGAGAAGTTCAAGAACCGCCAGTGGGTGGAGATCCAGGCCACCGTGAAGAAGGAGCAGTGCCAGGCCTACGACGGCGAGGGCCCGGTGCTGTACGTCACCGGTGTGAAGCCCTGCCAGAAGCCGGACCCGGAGAACGTCAGCTTCTGATACGAAGCGTAATATTCGCATATAATAATACAAATAGCAAAAGAGGAACGGCGCAGCCGTTCCTCTTTTGCTTGTCAAAAAGTATCCCTGCCGTGACACCACAAGGGAGAAATCGCCTCGCTTCATCCGCCACCGGCGGCGCTTCGGCGATTTCCCCGGCGGAAAACCGGCTTTGTTTACAAATAATTCAAAGGCTTCCACTTGACAAGGGCGGCAGGGGGTGGTAAACTGCGTTTAGCACTCAGGAAGTTGGAGTGCTAACGGAGAAAACGATATGGAATTGACCGATCGAAAAAGACAGATACTGAAGATCGTGGTGGAGGAATATGTGGCGGCGGCGGAGCCGGTGGGCTCCAAGGCCATCGCCCAGAGGATGCCCGGCAAGATCAGTTCCGCCACCATCCGCAACGAGCTGGCGGACCTGACGGAGATGGGCTATCTGGAACAGCCCCACACCTCCGCCGGACGGGTCCCCTCCGCCAAGGGCTACCGGCTGTATGTCAACGAGCTGATGGAGCGCCGGTCCCTGAGCCGGGAGGAGGAGGAAAAGCTCAACACCTCCCTGGCGGAGAAGCTGGCGGGAACGGACCAGGTCATGGCCCGGGCGGGCCAGATGGTCTCATCCTTTGTGGGCTATCCCGCCTACGCCGTGGCGGACCACAAAACCGCCGCCACCGTGCGGCGCTTTGAGCTGATCCCCGTGGACCAGAGCAGCTTCATCGCCGTGGTGATGCTGTCGGACAGCCAGGTGAAAAGCCAGCTGCTGCCCCTGCAATTGCCGGTGGCCGACGGGGGCCTGCCGGACATGAGCCACCTGCTGAACACCCATTTCACCGGCATCGGGCCGGAGGACATGAACGGACGGCTCATGAGCCTGTCGGAGCAGGTGCCCGGCCAGTGGTTCCTGCCGCTGAACCAGGTGGTGGAATATGCCGGACGGTTATTGAAGGAAGCCAACAGCCAGGAGGTCTTTACCGGCGGGGCCAAGGAGTTCCTGCGGTTCCCGGAATACCGGGACGCGGACAAGGCCCACGACCTGATGACCTTTATGGTGGACAATAAAGAACAGCTGCCCGCGCCCACGGAGGGCGGCCCGGTGCAGATCCTCATCGGCCCCGAAAATCTCAACGAGGCCCTGCGGGACAGCAGCGTGGTGGTGGCCAGCTATGACATCGGAGACAATATGCGGGGCCTGGTGGGCGTGGTCGGACCCACCCGGATGGACTACGCCACCGTGGCGGCGCGCCTGAGCTACTTTGCCGAGAGCCTGGGCCGCATGTTCGGGAAGAACCAGCTGCCCCCCAAGGAGGACCAGGAAACATGAGCGAAAACGTCAGCAATACCCATCCGGAGAATCAGCCGGAGAATCCGGAAACCCCGGAAACCGAGAATCAGGACACTGCGCCGGAAACGGCGGAGGAAACCTTCACCGTCACCCGGGACCAGATGGAGAAAATGGAACAGCTGGCCAAGATGGTGTCCGACGCCAGCGACAAATATCTGCGGCTGGCAGCGGAGTATGACAACTTCCGCAAGCGCACCGCCAAGGAGAAGGAAAGCCTCTACGGCGACGCCAAGGCCGACACCGTGAAGCCCTTTTTGGAGGTGCTGGACAACCTGGAGCGGGGCCTGGCCCAGTTCGAGGAGGGGGACCCCCACCGCCAGGGCATGGAGATGATCTGCAAGCAGTTCATGACCGTGCTGGAAAAGCTGGGCGTGCAGCAGATCGAGGCCCTGGGCCAGCCCTTTGACCCCGCCCGCCACAACGCCGTGATGCATGTGGAGGATGAGTCGGCCGGGGAGAACACCGTGGTGGAGGTATTCCAGCAGGGATACGCCCTGGGCGACAAGGTCCTGCGGTTCGCCATGGTGAAGGTTGCTAATTGAGAGGAGCATGTGCTATGAACGGAAAAAAACTTTATAAAAGCCGGGATAACCGGATGATCTCCGGCGTGTGCGCCGGGATCGCCGAGTATTTCAATATGGACCCCACCATCATCCGTCTGGCCTGGGTGCTGTTCAGCCTGCTGGGCGGCAGCGGCGTGCTGGGCTATATCATCGCCGCCATCGTGATCCCCGAGTATCCGGTGGACTGACCCTTGTAAACAAATTTTATTTCATATATTCAGGAGGCAATTATTATGTCTAAAGTTATCGGTATCGACCTTGGCACCACCAATTCCTGCGTAGCCGTCATGGAGGGCGGCGAGGCAGTTGTCATTCCCAACGCGGAAGGTAACCGCACCACCCCGTCCGTGGTGGCCTTCTCCAAGACCGGCGAGCGCATGGTGGGCCAGGTGGCCAAGCGCCAGGCCATCACCAACCCCGACCGCACCATCTCCTCCATCAAGCGCGAGATGGGCTCCGACCACCGGGTCAGCATCGACGGCAAGTCCTACACGCCCCAGGAGATCAGCGCCATGATCCTGCAGAAGCTCAAGAGCGACGCCGAGGCCTATCTGGGCAGCACCGTCACCGAGGCCGTTATCACCGTCCCCGCCTACTTCACCGATGCCCAGCGTCAGGCCACCAAGGACGCCGGCAAGATCGCGGGTCTGGACGTGAAGCGTATCATCAACGAGCCCACCGCCGCGGCCCTGGCCTATGGCGTGGACAAGGAGCAGGCCCAGAAGATCATGGTGTACGACCTGGGCGGCGGCACCTTCGATGTGTCCATTCTGGAGATCGACGACGGCGTCATCGAGGTTCTGGCCACCGCCGGCAACAACCGGCTGGGCGGCGACGACTTCGACCAGTGCATCATGAAGTACCTGGTCAGCGAGTTCAAGCGCACCGAGGGCATCGACCTGTCCGGCGATAAGGTTGCCATGCAGCGGCTGAAGGAGGCCGCCGAGAAGGCCAAGATCGAGCTGTCCGGCGTGACCACCAGCAACATCAACCTCCCCTATATCACCGCCGACGCCACCGGCCCCAAGCACCTGGACGTGACCCTGACCCGGGCCAAGTTCAACGAGCTCACCGGCCATCTGGTGGACGCCACCATGGGCCCTGTGCGTCAGGCCATGTCCGACGCCGGTCTGAAGCCCTCCGACCTGTCCAAGGTCCTGATGGTGGGCGGCTCCAGCCGTATCCCCGCCGTGGTGGAGGCCGTGAAGAACTTCACCGGCAGCGAGCCCTTCAAGGGCATCAACCCCGATGAGTGCGTGGCCATGGGCGCGGCCCTGCAGGCCGGCGTGCTGACCGGCGACGTCAAGGGTCTGCTGCTGCTGGACGTGACCCCCCTGTCCCTGGGCATCGAGACCATGGGCGGCGTGTGCACCCGCCTGATCGAGCGCAACACCACCATCCCCGTGAAGAAGAGCCAGATCTTCTCCACCGCCGCCGACAACCAGACCTCCGTGGAGGTCAACGTGCTCCAGGGCGAGCGGGAGATGGCCGCCGCCAACAAGAGCCTGGGCCGCTTCCACCTGGACGGCATCGCTCCAGCCCGCCGCGGCGTGCCGCAGATTGAGGTCACCTTCGACATCGACGCCAACGGCATCGTCAACGTGTCCGCCAAGGACCTGGGCACCGGCACCGAGCAGCACATCACCATCACCTCCTCCTCCAACATGAGCAAGGACGACATCGAGAAGGCCGTGAAGGAGGCCGAGCAGTATGCCGCCGAGGACGCCAAGATCAAGGAGAAGGTGGAGGTCCGCAACCAGGCCGACCAGATGGTCTATCAGTCCGAAAAGACCCTCAGCGAGGTGGGCGACAAGCTGCCCGAAAGCGAGAAGGCTCCCATCCAGGCCGGTATCGACAAGCTGAAGGAGACCCTGAAGGGCGAGGACACCGACGCCATCAAGGCCGCCACCGAGGAGCTGACCCAGCTGTTCTACAAGATGAGCGAGAAGCTGTATCAGCAGCAGGCGCCCCAGGGCGACCCCACCCAGGCCGGCCAGCAGGGCGGCGCCCAGGGTGACCAGGGCGGCCAGTATTACGACGCCGACTACAAGGTCGTGGATGACGACGACAAGAATAAGTAAGTGAAAATATACCACCGGAAAGGGGCAGGGCTTCCTGTCCCTTCCTGTGGTGTTCAGGGATAGAAGACCCAGAGAAGGGAGCGGGCCGTTATGGCAGAGAAACGCGATTATTACGAGGTCCTGGGCGTGGAAAAGGGCGCCAGCGAGGACGAGATCAAAAGAGCATACAAAAAGCTGGCCCGGAAGTATCACCCGGACATGAACCCCGGCGACAAGGAGGCCGAGGAGAAGTTCAAGGAGATCAACGAGGCCAACGAGGTGCTGTCCAATCCCGATAAGCGCCAGAAATATGACCAGTTCGGCTTCGCCGGGGTGGACCCCAACTATGGCGCGGGCCAGGGCGGCGGATACGGGGCAGGCGGCTTCGACTTCGGCGACCTGGGCGACATTTTCGGCAGCTTCTTCAGCGGCGGCTTCGGCGGCGGCCAGCAGCGGCGCAACGGACCCCGCCGGGGCGAGAGCATCCGGGCCAGCGTGTCCGTGGACTTCACGGAGGCGGCCTTCGGCTGCGAGAAATCCGTGACGGTGGACCGCAGCGAGTCCTGCCCCACCTGCAAAGGCAACGGCTGCGCCCATGGCACCACGCCGGAGGTGTGCCCCGAGTGCCATGGCACCGGCACCGTGACCCAGGCCCAGCGGACGCCCTTCGGCGTCATGCAGAGCCAGGGCCCCTGCCAGAAGTGCCGGGGCACCGGCAAGATCATTCACCAGCCCTGCCCCGACTGTCACGGCAGCGGCCGCATCCGCAAGCGCCGGACCATTCAGGTGAACATCCCCGCCGGTATCGACAACGGCCAGACCATCTCCCTGCGGGGCCAGGGCCACGCAGGCTCCAACGGCGGCCCCAGCGGCGACCTGCTGATTACCGTGATGGTGCGGCCCCACGAGATCTTCCGCCGGGAGGGCACCTCCGTGTTCTGCGAGGCCCCCATCACCTTCACCCAGGCGGTGCTGGGCGCGGAGCTGGAGATCCCCACCATCGACGGCCGGGTGAAATACACCATCCCCGAGGGCACCCAGACCGGCACCGTGTTTCGGCTGCGGGGCAAGGGCATTCCCGTCCTCAACGGCCGGGGCCGGGGCGACCAGTACGTCACCGTCACCATCGAGACGCCCCGGGACCTGAACCGGGAGCAGAAGGAGGCCCTGAAGAAATTCAGCGAGACCCTGGGCGAGAACAACTACGAAAAGCGCCGCAGCTTTTTCGGAAAGAAGAAGTAAGCCATGTATCTTGCAGACTATCACGTCCATTCCACCTGCTCCCCGGACGGGCACCAGACCATGGCCCAGGCGGCGGAGGCTGCCGTCCGGCAGGGCCTGCGGGAGCTGTGCATCACCGACCATGTGGACACCATCCACTGGGGCACCCTGGCTCCCCGGGACGACTTCGACTGGGAGGAGTCCCGGCGGCAGTTCCATGAGGCCCAGGCGCTGTGGGAGGACCGGATCACCCTGCGGCGGGGGGCGGAGCTGGGAGAGGCCCAGCTGAGCTTCGACCGGGCGGACCGGCTTCTGGCCGGGGAGGAGCTGGACTTTGTCATCGGCTCCGTGCACCTGAGCGGAAAAAAGTTTGCCAACATGGACCTGTACTATATTGAAAAAGGCAGCGAAGCGTATTATGATAGTGTCATCGACAGCTATCTGGACGATGTGCTGGCCCTGGCCCGGTGGGGCCGGTTCCAGGTGCTGGGCCACCTGACCCTGCCCCTGCGGTATATCAACGAGCAGCACGGGGAGCACATGACCTTCCGCCGCCACATGGACCGGGTGGAGGAGATCTTCCGCGCCATCATTCCCCAGGGGGTGGGCATCGAGTGCAACACCAACCGGGGAAACGAGCCCCTGCCGGGGGAGGAAATTCTGCGGCTGTACCGCAGTCTGGGCGGCGAGATCATCACCCTGGGCAGCGACGCCCACCGGCCGGAGGACGTGGGCTGCTTCATCCGGCAGCGCCAGGAGCTGCTGCGGACCTGCGGCTTCCGCTATTTCACCACATTTGAACGGGGTCGGCCGCTGTTTCAGGCCCTGTGATACCCGAGAGGAGAACGAATCATGAAAATTGCCATCGGCTGCGATCACGGCGGCTATCTGCTGAAGCAGGACATTCTCATCTGGCTGGAGGAGCACGACATCGACTTTGAGGACGTGGGCTGCTTCTCCACCGAAAGCGTGGACTATCCCATTTATGGCGAAAAGGTGGCCCGGCTGGTGGCCTCCGGCGAATGCGAAAAGGGCATCGTCATCTGCACCACCGGCATCGGCATTTCCATCGCCGCCAACAAGGTCAAGGGCATCCGCTGCGCCCACTGCACGGACTCCCTGTCCGCCGAAATGACCCGCCGCCACAACGACGCCAACGTGCTGGCCCTGGGCGCGGGCATCACCGGCCCCAACCTGGCCAAGCGCATTGTGGAGGTGTTCCTGAACACCGAATTTGAGGGCGGACGCCATGCCCGCCGGGTGGGCCAGCTGGACGGCATCCAGCCCTGAATTTTCCGTGAACGGAGGTGCGCTCCATGACCACAAAGGGATATCATCGCTACCGGGGAAGAAACACCCGGGGCAAGGTAGCGCTGGTCATCGTGCTGGTGCTGGTGCTGATCGCGGCGGTGGCCTATCTGCTGACCCAGGAGTATGTGGTGTATGACGATGAGGGCAAGGCCCATCTGGAGCTGCCCTGGTCCCGAAAGGAGACGGAAACGCCCCAGCCGGACCCCACCCCTGCGCCGGATGATGTGGACATCACCCGGGAGGAGCCGCAGCGGCAGAAGGTGGACGCCATCCACGCCTGGGAGCTGTCCTACGGCTGTCTGGGCGGCGACCCCGGCTATCTGCTGACGGGCCGGGAGGCCGTGGCCGTCAACGTGAAGATGTACGACGGCTCCGTGGCCTATCACACGGCGGTGTCCCTGCCGGAGGGCATCCTCACCGGCGGCAATGCCACCAGCCGGAACCTCCAGACCATTCTGGACAGCGACTGCTACACCGTGGCAAGGCTTGCCTGCTTCTGCGACAACGCCTATGCCGACGCCATGGGGGACCGGGCGGCCCTGTGCACCGCTGAGGGCGTCCCGTACCGGGACGGCTCCGGCCGCCGCTGGCTGGACCCCACCAAGCCGGAGACCCTGCGGTATATCACGGACCTGGCCGAGGAGTGCGCCCGGCTGGGCTTTGATGAGATTCTGCTGGACTGGTTCCTGTACCCCACCAGCGGCGACCAGACGGCCCTGGACCTGCCTGCCGACAAGACGGCGGTGCTGAAGGACTTTGCCCAGGCTCTGGAAAAACAGCTGCCGGAGGGCACGGTGCTGTCCGTGGTGCTGCGGGAGACGCCCACGGCGGACAGCGGCCTGACGCCGGAGCTGCTGACGGCCTGCTTTGACCGGGTGTATGTCATGCCGGAGGCGGACGCCTCGGCCCTGCCCACAAGCTACGACGCCGCCACCCGGGTGGTGGCCATGACCGCCTACGCCCCCGACAGCGGCAGCTATCTGGTGACCCAGTGAGAAATTGTTTCGACGGGCGAAATAAGTTTCCAAAATGAATAAAAAAACCCCCTGAAACGCCGACGAAAATGTGGCTTTCAGTGGGTTTTCATTTGTCCAAGGCTATGGTACAATATCCTTTTATGAATCGAAATCAAGGAGGGGATAGTCCCATGGAAAAAGAAAACAAGCTGGGCACCATGCCCATTTCCCAAGCTGATTATCAACATGTCCCTGCCCATTATCATCTCCATGCTGGTGCAGGCCCTATACAACATTGTGGACAGCGTGTTCGTGTCCCGGGTGTGTGAGCAGGCGCTGACCGCCGTTTCCCTGGCGTTTCCGGCCCAGAACCTGATGATCGGTCTGGCCACCGGCACCGCCGTGGGCGTCAACGCCCTGATGGGCCGGGCTCTGGGGGCCAAGGACCAGAAGCGGGCCAACGCTGTGGCCATCAACGGCGTGTTCCTGGCGGTGGTGGGCTTTGCCATCTGCGCCGTGCTGGCGCTGCTGTTTGCCGGGCCCTTCTTCCGGTCCCAGACCCAGATCGACTACATTGTGGAAAACGGCATGGACTATCTGCTGGTCTGCTGCTGCGGCTCCCTGGGCCTGTTCTGCGAGATCATGTTCGAGCGGCTGCTGCAGGGCACCGGCCGGTCCATCCTGTCCATGTATTCCCAGGGCCTGGGCGCTATCGTGAATATTGTGCTGGACCCCATCTTCATCTTTGTGTTCGACATGGGCGTTACCGGCGCGGCGGTGGCCACGGTCATCGGACAGTTCTGCGGCTGTATCCTGGCCCTGATCTTCAACCTGAAGAAGAACAAGGAGATCCATTTGCAATTCCGGGGCTTCCGGCCCAACTGGCGGCTGGTGGGCAACATCTACGCCATCGGTCTGCCCAGCGTCATCATGGTGGCCATCGGCTCGGTGATGACCTTCTGCATGAACAAGATCCTCATCGCGTACCACTCCGCCAAGGAGACGGCAGCCACGGCCTTCGGCATTTACTTCAAGCTCAACAGCTTCATCTTTATGCCGGTGTTCGGCCTGAACAACGGTGTGGTGCCCATCGTGGCCTATAACTACGGGGCCCAGAACCGGCTGCGGATGGTGGAGACCATCAAGCGCAGCACCATCTACGCCTCCTGCATCATGGTGCTGGGCGTGATCATCTTCTGGGCCATTCCCGGGCCTCTGCTGAAGATCTTCGACGCCACGGACACCATGCTCCAGGTGGGCGTCCCTGCCCTGCGGATCATCTCCCTGAGCTTCTGCATGGCCGGAGCCTGCATCGCCCTGGGCAGCTCCTTCCAGGCCCTGGGCAAAGCGGTGTACTCCATGACCACCTCCATCATCCGGCAGCTGGTGTTTCTGGTGCCCATCGCCTATGTCCTGGCCCGGTACGGCTATTCCATCGGCAACGATGATCTGGTCTGGTGGAGCTATCCCCTGGCGGAGATCGCCTCCCTGCTGGTGACCCTGGTGTTCTTCCGGCGGCTGTACCGCACCCTCATCGCCCCGCTGCCTGCCAACGGCGGCGCGCCGGTCCACGACGACTCCGACGACGATCCCATCGGCGAATAACCCGAACAGCGCATCCCCCGCCTTGCCGATTGGCAGGGCGGGGGATGGTTTATTTGCCGGACCGGGCAAAATCAAACCCCCGGAAAGCATCCGCTTTCCGGGGGTTTCTCTGGCGCAGTGGGAGGGATTTGAACCCTCGTGCCGCTTTTGACGACAACACGATTTCCAGTCGTGCTCGTTATGACCACTTCGATACCACTGCATATATTCTGCTGCGACAACAGCATGGATTATTATAACAAAATCTGTGAGAATGTCAAGGGCTAAATCACAAAATCCGCAAATTTTCCGGACCGGTTGCCTCCTTGCAGGCAACAGCTCCGCCGCCCGGGAAGCCCCGGGCGACGGAGAAAAAGGGTTCTTTTTTTACTGTCTTGCCTTGGAGTCCACGATCTCGTGGAGCTTGGCGGCGAAGTCCGCCAGGGACATGGCCCCCAGGTCCTCGCCGGTGCGGGTGCGGACGGACACGGTGCCCGCCTCCATATCCCGGTCGCCCACCACCAGCATGAAGGGGATCTTCTCCAGGGTGGCCTCCCGGATCTTCTTGCCGATCTTCTCGTTGCGGCCGTCTACCTCCACCCGGAAGCCCTGGCTGTCCAGCTGGGCGGCGACGTTTTTGGCATAGTCCATGGCCCGGTCGGTAACGGGCAGGAGCTTGACCTGCACCGGGGACAGCCATGCCGGGAAGGCGCCGGCAAAGTGCTCGGTGATGACGCCGATGAAGCGCTCGATGGAGCCCAGCAGCGCCCGGTGGATCATGACGGGGCGGTGCTTCTCGCCGTCCTCGCCCACATACTCCAGGTCGAAGCGCTCGGGCATCTGGAAGTCCAGCTGGATGGTGCCGCACTGCCAGGTCCGGCCCAGGGAATCGGCCAGATGGAAGTCCAGCTTCGGGCCATAGAACGCGCCGTCACCGGCGTTGATGACGAAGTCCTTGCCCATTTCGGTGATGGCCGCCTGCAGGGTATCCTCGGCGAACTTCCAGTCCTTCTCGTCGCCCATGTGGTCCTCGGGCATAGTGGACAGCTCGATCTGATAGGTCAGGCCGAAGGTGGAGTAAATCTCGTCAAACAGCTTCACGACGTTCTTGATCTCGTCCTTCATCTGGTCGGGGGTCATGAAGATGTGGGCGTCGTCCTGGGTGAAGCAGCGGACGCGGAACAGGCCGTGCAGCGCGCCGGACATCTCGTGGCGGTGGACCAGGCCCAGCTCCGCCATGCGCAGGGGCAGGTCGCGGTAGGAATGGGGCTCGCTCTTATAAACCAGCATGCCGCCGGGGCAGTTCATGGGCTTGATGGCGTAATCCTCGCCGTCGATGACGGTGGTGTACATATTGTCCTTGTAGTGATCCCAGTGGCCGCTGCGGTGCCAGAGCTCCTGGTTGAGGATGATGGGCGTGGAGATCTCCACATAGCCGTAGCGCTTGTGGCACTGCCGCCAATAGTCCAGCAGGGTGTTTTTCAGCACCATGCCCTTGGGCAGGAAGAACGGGAAGCCCGGGCCCTCCTCGGTCATCATGAACAGGCCCAGCTCCTTGCCCAGCTTGCGGTGGTCGCGGCGCTTGGCCTCCTCAATGCGCTCCAGATAGGCGTCCAGCTCCTCCTTCTTGGGGAAGGCCACGCCATAGATCCGCTGCAGGGTCTGGCGATTGCTGTCGCCCCGCCAATAGGCGGCGTTGCAGGCGGTCAGCTTGATGGCGTTGCCCTTGATGCGGCCGGTGGAATCCAGGTGGGGACCGGCGCACAGGTCCACGAACTCTCCCTGCTTATAGAAGGAGATGTGGGCGTCGGCGGGCAGGTCGTTGATCAGCTCCACCTTGTAAGGCTCCTGCCGCTCCTCCATATATTGCAGGGCCTCCTCCCGGGGCAGCTCAAAGCGCTCCAGCTTCAGCTTCTCCTTGCAGATCTTGCGCATTTCGCCCTCGATCTCGGCCAGGTCCTCGGGGGTGAAGGCAAAGGGCGCGTCCAGATCGTAATAAAAGCCGTTGTCGATGGACGGGCCGATGGCCAGCTTCACCTCCGGGTGCAGGCGCTTGACGGCCTGGGCCAGGACGTGGGAGCAGGTGTGCCAATAGGTCCGGCGGTATTCCTCGTTTTCAAAGGTGTACTTGTTTTCTTCGCTCATGATGATTCCTCCTTGATATTGGGGTCGGGAAAATAAAAATCCCCACCCCTGACAGTGATTCAGGGGTGAGGTAATCGGCATTACTCCACGGTTCCACCCTGCTTACGGGACACGGGTCCCGTCGCTCGTAGCTCCTCTGTAACGGGAGGGCCCGGTCCGGCCTACTGGGGCCATGGCCCGTTGGGCGGACGGCTCGGAGGCGGTACGCATCCTGCTTTCAGCCGGGACTCTTGCACCAAGATGGGCCCCTCTCTGCTGCCTGCCGCAGGCGGCTTCCTCGTCAACGCCTTTTGTTATCCCTCAATATAGCACGCCCTGTCCCGGTTGTCAACGGGAAATTCCCGGGACAGAGGCGGGACAGGGCGGGACAATTTTACGCGAACAGCTGCAGAAGGCCCCAGACGCCCAGAAGGCCGTATACCAGGGCGAACACGATCAGAACGGCGTTGACCACGCCGTCCAGCTTCGAGGGCTTGGGGGCAGGGTAGTCCTTGCGGATCAGATACAGCGCGCCGCAGGAAAGACCCAGCAGCAGGGTGGTGGCGCTGTTGAGGATCTGGTTTTCCTGCAGGGAGGGGACCGCCAGCCGCACCACCAGGCACGCCACCAGCACGCCGAACATGATGCCCAGGGTGACCTTGACCTTGGTGGGCCAGGGGGCCTTCTGGGCGGCCTGGCTCTGGGCCTGGGCCTGGCGGGCGGCAGTGGCCGCAGTCTGGTAGTCGCTGTTTTTCCGGGTACGCTTGCCGCGGTTGTTTTTGGCCAGCTCCTTGCTGTGGGTCCGGCCCAGGTTCTTGTTGTTCATCGGGTTTGCTGCCATGTTATTTTTTCTCCTATTCCTGTTCTATGGGCAGATCACAAAGGTGTCTGCGTATGATATCCAGTGCGCTGCTGGCGGCCAGAAGCCGGATGCGGGGCCGGTCGCCGCCCAGGGCCAGCCGCCGCACCAGGGAGCCCCCCTGCCAGCTCAGCCCCACATATACGGTGCCCACGGGGTTCCCCCGGTCGTCGCCGTCAGGCCCGGCCAGCCCGGTGACGGACACCGAAAGGTCGCTGCCGGTAAGCCGCCGGACGCCCTCCGCCATGGCCCGGGCCACCGGCTCCGACACCGCGCCGTATTGCTCCAGCAGGTCCCGGGGCACGCCCAGCACCCCGGCCTTGACGGCGTTGGTATAGGACACCACGCCGCCCAGAAACGCGGCGGAGGCTCCGGGCACGTCCGTCAGCCGCTTGGCGATGAGGCCGCCGGTGCAGCTCTCCGCCGCCGAAAGGGTCAGCCCCTTCTGCCGCAGCCGGGTGATGACCACCTCCTCCAGGGAGGACACGTCCACGCCGTATAAACAGTCCCCCAGCCGGGAGCGGACGTCCCAGAACAGCGGGGCCATGCGCTCCTGGCAGTCCTGGGGGCTTTCGCCCTTGGCCGTCAGCCGCAGCATCACCTCGCCGGGCTTGGCATAGGGGGCCAGGGAGGGGTTTTCCGCCCGGTCCATCAGGTCCCCCAGCAGCTCCTGGACCCGGGGCTCCGTCAGGCCGAACACCCGCAGGTCGTGGCTGCGGATAACGCCGCCGCTGCACCCCTGAAGCCAGGGAAGCAGGGCGTGCTCCGCCAGATACCGGCACTCGTGGGGGACCCCCGGCAGCAGCACCGCCGTGACGCCGTCCGCCGTGAAGATGCAGCCCGGGGCGGTGCCCACGGGGTTGTGCAGCACCGTGCAGCCCTGGGGCAGCATGGCCTGCCGGCGGTTGCAGGCGGGCATGGGCCGGTGGAATACGTTGTCGAAATAGCACTGAATCTCCTCCATGACCTCCGGGTGATACTCCAGGGCCAGGCCGAAGGCCTCGGCCACCGTCTCCTTGGTCATGTCGTCATAGGTGGGGCCTAAGCCGCCGGTGAACACCAGCAGGTCACAGCGGCCCCGGGCAGTCTCCACCGCCGCCCGCAGACGCTGGGGGTTGTCCCCCACGGCGGTGTGGTACAGCACGTCGATCCCTGCCGAGGCCAGCAGTTCCGACAAAAATTGTGCGTTTGTATTGGTAATGTTGCCTAAAAGTAGTTCCGTGCCCACGGCAAGGATCTCCGCCTGGTGGGGCATGGTATCACTTCCTTTTCGTTGGGGTTAAAACGGGTCAGCGGAGCTTTACCACCTCGCGGCCGTCCATGGCCCGGCGGACCAGGCCCTCCACGTCCAGGGCCTGCTCCATCTCGCGGACCTCCTCCACATGGGGGCGGGTTTTGGGATGGCGGGGGGTGAACACGGTGCAGCAGTCCTCATAGGGCAGGATGGAGGTCTCAAAGGTGCCGATGTGACGGGCAATGCGGACGATCTCCTCCTTGTCCATGCCGATCACCGGCCGCAGAATGGGCAGGTCCGTCACGTCGCCGCTGACGGCCAGGGCGTCCATGGTCTGGCTGGCCACCTGGCCCAGGCTCTCGCCGGTGACCAGAGCGCGGCAGTTCAGGTCCTTGGCCAGGGCGTCCGCCAGGCGCATCATGAACCGGCGCATAATCAGGGTGAAATGATCCTCCGGGCAATTGCGGCGGATCTCCTCCTGAATCTCGGCAAAGGGGATGATGGTGACGTTCAGCCGCCCGCACCAGGGCACCAGCTCCCGGGCCAGCTGGAGGACCTTTTCCCGGGCCTGCTCGCTGGTATAGGGGGGCGAGGCAAAGTGGATCATCTCCAGCTCCACGCCCCGCTTGGCGATCATATAGCTAGCCACCGGGGAGTCGATGCCGCCGGACAGCAGGCTCACGGCCCGGCCGCCCATGCCGATGGGCAGGCCGCCTGCGGCAGGCTCCGCCGGGGCGTGGACATACGCCGCCTCCTCCCGGACCTCCACATACACCGTCAGCTCCGGGTGGTGAACGTCCACCGTCAGGTGGGGGAAGGCCTCGTGCAAGTGGCCGCCTACCCACTGGCTCAGCTGGATGGAGGTCATGGGGAAGGTCTTGTCTGCCCGCTTGCTCTCCACCTTGAAGCTCCGGGCCGCTGTCAGGGCGCTGCTCAGATAGGTCTTGGCGGTGTCCAGAATGGCCTCCTTTTCCTTGGCACAGGGCAGGGCCCGGGCCACGGCGATGATGCCGAACACCCGCTTGCAGGCGTCATACGCCCCGTCCAGGTCGCAGGCCTCCCCGGCAGGCTCCACATAGATGGTGCTCTGCTTGGAATAGACCCGGAACCTGCCGAACCGGGCGGCGCGGCGGCGGAGGTTGGACATGAGCTTCATTTCAAAGCTGCGGCGGTTCAGGCCCTTCAGGACCACCTCGCCCAGCTTGCACAGGATCATCTCGTGCATGGGATCGTTTCTCCTTGTATATGGTTTCCAGTTATTATAACCCACCGGGGGGACTATTTCAACAGGGTGCTGCTGCGATACTGGATGGCCTCGGCCAGATGGGCCACCTGGATATCCGGGCTGGCGTCCAGGTCGGCGATGGTGCGGGCCATGCGGAGAATGCGGTCGTGGCTGCGGCCGGTAAGGCCCAGCCGGTCGAAGGCCCCCTTCATCAGCCGCTCCCCGGCGGCGTCCAGCAGGCAGTACTGCCCGATCATGGCCGGGGTCATATAGGCGTTGCAGCTGACGCCGGTGCCGGAAAACCGCTGCTTCTGAAGCTCCCGGGCGGCGTTGACCCGGGCGCGGACCTGGGCCGAGGTCTCCGGCTTTTCCTTGCGGCGCATGGCCTCGTACTCCACCGACGGCACCTCGATGTGCATGTCGATGCGGTCCAGCAGGGGGCCGGAAATGCGGCGCATATAGCTCTCCACCTGGCTTTCCGAACAGGTGCAGCGGCCGGAGGGGTGCCCGTACCACCCGCAGCGGCAGGGGTTCATGGCGCACACCAGCATGAACCGGCTGGGCAGGGTCAGGGACCCGGACACCCGGGTGATGGTGACCACCCCGTCCTCCAGGGGCTGGCGCAGGGTCTCCAGGGCGGTTTTGTCGAACTCCGGCAGCTCGTCCAGAAACAGGATGCCGTTGTGGGCCAGGGAAATCTCCCCGGGCCGGGGCACCGTGCCGCCGCCGGACAGGGATACCGGCGAGGCGGTGTGGTGGGGGCTGCGGAAGGGCCGCTGGGTCACCAGAGGGTGGGCGGGGTCCGTCATCCCCGCCACGGAGTATACCTCGGTGGTTTGCAGGGACTCCTGCCGGGTCATATCCGGCAGGATGGACGGCAGCCGCCGGGCCAGCATGGACTTGCCGGAGCCGGGGGAGCCGATCAGCAGCACGTTGTGGCCCCCGGCGGCGGCTACCTCCAGGGCGCGCTTGACGTTTTCCTGGCCCATGACGTCAGCAAAGTCCGGCAGGGTCCGGGACACCGGCGAGGGGGTCCAGGGGGTCTGGGGGGCAATGGGGGCGTCGCCGGTAAGGTGGGCCACCAGCTGGGCGATGTTTTCCACCGGATAGACGGTGATCCCCTGGGCCAGGGTGGCCTCCGGGGCGTTCTGGGCCGGGACAAACAGCTGGCGGATGCCCAGCCGGGCGGCGCACAGGGCCATGGGCAGGATCCCCGTCACCGGACGCAGCGCGCCGGTGAGGCTCAGCTCTCCCAGAAACGCCGCGTCGGCGGGCAGGCCCTTCAGCTCCTCCGCCGCCGTGAGGATCCCCAGCAGGATGGGCAGGTCATACACGGTGCCCTCCTTCCGCTGGCCCGCCGGGGCCAGGTTCACGGTGATGCGGCTGACGGGGAATCTGGCCCCGCAGGCCTTGATGGCGGCCCGGACCCGCTCCCGGGATTCCCGCACCGCCGCGTCCGGCAGGCCCACCACGTCGAAGGCGGGCAGTCCCCCGGACAGGAAGCACTCCACCGACACCTCGTATCCGCTGATGCCGCTGAGGCCCAGGGACCGTACCGTTACCACCATGCCCCCTCACATCCTTTCACAAAAAATGCGCGTGTTCTGCGCAGCTTGTCAAAAATGGCTTTTTGACAAGCTGCGTGCGGTTTTTCAGAACCTAATAAGTTCTGAAAAACCTGTGATTGCAAACGAAAGACACCCCTGATGGGTTTCTTTCGTAACTATCTTCCTTTCCGATGGCGGAAGATTTCCAATTTTTTTCGACAGTCTCATGTTGCTTTCTGATATGTTTCATCTGTATTTTAGCACATATCCCGCCGTTTTGAAATACATTGCCAAAAAAACTTCCCGGTTGGCGTGAGAATTTTTGTGCACGATGAAGAAAAAGCCTTAATCCGTGAAAAAGGCTGATTTTTCCGTTTACAAAAAAAAGACATTGTGGTAATATACACAATGTATGGTGTTTCGTTGAGAAATCCGCGAAATGTTTTTATGAGGAGGTTCATTTATGGTAAGAAAAATGAAGTCCATGGATGGCAACAACGCTGCGGCGCACGTGTCCTACGCGTTCTCCGAGGTTGCCGCCATCTATCCCATCACCCCGTCGTCCCCCATGGCCGACTTTGTGGACCAGTGGTCCGCCAACGGGCTGAAGAACATCTTCGGCACCCAGGTCAAGGTGGTGGAGATGCAGTCTGAGGCCGGCGCTGCCGGCGCGGTTCACGGTTCTCTGGGCGCAGGCGCTCTGACCACCACCTACACCGCATCCCAGGGCCTGCTGCTGATGATCCCCAACATGTACAAGATCGCCGCCGAGCAGCTGCCCGCCGTGTTCCATGTCTCCGCCCGTACCGTGTCCACCCAGGCGCTGAACATCTTCGGCGACCACTCCGACGTGATGGCCTGCCGCCAGACCGGCTTTGCCATGCTGTGTGAGGGCAACGTGCAGGAGGTCATGGATCTGTCCCCTGTGGCCCACCTGGCCGCTCTGGAGGGGAAGGTCCCCTTCATCAACTTCTTTGACGGCTTCCGTACCAGCCACGAGATCCAGAAGATCGCCGTGTGGGATTACGAGGACCTGAAGGATATGTGCGACATGGACGCCGTGAAGGAGTTCCGTCAGCACGCCCTGAATCCCGAGCATCCCCATATGCGCGGCAGCCATGAGAATGGCGATATCTTCTTCCAGCACCGCGAGGCCTGCAACAAGTACTACAACGCTCTGCCCGCCGTGGTGGAGAAGTACATGGACAAGATCAACGCCAAGCTGGGCACCAACTACGGCCTGTTCAACTACTACGGCGCTGAGGATGCCGACCGCGTCATCGTGGCCATGGGCTCCATCTGCGATGTGGCCGAGGAGGTCATCGACTATCTGAATGCCCACGGCGAGAAGGTCGGCCTGGTGAAGGTCCGCCTGTTCCGCCCCTTCGCTCCCGAGAAGCTCATCGAGGCTATTCCCGCCTCCGTCAAGAAGATCGCCGTTCTGGACCGCACCAAGGAGCCCGGCGCTCTGGGCGAGCCCCTGTATCAGGATGTGGTCACCGCTCTGGCCAACGCCGGACGCAACGACATCCAGGTCATCGGCGGCCGTTACGGCCTGGGCAGCAAGGACACGCCTCCTGCCTCCGTGTTCGCCGTGTATGACGAGCTCAAGCGCGACGAGATGAAGCGCCAGTTCACCATCGGCATCGTGGACGATGTGACCAACCTGTCCCTGCCCGAGGATAAGAACTGTCCCAACACCGCTGCTCCCGGCACCATCGAGTGCAAGTTCTGGGGTCTGGGCGGCGACGGCACCGTGGGCGCCAACAAGAACTCCATCAAGATCATCGGCGACCACACCGACAAGTACGTGCAGGCATACTTTCAGTATGACTCCAAGAAGACCGGCGGCGTGACCATCAGCCATCTGCGCTTCGGCGATCACCCCATCCGTTCCCCGTACTATATCAACAAGGCCGACTTCGTGGCCTGCCACAACCCCAGCTACATCACCAAGGGCTTCAAGATGGTCAACGACGTCAAGCCCGGCGGCGTGTTCATGATCAACTGCCAGTGGGACTTCGATGAGCTGAATCATCACCTGAAGGCCGATGCCAAGCGCTATATCGCCCGCAACAACATCCAGCTGTATACCATCGACGCCATCGACCTGGCCATCGAAATCGGTATGGGCAAGCGCAACAACACCATCCTCCAGTCCGCTTTCTTCTCCCTGGCCAAGGTCATGCCCGAGGAGGACGCCATCCGCTTCATGAAGGAGAAGGCCAAGGCCTCCTACCTGAAGAAGGGCCAGGACGTGGTGGATATGAACTACAAGGCCATCGACCTGGGCGCCACCGCCTATAAGAAGATCGACGTGCCCGCCGAGTGGGCCGACGCCGTGGACGAGACCGAGCACAAGCAGCTGGAGGGTAAGCCGGAGCTTGTGAAGATGGTCAAGGAGATCCTGGAGCCCGTGGGCAAGATGGACGGCGACAGCCTGCCCGTCTCCGCCTTTGCCGATCATGTGGACGGCCAGTTCGAGCTGGGCGCCTCCGCCTATGAGAAGCGCGGCGTGGCCGTGTCCGTCCCCACCTGGGACGCCGCCAAGTGCATCCAGTGCAACCAGTGCGCCTATGTCTGCCCCCACGCCACCATCCGTCCCTTCGCCCTGACCGCCGAGGAGGCCAAGAACGCTCCCGAGGCCGCCAAGATCGTGGACGTCAAGGCCGGCAAGGGCAAGGGCACCTACCAGTTCACCATGGCCATCAGTCCTCTGGACTGCATGGGCTGCGGCGTGTGCATCGGCGCCTGCCCCGTGAACGCGCTGTCCATGGTGGCCCAGGAGGGCGAGCTGCCTCAGCAGGATGTGTTCGACTACTGCGTGGCCAAGGTCGCCGAGAAGAAGGATATGCAGGACAACACCGTCAAGGGCAGCCAGTTCAAGCAGCCCATGCTGGAGTTCTCCGGCTCCTGCGCCGGCTGCGCCGAGACCAGCTATGCCCGTCTCGTCACCCAGCTGTTCGGCGATCATATGTACATCTCCAACGCCACCGGCTGCTCCTCCATCTGGGGCGGTCCCGCGGCTACTTCCCCCTACTGCACCAACAAGGAGGGCCACGGCCCCGCATGGTGCAACTCCCTGTTCGAGGATAACGCGGAGCACGGTCTGGGCATGTTCGTGGGCCAGGATAAGATCCGCCAGGATCTGGCCGACGAGACCCGCCAGCTGATCGCCGTGGAGTGGGCCCGTCCCGAGCTGAAGGCCGCCGCTCAGGCCTGGCTGGATACCATGGAGGACGGCACCGCCAACGCCGAGCCCGCCCGGGCCTATGTCAAGGCCCTGGAGGAGAGCATCTGCACCGTGGAGGAGCTGGCCGCCGTGCCTCAGTTCGCCGAGCACGCCGCCCAGCTGAAGGCCCAGGGCAAGCTGCTGTGCGACTGCGCCGCCTGCACCCTGGCTGCCGACATCCTCAGCAAGAAGGAATACCTGGCCAAGAAGTCCATGTGGATCTTCGGCGGCGACGGCTGGGCCTACGACATCGGTTACGGCGGCCTGGACCACGTCATCGCCAGCAAGAAGGACGTCAACATCTTCGTGTTCGACACCGAGGTGTACTCCAACACCGGCGGACAGGCCTCCAAGGCTTCCAACATCGGCCAGGTGGCTCAGTTTGCCGCTGCCGGTAAGGAGGTCAAGAAAAAGAGCCTGGCGGAGATCGCCATGCAGTACGGCTATGTGTATGTGGCCCAGGTGGCTATGGGCGCCAACCCCGCTCAGACCATCAAGGCCATCACCGAGGCCGAGGCCTATCACGGCCCGTCCCTGATCATCGGCTACAGCCCCTGCGAGATGCACTCCATCAAGGGCGGCATGATGAACTGCCAGAAGGAAATGAAGAAGGCCGTGGACTGCGGCTACTGGAACCTGTTCCGCTTCAACCCCGCTGCGGAGAAGAAGTTCACCCTGGATTCCAAGGCTCCCGCCGGCGGCTATCACGACTTCCTGATGAACGAGGCCCGCTACAGCCGTCTGACCCGCGAGTTCCCCGACCGTGCGGAGAATCTGTTCGCCCGCAACGAGGCCGAGGCCAAGGCTCGCTACGATCACCTGCTGAAGCTCATCGAAATGTACGACGACTGAGCCATACAAAGAACCTTACTCATGTCATAAATAGCAGAAGCGCCGCCCGGATGGGCGGCGCTTCTGCTTGCCCCAAAAGGGCAAAGCCCTTTTGGGGCAGAAGGCTTGCAGTCTGCTGCGCATTCTGTCTTGCAATCCCCGTAAAGATGCCGTATAATAGCTCTATCTGACAAAAGAGGAGGGCAACGCAATGCGCCCTGATGGAACCCGCGTAAAGGATCTGCCGCCGCTGGTGGCGGCCATCCCCTATATCATGCCCAAGCGCTACGACGCATGGAACTCCGTTACCGAGAACATCGACGAGGAGGTCATCAAGGACTTTATCCGCACCCACCGCCGGGCCGGAGTCCGGCTGAACCATATGAGCGTCATCATCTCCGCCTATTACAAGGCGGTGCTGCGCAATCCAAAGCTCAATTATTTTGTGATGAACGGCCGCATTTATCGCCGCAACCACTTCTGCGTGTCCTTCGTGATCCTGAAAAAGCAGGCCGACGGGGTGGTCAACGAGACCACGTTGAAGGTGTATCTGGACGAGAACGACACGGTGTTCACCGTGAACCAGAAAATCAAGGACGCCATCGACGCCAACAAGGCGGAGCATCAGTCCAACAGCACCGACAAATTTGCGAAGTTCATGTTTTCCGTGCCGGGGCTGCCAAAATTTGTGGTGTGGCTGGCCTATCACCTGGATAAGCACGGTCTGCTGCCCCGGAAGATCATCGATCTGTCCCCCTTCCACACCAGCATGTTCATCACCAACCTGGCCTCCATCAAGACCAGCTATATCCACCACCACTGCTATGAATTCGGCACCACCAGCGTGTTCGTGTGCATGGGCAAGCCTGTGCCCAACTACATATCCGGCGACCTGACCAAGAAGATGATGCCCATCGGCGTGGTGATGGACGAGCGCATCTGCACCGGGTATGAGTACGCCGCCTTCTGCAACGACTTCCGGCGGTATATGCGCCTGCCCCGGATGCTGGAGTATCCCTTCTGCCAGGAGGAGCCCGCCAAGGAACCGTCTCAGGAGACCGCTGCCGTGTGAAAAAATCATCCCCGGAAAGCATAGCTTTCCGGGGATGATTTTTGCGCTTTACAGCCAGGTCTCCGGGGCGGCGGCGCGGAGGAACAGGGCCAGGGCCAGCAGATCGGCGCTGCCGCCGGGGCTCAGGCGCCGGGCCATCAGATCATCGTCCAGGGCCTCCAGCGCCGGGGGCAGGGCCTCCTCCGGTAGTCGCAGCAGCTCCGCCGCCCTCCGGCGGACATAGGCCAGCCCCTGGGGGCCGCCCCGATAGACCAGGGTGCTGTCGTCCAGCCGTGACATGGCCCACACCAGGGCCGACAGCGGCCCGGCGCTCTCCAGAAGCCCCCGCATATGCCGGGCGGTGGGGAAGCCGGACACGGCCTCCTGCCGGACGCCGCCGCACTGAGCCCGGACGGCGCTGCCGTGGGTGTTTTCCGCCGGAGGCAGTGCCGCGGCTATGACGGCCGCCGTGTCAAAGGGTTCGCCGCCCTCCGCCAGGCACTGGCCCAGGGCCGACAGCAGCAGGGCGAAGCTGTAAAGCGCCCCCTTGTGGGTGTTGACGCCGCCGGTGGCGTCCAGCATGGCATGCTCCGCCTGACGGCCCAGGCTTTGCAGCTCCCGGGGCGAGGCCCCGGCCATGCCCAGGGCGGCAAACTGCCGGAAATACGGTGCCAAGGCCCCGGCGCTGCGGTGAAACAGGGGGCGGTCCATGTCGTCATGGGCCCCGGTGTTGCGGCGGTCCACCAGGCCGGGCTTGGGGGTCAGGTCCACCTCGTCCTCCAGGGCCTGCCGGGCCAGGGCGGACAGATGCCCGGCGGCAAAGTCCGCCAGGATATCCCGGGTCCTTGCCCGGATGGCGGCAAGGCCGTGGGCCCGGCTGCGGGAGCATACCGTCACCGGCCCGCCGCAGATCAGGCACCGGCGGCTCTGGGGCCGGGACAGCTTCTCCCCCTCCGGGGACAGCACGTCCAGGTCGTACAGGCGGCCCACCGCCTCCCGCTCCTCCAGCAGAAGGCAGCGCTCCTTCACCCAGGGGGCCGGGCGGTCATAGACCAGCAGGGCCTCGGGGCCGGTGGAGGCCTGGATGAGCTCCCGGTGCATCGGCTGGCCCAGGTCCCGGTCCAGCGCCGCAAGGCCCGCCTGAAAGGCCAGGCGGACCAGGGGGGGCGTCCTTGACGGGACCGGCGATGTTCATGGTAAAGGACAGCAGGGTCCCGCCGTATCGGGCGGCCAGCTCCCGCTGGCGCAGGACCCGGCGGTCACGGGCAAGGAGCACCTGCTCCAAAGTGATCTCGACAGTATGCATAGGTCGTCTCCGGCACCAGGGGTTGGAGCTCCGCCAGGCGGCCCTGGCGCAGCAGCTGACGCACCCGGCTGGCGCTGATGCCCTCCAGCCGGGGGATTTCCTCCACGCGGATGCCCCACTGGGGCAGCAGGGCCTGCATCCGCTGGTTATACCGGGCCGTCACCGGGGAGTAGGGCTCCTGGCCCACGAACCGCCGGGTGATGCCCAGGGCCGGGGCGATGCGCTTTCCGAACAGGGTCAGCTCCAGGTCGCACCGGGCCTGCTCCGGGTCCCCCTGGAGGAAATAGGCGGGGAAGGTGGCCCGGGAGATGATATAGTCCCCGCCGGGGACCACGTCCACGTTGGGAAGGTCCGCCGTGCCCCGGCGCACCAGCTCCAGCCGGTCCGCCGCCGGGAAATCCCCGGTCTCCTCGCTGAGGACGAACACATACAGGTGGGGACAGCGGGCGGCGGCATATTCCACCAGGTGCCGGTGGCCCCGGGTGAAGGGATTGGCGTGGCACACCACGGCCCCGCTTTCGCCGTCATACGCCGGAAGGGAGGCGATGTACCGCTCCACGCCGCCCCGGCGGTGCTCCATCATCAGCATGTCCGCCGTTTCCGCCACCGGGAAGAAGCCCAGGCTGCGGAACAGGCGGGCATTTTTCGGCTTGGTATACAGAAACGGGTGGGCCACGCCCCGCCGGGCGGACTCCTCCAGCAGGGCGGTGATGATCCGGGCGCAGGCCCCGTCGCCCTCGGCCCAAGGGGCCACGGCGATCTGCTTGAGGACCCGGCCGCTGACGGACCCGCAGGCCAGCAGGGCCCCGCCGTCGGACGACAGCAGGGCCGTGCAGTCGGCGTCTCCCTCGTCCCGCAGCCCGGCGGAGGCCAGCAGGGCCTCATACGCCGGGCGCAGGGACTGGGGCAGCGCCGTTACAATACGCAGATCAGGCATCCTCGTCGATCTGGCGGATCACGTCGATGATGGTGTTGTCGCGGTACATGACCACGCCCACGATGCGGTCCTTATAGCGGATGGGATCGGGCACGCCCACGAGCTTCTCGGCCCGCTTCTGGAGCTGTTCGATGGTGAACACGTGCAGGCCGGCCTTTTCCAGCTTTTCCTTCACGTCGGGCCGCCGGGGATTCACGGCAATGCCCTGGTCGGTGACCACCACGTCCACCACGTCGCCGGGGGTGACTACGGTGTTGACGCGCTTGACGATGGTGGGAATGCGGCCCCGGGTCAGGGGAGCCACCACCACGGAGAGGCTGGCCCCCTCCGCCGTGTCGGGATGGCCGCCGATGGCGCCGCGGATGACGCCGTCGGAGCCGGTGAGGACGTTGACGTTGAAGTCGGTGTCGATCTCCAGGGCGGAGAGGATCACGAAGTCCAGCTGGTCCACGGCGGCGGCCACCATGTGGCTGGCGTAGTAGCTGGCGCTGATCTGGTGGTGGAAGTGGTTGTTTTTCAGGCTCTTGGCGGCGTCCAGGTCGAAGCTCTGCACGTCCAGGATGCGGTCGATGAGGCCCTCCTCGTGCATGGCGGCGATCTGGCCGGTGATGCCGCCCAGGGCGAAGCGGCAGTGGATGTTCTGGTCGATCATCTTCTGGCGCAGGAACCGGGCGGTGGCCAGGGACGCGCCGCCGGAGCCCATCTGCATGGAGAAGCCGTCGTACAGATAACCGGCGGCCTCGATGACGTTGGCGGCGGTTTTGGCGATCAGCAGCTCCTTGGGGTCCTTGGTATAGCGGGTGGCCCCGGACATGATGCCCTTGGGGTCGCCGATGTCGTCGGTCATGACCACATAGTCCACCTCGAACTCGGGGATGGCCCAGGGGGCGTTGGGATAGGGCCACCAGGTGGTTGGTGATGACGATGACGTTGTCGGCATAGGTGGCGTCGGTGCGGGCATAGCCCAGGGAGCCGCAGGCGATGCCGTCCTCGTCGTCCCGGCTGTAGCCGTTGGCGTTGCCGTAGGGGTCGCAGGAGGGAGCGCCCAGGAAGGCCACGTCAATGTGCAGGTCGCCGGAGCGGATGGCGCTGGCCCGGCCGCCGTGGGACCGGAACACCACCGGGCAGTCGATCAGGCCCCGGGACACCTGCTCGGCCAGCTCGCCCCGCATACCGGAGGTCTCGATATGGGTGATGACGCCGTTCTGGATGTGGCGGATCAGGGGGGCGTGGACCGCGGCCAGGGAGCTGGCCGCCAGAGTCAGGTTTTTATAGCCCATTTCCGCCAGCTTATCCACCACGGTGTTGATGATGTGGTCGCCGTTGCGGAAGTGGTGGTGGAAGCTGATGGTCATGCCGTCCTTCAGGCCGGTGCGGCGGATGGCCTCCTCCAGGGAGGGCACCAGCTTGTTCTGACGGGTGGAGCGGGCCTGGAAGGTGGCGGTGTTCTTCTCCCGCGCGCCGTGGTACGGCCCGTGGTTGCTGATCTCGTGGATATGCGGGATCTTTTCAAGCTCGATCATGTCAAATCTCCTCCACTTCGTCGATCTTGCTGCCGGCCTCGTACAGGTCCAGCAGGCGCTTGGCCCGGGTGACCACGGGCTTGTCGATCATCTTGCCCTTGAGGCTGGCCACGCCGCTGCCCCGGGCGTTGGCCTCGGCGATGGCGTCCATAATGGCCCGGGCCTTGTTCAGGTCCTTCTCGCTGGGCATGAACACCTGGTGCAGAGGCTCGATCTGGCGGGGATTGATAACGGACTTGCCGTCGAAGCCCAGCTTCTTGATGAGGGTGGCCTCGGCGATGAAGCCCTCCTCGTTGTTGACGTCGGAATACACCGTGTCCAGGGCGGCAATGCCGGCGGAGCGGGCGGCGTTGAGGATCATGCAGCGGGCAAACAGCAGCTCGATGCCGTCGGAGCGGGTGGTTTTCAGGTCGGTGACATAGTCCTCGGCGCCCAGGGCGATGCCGATGAGGCGGCCGCTGGCGTGGGCAATCTCGGCGGCGTGGAGCACGCCGTTGGCGCTTTCAATGGCGGCCATCATGCCGGTGGTGCCCACGGGGATCCCGGACTCCCGCTCGATGCGCTGGATCTCCCGCTCGCAGTCGATAACGTCCTGGGCGCTGTCGGTTTTGGGCAGGCGCACCACCTGGACCCCGGCCCGGACCACGGCCTCCAGATCCTGGATGCCCAGGCCGCTGCTCAGGTCGTTGATGCGGACCACGGTCTCCTTGGAGCCGAAGTGCAGGGTCTTCAGGGCGTTATACACCAGGAAGCGGGCGGTGTCCTTTTCGGTATAGGCCACGGAGTCCTCCAGGTCGAACATGATGGAGTCGGCCCCGTAGATATGGGCGTCGCGGATCATGCCGGGGTTGTTGCCGGGCACGAACATCATACTGCGGCGCAGTCTGTCTTTCACATACATGTTATTTGACCTCCCATTCATAGGCGTCGGACTGGGCGGACCGGAAAATGGCGGCGGTGACCCGGGCCCGGACGGTGCAGTCCAGGGCGCCCTTGTCCACGGCGGTGACCTCGGCATTCTCAATGCCGTAGTGGGTCAGGGTGTCCCGGATGACGGCCTCGATCTGGCGGCCGAACTGCTGAAGAACGTTGCTGGTCAGGCTGATCTGGATGCCGCCGGACTGGGCGGGCTCCAGAGTGACCATGATGTCGTTGGACTCCATGGTGCCGGCGGTGGCGGTGATGAGCAGGTTCATTTCTCTGCCTCCCTTTTTTACAGCTTCGCGGCCAGACGGTCGTGGATCGCGCCGATGAATTCGCTGCTGTTGACGGCGGTGACGGGGGTGCCCTCGTCCACCAGGCCCACCAGGTCCTTGGTCATGATGCCGTCGCCCAGGGTCTCGAAGCAGGCGGCCTCCAGCTTGTCGGCAAAGGCGGCCAGGTCAGTCAGGCCGTCCAGCTGGCCCCGCTTGCGCAGAGCGCCGGACCAGGCGAAGATGGTGGCCATGGGGTTGGTGGAGGTCTGCTCGCCCTTCAGGTGCTTGTAGTAGTGCTTGGTGACGGTGCCGTGGGCGGCCTCATATTCGGTGGTGCCGTCGGGGGACACCAGCACGGAGGTCATCATGGCAAGGCTTCCGAAGGCGGTGGACACCATGTCGCTCATGACGTCGCCGTCATAGTTCTTGCAGGCCCAGATGAACCCGCCCTGGCTGCGGATGACCCGGGCCACGGCGTCGTCGATGAGGGTATAGAAATAGGTGATGCCCAGTTCGTCGAACTTAGCTTTGTAGCTTTCAAACTCCTCCTCGAACACCTTCTTGAACTCGCCGTCGTAGACCTTGGCGATGGTATCCTTGGTGGAGAACCACAGGTCCTGCTTGGTGTCGATGGCGTACTGGAAGCAGGCCCGGGCGAAGGAGCGGATGCTCTTTTCCTTGTTGTGGGCGCCCTGCCACACGGCGGGACCGTCCACCTTCTGAACCAGCAGGGTCTTTTCCTCACCGCTCTCGCCCCGGAAGGTCATGGTGCACTCGCCGGGCTCGGTGGTGTACAGATCCACGCTCTTATACACGTCGCCATAGGCGTGACGGGCGATGGTGATGGGCTTTTTCCAGTTCTTCACCACCGGGTGGATGCTGTCGATGAGGATGGGGGCACGGAACACGGTGCCGTCCAGGATGGAGCGGATGGTGCCGTTGGGGCTTTTCCACATCTGGGTCAGCTGGGGATATTCCTCCATGCGCTGCTTGTTGGGGGTGATGGTGGCGCACTTCACGGCCACGCCCAGGCGGCGGGTGGCATTGGCAGCGTCCACGGTGACCTGATCCTGGGTCTCGTTGCGGTGCAGCAGGCCCAGGTCATAATACTCGGTTTTCAGGTCCACAAAGGGCAGGATCAGCTGGTCCTTGATCATCTGCCACAGGATGCGGGTCATTTCGTCGCCGTCCATCTCCACCAGGGGGGTGACCATCTTGATTTTTTCCATGAGCGATATTTCCTCCTTCAATATTCCGGGGCGGTTTGTGTGATTCAGGGGGCCCGGGAGGCGGGAGCCTCCCGGGCGGGGACGCGTTACATTCTGGCGGCGTAGTAGTTCATCAGGCAGCCGTCCAGGATGATCTCCTTCTCGTCCTGGGTCAGGCCCCGGACGTGGAGCAGCAGGTCATGGGTGCTGCCGTCGCGGCAGATGACCTGGGCGGGGATATCCTCTGCGCCGTTTTCGATGGCGGCCCGGATGCCGGGGACGAACACGCAGTCGCCGGGCTGATAGTCGAAGGGCGTGCCCTGGTCGATGGTGAAGGGCAGGATGCCCCAGTTGATGCAGTTGCTGCGATAGCGCTTGGTGGCGTATTCATAGCAGATGTTGGCGAAGCCGCCCAGGACCTTCTGGCAGGAGGCGGCCTGCTCCCGGGCGGAGCCGTCGCCGGGCTTGTTGGCAAACACGCAGGAGCCGAACTGGGTGTTCTTGGCCAGTGCCTGGGCGTCGCCCACCCGGCCCAGAACCTCAAGCAGGGAGGCGGGGACGTCGCCCTGGCGGCGCTGGGCCTCCCGGGCGGCCACGTCCTTGGCCCGGGGGACATACTCCGGCACCCGGCGGGACAGGGTAAACTCCGCCAGGCGCAGGGGGTTGGAGCGATAGGAGGAGGTCTCGCCGGAGGGGATCAGCTCGTCGGTGGTGGTAACGGGATCATGGATCACGGCGGCCAGCTCCACCAGCAGGTTCTCGGTGAGATTGTACATCTTGGGCCAGTCGGTGATGTTGGGGCCCATCACCAGCTCCACGCTGGGATCGGCCTTGCCGAAGCCGTAGTACAGGCGGTTGTCATACACTTCCTTGTCGAAGTGATACTCGTGGTGAACGGGGGTATAGTCCACATCGGTGGCGGCGGTGATGCGGCCGCCATTGGCGGCGGTGGCGGCGATGGACCGGGCGTCCATCAGGCACACGGCGGCAAATTGGCCCTCACCGGGCTTGGAGCCCTCGCGGTTGGGGAAGTTGCGGGTGGTGTGCCGCAGGGACAGGCCGTTGTTGGCGGGCACGTCCCCTGCGCCGAAGCAGGGCCCGCAGAAGCTGGGCTTGATGATGGCGCCGGAGGCCAGCAGGTCGGCGGTGGAGCCCACCTTCATCAGCTCCAGGGACACGGGCACGGAGGTGGGGTACACGTCGAAGCTGAAGGCGCCGGAGCCGGTATAGTGGCCGCGGACGATATCCGCCGCCTCGGTGATGTTGTCAAACAGACCGCCGGAGCAGCCGGCGATGACGCCCTGGTCGGCCCAGACGGCGCCGTCGTGGATCTTGCCGGTGAGCTGGGGGTTGGCCTTGGGGAAGCGGCGCTTGGCGTCGGCCTCCACCTTGGCCAGCAGCTCCTGGGCATTTTCCAGGAACTCGTGGATGGTCCAGGCGTTGGAGGGGTGGAAGGGCAGGGCGATCATGGACTCCATCTTGGACAGGTCGATGGTGATCATCTTATCATAGTAGGCGTCCTGGCCGGGATGCAGGGGCTTGTAGTCCTCCGGCCGCTTGTGGGCCTCATAGAAGCCCTGGGTGACCTCGTCGGTCTCCCAGATGGAGGACAGACACGTGGTCTCTGTGGTCATCACGTCGATGCCGTTGCGGAAGTCGATGGGCAGGCTCTTGATGCCGGGGCCGGCAAACTCCAGAACGCAGTTGTTCACAAAGCCGCTTTCAAAGGTGGCCTTCACCAGGGCGATGGCCACGTCGTGGGGGCCGATGCCCTGCCGGGGCTTGCCGGTGAGATACACCAGCACCACCTTGGGCATGGGGGTGTCCCAGGTGTTCTTCAGCAGCTGCTTGGCCAGCTCCGGGCCGCCCTCGCCCACGGCCATGGTGCCCAGGGCGCCATAGCGGGTGTGGGAGTCGGAGCCCAGGATCATGGAGCCGCACTTGGCCATCTGCTCCCGGGCGTAGGAGTGGATGACGCTCTGGTTGGCGGGGACGTAGATGCCGCCGTACTTCTTGGCGGCGGACAGGCCGAACATATGGTCGTCCTCGTTGATGGTGCCGCCCACGGCGCACAGGCTGTTGTGACAGTTGGTCAGGGCATAGGGAATGGGAAATTCCTTCATGCCGGAGGCCCGGGCCTGCTGGATGATGCCCACATAGGTGATGTCGTGGGACACCATGGCGTCAAACCGGATGCGCAGCTGCATGGGATCCGGGGACTCGTTGTGGGCCTGCAGGATTTGCCAGGCCATGGTCCGGCGGCGGGCTTCCTCCTGGGCCGTGGCTGCCGTCTCCTGGGGGACGCCGTTTACCAGGTACATGCCGTGGTCGGTGAGCTGGATCATAATGGATATACCTCCTACACATTTCCTCTGCGGCGGGCGCAGAGTCCTTCTTTTTCTGGTCCATGTTAAATGTAGCACACCCGCCCGGGGTTGTGAATCGGTTTTCCGCAAAAATCCCGCCCGGGGCGCATTTTCTCCATTAAGCACATGAAAACACCGAATGGTTTGGTAAAAATGCGTTCCGTGCAGGGCAGACTTGCAAAATGTTTCGCCAGAATAGAATCTGTAGCCCGGTTTACAAAATCACAAGGCGGGCGTCCAGTTTCATACTGCAAAACCGGCAAGGGAAATTGCACAAATTTTCCGTCTTAAGGACAAACTTGCGACACCTGTGCGTATGTGACAAACAAAAAGAGCAGGAATACACGATTCCACGCTTTAACTTGACAAAGGGGTTGGCGTATGATAAGCTGATAGGAGTTTACAACACGTCAACTATATAAAGGAGGTCATTTGATATGCGTGTTCGCGATATGGAGATCGGTGAGGTGCAGGAGCGGTTTGCCAACCTGGTGTGGGACCATGAGCCCATCCCCTCCGGCCAGCTGGTGAAGCTGTGCGAGCAGGAGCTGAACTGGAAAAAACCCACCACCTACACGGTGCTGCGGAAGCTGTGCGAAAAGGGGCTGTTCCGGAATGAGGACGGCCTGGTGTCGGCGGTGCTGACCCGGGAGCAGTTTGCCTCCCGTCGCAGCGAGCAGTTTGTGGACAACGCCTTCCACGGCTCCCTGCCGGCCTTTGTGGCGGCCTTTACCGCCCAGAAGGGCCTGTCTGCCCAGGAGGCGGAGGAAATTCAGCAGATGATCGACAAATTCCGGAAGGAGGAGTGACCGTGCTGAGCCGGATCTTCCTGGCGGTGGCGGGCATGAGCGCCAACGCCGGACTTCTGGTGCTGGCCATCCTGGCGGTGCGGCTGGTGACCCGGCGGCGGATGCCCAAGTGGGGCAACTGCCTGCTGTGGGGGCTGGTGGCGGTGTGCCTGATGTGCCCGGTGCTGCCGGAAAGCGTTCTCAGCGTCCGGCCCCAGCCGGGGCAGGCGGCGCTTCCCGCCGCCGCAGCCATGGAGACGGCCTCCCCCGGAGCGGGGATTACCCTGACGGACCTGGCCTGGGTATGGCTGGTGGGCATGGCGGCGGTGCTGGGCTGGGCGGCTGTGAGCTATCTGCGGCTGCGGCGGCAGGTGGCGGCCTCCATCCGGGTGGGGAAGCAGGTTTATCTCTGCGACGACATCTCCTCCCCCTTTATCCTGGGCATTTTCCGGCCCCGGGTGTATCTGCCCTCGGGGCTGGAGGGGGAAACCCTGCAAAGCGTGCTGCGCCACGAGGGGGCCCATCTGCGCCGCCGGGACCACTGGTGGAAGCCGCTGGGCCATCTGCTGGTGGCGGTATACTGGTTCCACCCCCTGATCTGGGCGGCGTATGTCCTGCTGTGCCGGGACATTGAGCTGGCCTGCGACGAGCGGGTGGTGCGGGATATGAACCGGGCCCAGCGGGCCGCTTATTCCCAGGCCCTGCTGGACTGCGCCATGCCCCGGCGGCGCAGGCTGGTGCTGTGTCCCCTGGCCTTCGGCGAGGTGGGGGTCCGGGACCGGGTGAAGTCGGTGCTGCACTATCGCCGCCCCGGGGTGTGGCTGTCGGCGGCGGCGGTGCTGCTGTGCGCCGCGCTGGCCATGACCTTCCTCACGGAGCCAAAGCCCGCCCGGACCGGGGTATCCCCGGAGACCGCTTCCGGTCAGACAGACCCCGACCGGCTCCGGGAGACCAGCTCCAAGGCCCTGATCGTCTCCTCCACCCTGGACCCCGCCGCCCAGCGGATCAGCTACACGGTGCAGCTGACGGAGGAGTCGGAGGACTGGATCGCCCAGAAGCAGTGGTACGGCGTGGCCAGCTACGCCGACGTGGAGATCTTCTACCCCGAGGCGGGGTCTTACTATCGGCAGACGGATGTGCCCCATCTGCGGTTTTATGAGTGGGGCCTTGCCGACCAGCCCACGGACCTGGAATCCCAGCGGCCGGACACGGGTACCCGATACAATGACTACATCGTGGATTCCGTAACGGTGCTCAGCGTGGACGGGGTGCAGCGCTCGACCTTCCGCCGGGTGGGCCAGTCCCTGCTGCTGGAGGAGGACCCGCGGTATTCCGGCGGCAGCGTGTCCTTCCACGCCTGGCTGCAATAACATCCATTACATAACGGAAATCAAAGAAGGGGGGAAGGCCGTATGTTTGCCAGACACGGCATTCAGAACGCCCTGCGCACCCGCAGGAGATCGGTGGCATTTCTGCTGCTGATGACCCTGCTGGTGACGCTGCTGGGCACATCCCTGGGGCTGAGCTTCGCCCTGCAGGAGACCCTGCGCCAATGCCGGGAGAATTATTCCACCATCGGACTGGTGGAGTATTTGGGCCCGGGCTACCCCTCCACCGCCCGGGTGGTGGAGGACGCCGGAGAGGTTCTGACGGAGTTTGAAAGCAGGCTGGACCGGTCGGACCCGGCCCTGGTGGACTGGGAGCCCACCCGCGTGGCCCTGGGCTATACCCCGGCGCTGGAGTCGCTGACGGACTACTCCGTGCTGGAAAACCGCTTTGCGCTGGTGATCCGGCTGACGGAGCAGGCCACCCGGCGCATCAAGGGCCAGGACCCGGATTTCTATCCGCTCCTGGACCCGGACGGTCAACTGGTCTGGCAGTGGGGCACGGGTACCCCGGACCGGGAAGTGAAGCTGCCGTATTACTATGCCAACGTCGTCGAGACCCTGTTCAGCGGCGAGCGGCTGACTGCGAATCAGCCGGTGCTGCTGGACGTGCAGGAGGGCAGCAGCGCCGACCTGAGCCAGGATTACCATATGCCCTCGGACACCATCTGGAAGGCCGGGCACTACTATCTGGTCCAGGGGATCTACACGGAGAACACGCTGCTGGGCCCGTCCTATAAGCAGCTGTGCCCCGAGCCTTACCAGGCCAACGGCGTGTCCCTGAGCCAGGTCAGCGCCATCGACATCACCCGGCCCGACGGCACCTGCGCCCAGCTGGACGGCAGCACCGATATCGAGGCCGTGGGCCGGACCTTCCAGGTCACCAGCCACAGCCTGACGGCCCAGGCCACGGACCGCCCGGCGGACCTGCTGCCCTTCCAGCAGGATGAGCTGACCCTGGTCCAGGGGGACTACTACGCCGCCGGCAGCAAGAGCTGCCTGATTTCCCAGACGCTGGCCGATGACCTGGGGCTGGACGTGGGCGGCAGTCTGCCCCTGTCCCTGGCCGTCCGGGAGGACACCCTGGTCCCCTACAGCTATTGGAACAGTCAGGGCTTCGATGCCCAGGACACCTATACCGTCAGCGGCATTTTCTCCGCCAACGAGGAATACGACTCCATGGTGTATATCCCGGTGCGGGACGACGTGGACATGACGGTGAACCACTGCTCCTATACCCTGGGGCAGCTGCAAATTCGGAACGGCCAGGCCCAGGCGTATGTGGAGCGGCTGCAGCAGCAGCTGCCCGGCTCCATCCAGATCACCGTATACGACCAGGGCTACACCGCCGTGTCCCAGTCCCTGGAGGATATGCTGCGGATGGTGCAGATCATCGCCGGTGTGTGCCTGGCGGTGGGCCTGGGCTTTTTGGTGCTGTTCGGCTATCTGCTGGTGTATCGCCAGCGGGGCGTGGGCCGTACCATGATCCGCGTGGGCGCTGCCCGGCGGAACGTGCATACCTATTTCCTGTTCTGCGCCGGAACGGTGGCCCTGCCTGCGGCGGTGCTGGGATGGATCCTCAGCCGGTGCGTGGGGCTGGGCGTTCTGAAGCTGCTGGAGCTGATGCTGGAAAACGGCGCGTCGGCGGAGCTGTATTTCAGCAACACCGCCCTGGCCATGCAGCGCACGGCCACGGAGTATCTGGCGGCCCCGGGCTGGGGGATCCTGGCCCTGATCGCCCTGGCCACCCTGGTCCTGGCGCTGGTCTCCTGCCTGGTGTTCAGCGTGGTCAGCCTGGAGCGGCGGCATAAGCGCCGCCGGACCCGGCGTACCGCCCAGGGTGCCCGCTCCCGGAGTCTGAAGGGCGGAGCCCTGACCTATGCCCGGCTTTCGGCCCGGCGAGGGGGCTTCCGGTCCCTGGTGCCGGTGCTGGCGGGCATCTGCGCGGCGGTGCTGTTCTGCCAGCTGACGGGCACCGTCACCCGCTATGACCAGCAGCTGACGAAGCTGCGCTCGGACAGCTCCGTCCGGGGCTACCTGACGGATATCCGCGGCCAGTCCACCAGCGGGCTGGCCCTGGGCGACGGCGTGGTGGAGAGGATCAGCCAGATCCCCGGCGTGGCCGATGTGACCTATCTGACCACCGCGCCCTACTATTTCAACGGCTTCTACCGGGACGGCAAGTTCGCCGGAGGTCCCGGCCAGCGGGAGCAGCCCATCGGCTCCTTTGCCGCCGAGCGATATGAGGACGAGCTGCGGTCCGGGCCCAAGCTGGTGTTCACCAACAGCCTGAAGGGCGCGCCGGAGTTCCTGTCCCGCACCTCGGTGGAGGTGGAGTGGCTGGAGGGCTATGACGAGGGCTTCCTGGCCGCCGACCCCACGCTGGAGATAGACCCCAACACCGGTCACATCGTGAAGGATAAGCCGCCGGAGAACCGCTGCCTGATCCCCACGGACATGATGGACGAGTACGGCATCCGGCTGGGCGACTGGATCTGGTTGGAGGCTATCACCTATCCCTACACGAACTCCAACGACACCCAGATCATCCAGGTGGCCTTCCGGGTGGTGGGAGCCTTTGTGCAGACGGGCCGGGCCAACAACATCTATGCGAACCTGGATATGCCCAAGTATTTCCTGGACCTGTCCATGGCCTCCGTTTATGAATGGAGCACCCAGGATCTGCCGGGCGGGACCATCCTCACCCGGGGCGGCATTTGTATGCGGCAGGCGTACAGCGGGGCCACGTTCTCCGTCCCCAGCTGTGCGGACCTGACCTCCGTGAAGCAGGCCCTGCACGACATGGGCCTGTCGGAGGTGGGGCGGATCAGCAGCATCCGCAACTTCGTCATCATCAACGACGCGGCGTACCTGACCACGGAGCGGGCCGCCGCCCAGCGCCTGTGGTATATGCAGCACCTGTTCCCGGTGGTGTATGCCATCGCCCTGGGCCTGGCGTATCTGCTGGCATTTTTACAGGTGCAGTCCCGGCGGCGGGAGCTGCGCACCATGCGCAGCGTGGGCGCGGACCGGAAAACCGCCTATGGGAGCCTGTTTTTGGAGCAGCTGATGCTGGCCGCGCTGGGAGCCGTCCTGGGAGCGGGCCTGTGCCTGGCCCTGGGCTGGGGCAGCAGGCTGGGCCTGGGCCTCACCGCCGCCTTTGCCGTGCTGTGGCTGCTGGGGGCCCATGTGGCCCTGTGCCGGGCCAACAGCCGCCATATTCTGAAAAACCGCAGGGAGGTTGAATGATATGCCGATTCTGGAATTGAAAGACGTGCGCTACAGCTACAGTCCCGAGAAGGTGGTGCTGCGGGGTGTGAACTGCGTCTTCGAGTGCGGCACCCTGTACGCCCTGGTGGGCAAGTCCGGCGCGGGCAAGAGCACGCTGCTGAGCCTGATGGCGGGGCTGGACCTGCCGGAAAGCGGCCAGGTGCTGTTTGACGGCACCCCCACCGGGGACATGGACCTGGACGAATACCGCCGCCGGAAGGCCGCGGTGATCTATCAGGACTTCGCCCTGTTCCCCATGCTGACGGCCCTGGAGAACATCGAGTACCCCATGGAGCTGTGCCATGTGGACGCCAAGGAGGCCCGACAGCAGGCGCTGGCGCTGGCCCGGCGGGTGTCCCTGCCGGAGGAGCTGCTGGACCGCTATCCCACCCACATCAGCGGCGGCGAGCAGCAGCGTGTGGCCATCGCCCGGGGCCTGACCATGGACCGGCGGCTGCTGCTGGCAGACGAGCCCACCGGCAACTTAGACAGCGAGAACAGCGACAACATCATCGACCTGCTGCTGAAGCTGGCCCATGACGAGAACCGCTGCGTCATCGTGGTGACCCACGACCTGTCCGTAATGGACCGGGCCGATGTGGTGTACCGCATCAACGATGGCCTGCTGGAGCGCCGGTAACGGAAAAAACGCAGATAATAAGAGGGAGAGGCTTAGGCCTCTCCCTCTTGCGGTTGGGTTATTGTTTTTTCTTCTGGCGGGACTCAATCTTCTTTCCCGCCCACTGGGCCAGCTTCAGACAGGCGGCGGTGGCCGCCGTCAGCAGTGCGCCGCCCAGGGCCAGCTGCTTTTTCATGTTCATGGCCGAATCAATAGGCCAGCTTCTCAGTGAGGTACGCCTTCAGCTCACTGATGGGGATGCGCACCTGCTCCATGGTGTCCCGCTCGCGGACGGTGACGCAGTGGTCGCCGGGGTTCTCGCCGTCGCCCACGGTGTCAAAGTCCACGGTGATGCAGAAGGGTGGTGCCGATCTCGTCCTCCCGGCGATAGCGCTTGCCGATGGAGCCGGTCTCGTCAAAGTCCAGCATAAAGTCCTTGCACAGGTCGTTATAGATCTCCATGGCAGGCTCCGACAGCTTCTTGCTCAGGGGCAGGATGGCCGCCTTATAGGGGGCCAGAGCCGGATGCAGGTGCAGCACCACCCGGACGTCGTCCTTGCCGTTCTTGTCCTGGCCCACCACCTCCTCGTCATAGGCGTCGCACAGCACCGCCAGGACGCTGCGCTCCACGCCCAGGGACGGCTCCACCACATAGGGGATGTACCGCTGGTTGGTCTCGGGGTCGAAATAGGTCAGGTCCTTGCCGGAGGTGTTCTGGTGCTGGGTCAGGTCATAGTCGGTGCGGTCCGCCACGCCCCACAGCTCGCCCCAGCCGAAGGGGAACAGGAACTCGAAGTCCGTGGTGGCCTTGGAGTAGAAGCACAGCTCCTCGGGGTCGTGGTCCCGCAGGCGCAGGTTCTCGTCCTTCAGGCCGATGGAAAGCAGCCAGTTGTGGCAGAAGCTGCGCCAATACCGGAACCACTCCAGGTCGGTGCCGGGCTTGCAGAAGAACTCCAGCTCCATCTGCTCAAACTCCCGGACCCGGAAGATGAAGTTGCCCGGGGTGATCTCGTTGCGGAAGGACTTGCCGATCTGGCACACGCCAAAGGGCAGCTTGCGGCGGGTGGTGCGCTGGGTATTGACGAAGTTGGTGAAGATGCCCTGGGCGGTCTCGGGACGGAGATACACGGTGTTCTTGGCGTCCTCGGTGACTCCCTGGAAGGTCTTGAACATCAGGTTGAACTGGCGGATATCGGTGAAATTATGCTTGCCGCAGGAGGGGCAGGGGATGTTGTGCTCCTCAATAAAATCCTTCATCTCCTGCTGGGTGAAGGCGTCGATGGGCTTGGGCAGCTCCACGCTCTCCTGCTGGCACCAGTCCTCGATGAGCTTGTCGGCCCGGAAGCGCTCCTTGCACTCCCGGCAGTCCATCAGGGGATCGGAGAAGCCGGACAGGTGGCCGCTGGCCACCCAGGTCTGGGGATTCATGAGGATGGCGGCGTCCTGGCCCACGTTGTAGGGGTTCTCCTGGACGAACTTCTTCCACCAGGCCTTCTTCACGTTGTTTTTCAGTTCCACGCCCAAAGGACCGTAGTCCCAGGTGTTGGCCAGGCCGCCGTAGATCTCGGAGCCTGCGAAGATGAAGCCCCGGTTTTTGCACAGGGCCACGATCTTGTCCATGGTCTTTTCCGTGTTTTTCATGTGTCAAATCTCCTTTATGTGATGTTTTTGGATGCAAAATAAAAGCCGCCCTGAGCCATAACAGCTCAGGGCGAACGAAATAACGTCCGTGGTTCCACCTGAATTTGGATACATCCACACTCTTGTGCCTGTAACGGGGCCTCCGGCGGGCATTTCCTCCCGCGGCTCCGGGCTGCCGCACCCATCATCGCCTGCAACAGGTTGAGAATAACACGTTTCCCCCCGGGAGTCAAGGAAAATTTGCGGCTTATTCCAGGGACATGACGTACACCTGGCAGGGGTTTCCTTCGTCCCACAGGGTGGGGAACACCTCAAACTCCCGGAAGCCCAGGGCCAGATAAAATCGGTTGGTCCGGTCGTACTCCTCATATTTCCCCATCTGCACGGTTTTCACCTGCATAAAGGCGTACCCGGCCCCGGCGGCGGCGTCCCTGGCCTGCCGGAACAGCTGGCGGCCTATACCCCGGCGGTGATACTCCTTCCGAATGCCCATGACGTACAGCTCCACGGTGGCGTTTCCCGTTTCCTTCAGATACAGAAAACCCACCGGCCTGTTCCGGTCATAGGCGCAGAAGAATATCCTGCCTGCGCTTTCCCGGATATACTCCTCCCGGGCCTCCGGAATGCCGAACCACTCCGGCAGCGCCTCCAGAATCAGGCGCGTTACGGCCTGTTTTTCCGCCGCATCGGTAAGCCGTCTGATCTCCATAATTCCCCTCCGTCACATGGGAGACGTGACCCACAGGTATCCCAGCACGGCTGTGCCGACGGCCATAACGGCCAACGCCCAGCCGCCCAGTGCCTTGCGCCCGGACCGGAAGGCAATGACCGCAAGGCCGGTCAGGGCCAGATAGGCAAGCAGTAAAATAAAGGTAAATCCCATAACGACCTCCTTAAAAACACTGGAATGCCCTGTATTCTATCACAAAACCGGATCATCCACAAGCCGCCGCATGAAAATTTGCGGCTTATTCCGCCGGGTCCGCAGTTTCTATGTATAGCTCCTCCGCATCCTCCAGCGCGCGGCGAAGAACGCTTGCATAGGGGATAGCCAGGGGAATCTGCTCCAAGGGGTCGATCACATCGTCCACAGCTCCGCACAGCAGGGCATACATTTTCTGATAGTCCGCCATTTCGCACCTCCAAATCGTCTACGCATAGCCTATAGTAGCACGCGTAGCCTATTTTGGCAAGCCCTTTCGGATATGCTATAGGAAAAAGTCCGGGAGGTGCAGCATGAAAACCAACGAGGCGGTCCGGGACCGCATTCTTCGTCTTTGCCAGGAGCATGACATGACCATCAACCGGCTGGCCACGGTCAGCGCACTGCCGCCGTCCAGCATCAAGAACATCCTGTATGGGAAAAGCCGGAATCCGAAGCTGCTGACCATCAAGCTCATCTGCGACGGCCTGGGGATCACCCTGGGGCAGTTTTTCACCGCCCCGGAGTTTGACAACCTGGAGCAGGAGCTGGAATAAAATAAAAAAGGACGTCCGGCGGGACGTCCTTTGGTTTGGTTTCATCAACCGATCTGATTCAGCTTCAGAGTCAAAGCGCTCTTCTTGTGGGCTGCATTGTTCTTGTGCATCAGACCCTTGGCAGCGGCCTTGTCGATGGACTTCACTGCGACCTTGTAAGCGCCCTCGGCCTCGGTGCGATTGCCTTCCACGGCAGCAGCCTCGAACTTCTTGATAGCAGTCTTCAGCGCAGACTTGTTGGCCTTGTTGCGAGCGTTACGAACCTCGGCGATCAGCACGCGCTTCTTAGCAGACTTGATATTCGGCAAACCAAACACCTCCCCGGCGATAAATTTTCGTGCACGGGCACCTAAATACCCAGGCAGGTTAGTATTTTACCAGCTTTGTCCGAAAATTGCAAGCACTTTTTGAAATTTCTCTGCACTTTTTCACATATTTTCTCTCCCCTCGGGGGAAACTGGGCCATAGCCACAAGATTTAGTAGCATCAGGGGGGCGATGACCATAGATATGAGCACGACGCGGACGGACCTGGCCCTGGAGTCGGTTCAGGCTGCCCGTTCCGGGGCGGAAACGGGGACCATTTCCGGGGTACGCAGCCGGGAGCGGACCCGGGAGGGCTATGCCGTCACGGACATCCGGGTGGAGGATGAGGACGGGGCCCAGGCCCTGGGCAAGCCTGTGGGGCGGTATGTCACCGTGGACCTGGGGCCGTATTTCCGCCGGGAGGCGGACTATTTCGACCGGGGGGTCCGGTGCCTGGCGGGGGAGCTGGCAGCGCTGCTGCCGGAGGGGCCGGTGCTGGCGGCGGGCCTGGGGAACCGGGCCATGACCTGTGACGCCGTGGGCCCGGCGTCCATAGACAACCTGCTGGTGACCCGGCACATGATCCGGGCCATGCCCCGGCAGTTTGCGGATTTCCGGCCGGTGGCGGCGGTGTGTCCCGGGGTGCTGGCCCGGACGGGGCTGGAGGCCCTGGAGCTGGTGCGGGGAGCCGTGGAGCGGGTGCGCCCGGCGGCGGTGATCGCCGTGGACGCCCTGGCCGCCCGGGACAGCGCCCGCCTGTGCGCCACGGTGCAGCTGTCGGATACCGGGCTGGTGCCCGGCTCCGGCGTGGGCAACCGCCGCAGCGCCCTGGACCGGGGCACCCTGGGGGTGCCGGTGATCGCCGTGGGCATCCCCACGGTGGTGGACGCCGACCCCCGGGCGGGGCTGTTCCTGACCCCCCGGGACATCGACCAGCGGATCCGGGAGCTGGGCCGCCTGCTGGGCTACGGCATCACCCTGGCCCTGCAGCCGTCCCTGACGGCGGCGGATGTCACCGCTCTGCTGGGGTAGGGGAGGGCAGCTCCGGGCCCAGGTCCGTCATGCTTTTCAGGCTGATGCCCAGGGTGGACATGTTGTGCAGCAGGGCGGAGGTGGTGGGCGGCAGAAGGCCCGCCACGCCCAGCAGGATCAGCGACAGGTTGAAGCCCACGATGAACCGGTAGTTCCGGTGGATCCGGGCCATCAGGGCCTGACTCAGCCGGCGCAGGGTCACCAGCTCAAACAGATCCTCCGAGGCGATGGTGATGTCGGCGATCTCCCGGGCAATGGCCGCGCCGGTGGAGATGGCCACGCCTGCGTCGGCCTCGGACAGGGCAGGGGAGTCGTTGACCCCGTCGCCCACCATGATGACGGTGTGCCCGGCGGCCTTCTCGCTGCGGATGAAGGCGGCCTTGTCCTCCGGCAGCACCTCGGCATACACGGCGTCCACGCCTACCGCCCGGGCCACGGCCTGGGCGGTCTGGCGGTTGTCGCCGGTCATCATCACCACCTTGCCAATGCCGCAGGCATGAAGGGCGGCCACGGCGTCCCGGGCCTCCCGGCGCAGGGGATCGTGGATGCAGATCACGGCGGCCAGCTCCCCGGCGATGCACAGGTACAGGTGGGAATAGGCAGGGGAGAGGGTCCGGAACTTCTCGTCCTCCCCCTCCGGCACCCGGCAGCCCTCGTCCTCGAACACGAAGTGGGCGCTGCCGATGAGGACCTTTTCCCCCTCCACCATGCTGGAGATGCCGTGGGCCACCACATACTGCACCTGGGAGTGGTACTCCTCGTGGGACAGGCCCCGGGTCCGGGCCTCCTCCACCACAGCGTTGGCCATGGAGTGGGGATAGTGCTCCTCCAGGCAGGCGGCCAGCCGCAGCATCTCCTGGGGGTCACGGCCGCCGAAGGGCACGATCTCCGCCACCCTGGGGGTGGCATAGGTCAGGGTGCCGGTCTTGTCGAAAACGATGGTGTCCGCCTGGGCCACGGCCTCCATGAACCGCCCGCCCTTGACGGAGATATGGTGCCCGCTGCACTCCCGCATGGCGGAGAGCACCGCAATGGGAATGGCCAGCTTCAGGGCGCAGGAGAAGTCCACCATCAGCACCGACAGGGTCTTGGTGACATTCCGGGTCAGCAGATACGTCAGCGCCGTGCCGCCCAGGGTATAGGGTACCAGGCGGTCCGCCAGCCGGGAGGCCCGGTCCTCGGCGGTGGATTTCAGCTTTTCGGATTCCTCGATCATGCGGACGATGCGGTCATACCGCCCGCCGCCGGAGGCCTTTTCCACGCAGACCACGCACTGGCCCTCCTCCACCACGGTCCCGGCGTATACATAGCTGCCGGGCCGCTTGGCCACGGGCATGGACTCGCCGGTCATGGAGGACTGGTTCACCATGGCCTCGCCATCGGACACCCGGCCGTCCAGGGGGATCACGCTGCCGGTGCGGATGACGATGCGGTCCCCGGCCCGGACGGCGTCGATGGGGGTCAGCACCTCGGTGCCGCCGGCCTGGAGCCAGACCTGGTCTACATGCAGGGACATGGCCCCGGCCAAATCGGCCACGGACTTCTTGTGGGTCCATTCCTCCAGGATCTCCCCCAGCCGCAGCATGAACATCACGGACCCGGCGGTGGCGAAATCGCCCCGGGCCATGGACACGGTGACGGCGGTGGCGTCCAGCACGGCCACGGACAGGCGGCCATGCCACAGGGCCGAAAGCCCCTCCCGGATGTACTTCACCGACCGGATGACGGCCAGCGCCGTGGTCACCGGCGCCGGAAGAAACAGCCGGGAGACCATGCGGCGGGCCACGGTCATGGTGAGCTTGTCCTCAAACTCCCGGTTCAGGGCCCGGGAGGTGTGCTCCGGCACCAGGTCCATGGCCTCCGTCCGGGGGAAGGAAAAGGCGGCCAGGGCGGCGATGACGTCCCCCCGGCCGCAGGCGAAGCAGACCACCGCGTCCCGGGTCCGGTCATAGACCTTCACCTCCGTGACGCCGTCCACCGCCCGCAGATAGTATTCCAGAACGTCCGCCTGGCGCAGGGTCATGGCGGGGCAGTGCAGGCGGACCCGCAGCCGTCCGGCGGACTCATGGAGAATGCTGCATTTCATGGCTTATTCCGCCTCGGAAGCATCCTCGATCACGGCGTCGGCCTCCTGTTGGGCCCGCTGCTGGTTGATGGCCTTGGCGTCGGCGTAGATATCCTCTGCGTTCTCCCGGACGGCGGTGACGGTCTCCATGACGCTGTCCTTGGCCCGCAGCACGGCGGCGGTGGTGTGGGTATAGACCTTCTTGGCGTCCTTGCTGGACAGGACCTTGATGCCGGCGGTGCCGAACAGCACACCGGCGGCGAACAGACCGAATTTCTTCATGATGTTACCTCCTGTGGTTTGATGACTTGAATTAGAGTTGTTTAACTCCTGGGGATACTATACCATTGCCCGGGGGAAAATGCAAGACGTTTTCAAAATAAACTGCACAAAATTGCGGGGTTCCTGCCGCAAAAAGCTGCAAATCTGCCGGAATCGGCAGTTTTCGGCGGAGCACATGGGCCCCGCCGCAGGGAACGGGGTAGCTTCCGGGATGCGTCCGTAGGGGCCGGGTTCTACCCGGCCCGAGAGCACCGGAACAAAAAGCCAGAGGCGGACCGGCGGTCCGCCTCTGGGGGGCATAGTCGAATGCAATTATTTCTTGATCTCGCCGTTGGCGGCGGCGGTCAGGTAGGCGTTGATAAACCCGTCAATATCGCCGTTTCCCCGCAAAGCGGGGCTTTGCGGGGCCCCCGGATCAAACCATGCCGGTCGGAAGTGAATTCCGCCTGGACAAGGTTTTGCCGCAGGCAAAACGCTTGTGCGCCGCGCAGCGGCGATGTCATGGACGGCTGGCGTCCCTTACTTCTTGATCTCGCCGTTGGCGGCGGCGGTCAGGTAGGCGTTGATAAACCCGTCAATATCGCCGTTTCCCCGCAAAGCGGGGCTTTGCGGGGCCCCCGGATCAAACCATGCCGGTCGGAAGTGAATTCCGCCTGGACAAGGTTTTGCCGCAGGCAAAACGCTTGTGCGCCGCGCAGCGGCGATGTCATGGACGGCTGGCGTCCCTTATTTCTTGATCTCGCCGTTAGCGGCGGCGGTCAGGTAGGCGTTGATGAACCCGTCAATATCGCCGTCCATGACGGCCTGGATGTTGCCCATTTCGTAGCCGGTGCGGGTGTCCTTGGCCAGGGTGTAGGGCATGAACACATAGGAGCGGATCTGGCTGCCCCACTCGATCTTCATCTGCACGCCCTTCAGGTCGCTGACCTTCTCGGCGTGCTGCTGCATCTTCAGCTCCGCCAGCTTGGCCCGCAGCATCTTCATGGCGTTGTCACGGTTCTGGAACTGGCTGCGCTCCGTCTGGCAGAACACCACGATGCCGGTGGGCAGGTGGGTCAGGCGGACGGCGGAGGAGGTCTTGTTGATGTGCTGGCCGCCGGCGCCGCTGGAGCGGCAGGCCTGCATTTCGATGTCCTCGGGGCGGATCTCGATCTCGCTGTCGTCGTCCAGCTCGGGCATGACCTCCACGGCGGCGAAGCTGGTCTGCCGCCGGGCGTTGGCGTCGAAGGGGGACACCCGGACCAGCCGGTGGACGCCGTTTTCGCTCTTGAGGTAGCCATAGGCGTTGTCGCCCTCGATGAGGATGGTGGCGGACTTGATGCCCGCCTCGTCACCGGCCTCGTAGTCCATCAGCTGATAGGTGTAGCCGTGGCGCTCGGCCCAGCGGGTATACATACGGTAGAGCATCTCGGTCCAGTCCTGGGCCTCGGTGCCGCCTGCGCCGGCGTGGAAGGTGAGAATGGCGTTGTTGGCGTCGTATTCGCCGGACAGCAGAGCCGCCAGACGGCGCTCGCTGATCTCCTTTTCCAGGTTGTCGTACCCGGCGGTGACCTCCGGCAGCAGGGAGGCGTCGTCTTCCTCCTGGGCCATTTCGCACAGGGTCACGGTGTCCTCCCACTCGGACACCAGCCGGTCGTACTTCTTGATGCGGTGCTCCAGGCGCTTGATCTGCTGGGACACCTTCTGGCTGTGCTCGATGTTGTTCCAGAAGCCGTCCTGCTCCGTCTCGGCCTGCAGGTCCTTCAGCTCCTGGCGGTCCTTGGGGATGCCCAGGGCCTTCTCCAGCTCCCGCAGGGTGGGCTCCAGGCCCTGGAGCTTCTGTTTATACTCGTCGTATTCAATGACTGCCATAGTCGGTCGTCTCCTTATCGAAAAAAATTCCTTAGCTTATCTATTATAGCCGGATATGGCTGTTCTGTAAAGGAAAATATACCCGTTTCCGGGAACTTTTCTTCACAGGATGAAGCCGCCGTCGCAGGTGAGCACCTGGCCGGTGATGAAGGAGGCCCCGTCCCCGGCCAGGAAGGCCACGGCGTGGGCGATGTCCTCCGGCGTGCCCAGGCGGCCCAGGGGCGTTTCCTGAGCCAGCTGCGGCAGTACCTCCGGCGGCAGGGCATCCAGCATATCCGTGCGGATGACCCCGGGGGCCACGCAGTTGACCCGGATATGGGTGGGGGCCAGCTCCATGGCCAGGGACCGGGTTAGGCCGATGAGCGCCGCCTTGGTGCAGGAGTAGGTGACCTCGCAGCTGGCGCCCCGCTGGCCCCAGATGGAGGAAATGTTCACGATGCAGCCTGCGTGCTGGTGGAGCATGTGGGGCAGCACTGCCTGGATGGTGTGGAACGCGCCGTCCACATTGACGGAGAAGTACCGGTGCCACAGCTCCGGGGTGATGTCCTGGAACAGGGCCTGGCCCGCCACACCGGCGTTGTTCACCAGCAGCGACACCGGGCCGAAGGTTTCCTCCACCCGGCGCACCATGGCCTCCACCTGGTCCCGCTGGGACACGTCCGCCTGGACCATCATGGCCCGGCAGCCCTCCGCCGTCAGCTGCTCCAGCAGTGACCGGGCGCAGTCCTCCCGGACCCGATAGTTGATGCATACGGCCCAGCCCTGCCGGGCCAGCTCCGCCGCCACGGCCCGCCCGATGCCCCGGGATGAGCCCGTTACCAGCGCGATTTTTTCCATGATGTTTGTCCTCCTGGGTGGTTTTGAGGAGAGTATAGCAAAAAAAATGAAACTTGGCAAGAAAACTGTTGACAAATTGGTGCAGACCGTGTAAAATACATACTGTTCCGCGCGGTTAGCTCAGCTGGTAGAGCACATGCTTGACGTGCATGGGGTCACAGGTTCGAGTCCTGTACCGCGCACCATAGCCGAAAAGCCCTGAAACCACTAAGGTTTCGGGGCTTTCGTCATTCTGTCGGCTGGCTGTACCCCATCCGAACACCCGGGCGTGTCTTTTGGCCCGGCAAAAAAATATGATATATCGCTCACTGCAAACGGGCGGCCCCTTATGTCTATGGGGCCGCCCGTTTCGCATTATCGGATTGTCAATCAGAAGATTTTTATTTGAACCAAGCGCACGAATCTGATATAATCTACTGGACAAACTGACACCTGTGGAGGCGGAAGCGATGGGCGATTGGCATAAGGTTGAATTACAAGAAGATATTGACTTTTTAATGGAGACTTATGGCGGTTTTCATGATTCCTGCATCGTTTCGCTCAGTTTTCAGAGCGGTGCATTCGTTGATAACGATATGGCCATGCATTTTGGAGGCCCAAACGAAAGAATACTGTCCGTTATATGCCAGAGTCAATGGGAGTCTAAAACAATAGAGCTACAGTTCTCGGGGCTACGTCAGATGCATATAGTAGGCTGGCAGGATAATTATCTTTGCCCTATTTTGGACGCATATCTGGCCTTCCACAACGGCTTACTGCCGGGAAGCCCGGATCGGGTGATCGTGTGGTCGGATACGGACTGCTTCGATATTAATAAGATTGATAATTCAATTGCTGAACCGGCAGATACTTATATCGTTGCAAATGAGTTGAGATGGCGAATCATACAGGAGAATCCACATGATCGTGACAATCAATTCCTTTGAGAAATACCGGGCGTTCATTCTGGACATTTCGCGCGACCCGCTCTTTTGTGACCCACATTTCACATATGACCCCGATAATCTTTACGGTTCACTGCACCGGAAGGACGAATCCGCATTTGCCGTTGTGGCAGACGGGACCGTGCAGGGCCTGTTGGTCAGGCCCGGACTGCCCTTCCGGAAATATGCGGTCCCCCTGCTGGCAGAGGCGGTCAGACGAAACGGGCGGAACCGGATGATGGCGCTGGTTTACACAGACGCGGCGGAGGAAATCGCGGCTTACGCCGCGTCCGGATTTGAGAAGGTCGAGGGGCAGAACAGCGTGTACGCCTCTTACCTGCTCTGATAAACGGGCGGCCCCTGACCGGGGCCGCCCGTTTTCTGCAATTTACGCCTGCCGGTCCGCCTGGATCAGCAGCTTCAGGGCCTCCACGCCCACCTCCACGGCGGAGGTGGTGTCCTCGCTCATGTCCTGGTCCAACCCGGCGGCTTCCCGCTCCTGGTTCCAGATCACATGGAAGCAGCTGCCGCAGCGACAGCCCAGGGCGTCGGCCACCACAAACAGGGCGGCGCTTTCCATTTCGCTGGCTTTCACGTGCAGGCGCTTCCAGGCCTCCCACTTGTTCAGCAGCTCATAGGACACCGGCATTCTGGCGGGGCTGTGCTGGCCATAGAAGGCGTCCTTGCACTGCACCACGCCGGTTTTCAGGGACTTGCCCAGGTTTTTGGCGGCCTGCACCAGGGCGCAGGTGACGTCGAAATTGGCCACGGCCGGGTACTCGATGGGGGCATACTCCCGGCTGGTGTGCTCAAAGCGGATGGCGCCGGTGGCCACCACCACGTCGCCGGAGCGCACGTCCAGGTCGATGCCGCCGCAGGTGCCCACCCGGATGAAGGTATCCGCGCCGATGTTGTGCAGCTCCTCCATGGCGATGGAGGCGGAGGGGCCGCCGATGCCGGTGGAGCAGACGGAGACCTTTTCCCCCAGCAGGGTTCCGGTATAGATGGTAAATTCGCGGTTCTGGGCCACAAAATGGGCGTCGTCGAACAGGGCCGCGATTTTTTCACAGCGGCCCGGGTCGCCGGGCAGGATGACGTAACGGCCCACGTCGCCCTCCACGCAGTGGATATGGAACTGTTTGTCCAGCTTTTGCATAGCTGCGCCTCCTTGATAATTGATCCGTGTGATGCCGTCATTATATCACAGGAAGCTGCCGGGTGCAAATAAAATGCCGGGGCGGGTGCTTACACATTTCCGTACATAAACAGATCGCACTTGATCATGCCGTTATAGAGCTTGCGCTTCTTTTTGGCCTGGTGGCCGAAGGTGCGCTCAAACTCCGTGTGGCTGCTGAGGACCAGCGTCCGCCAGGTATCCGGCAGACGCTCCCACATTTTGCCGAAGTCCCGGTACAGGGCCTCGGCCTCCTGCCGCTCCAGCAGCCGCTCGCCGTAGGGCGGATTGGTCACCAGCTGGCCATAGGTGTCGTCCCGGCGGAAATTCCGCATATCCGCCACCTCGAAGCGCACCACGTCCTCCACCCCGGCCTTCCGGGCGTTGTCCCGGGCGATGGCCACGGCCCGGGGGTCCACGTCGCCGCCCCAGATGTCGTACCGGCCGTGGAACTCCTTGTCCATGGCCTCTCCGGCGGCGGTCAGCCAGTCCCCGGAGGGCACGAAGCCCCAGCGCTGGGCGTCGAAGCTGCGGTCCAGGCCCGGGGCCCGGTTCATGGCGATCAGCGCCGCCTCGATGCAGATGGTGCCGCTGCCGCAGAAGGGGTCGCAGAAGGGGTCCCGGCCCCGGAAGCGGGACAGGGTCACCATGGCCGCCGCCAGCGTCTCCCGCAGGGGGGCCTCCACGCCCACGGCCCGATAGCCCCGCTTGTACAGTCCCTCCCCGGAGCTGTCCAGGCAGATCATGGCCTCGTCCTTGAACAGGGAGAACCGCACCTGATACTTGCCCCCGTCCTCCGGGAACTGCTCCAGGCCGTAGTGGGCCTTCATCCGCTCCACCATGGCCTTTTTGATGATGGACTGGCAGGCGGGCACCGCGTGCAGCTGGGAGGAGATGGAATAGCCCTTCACCGGGAAGGCCGCGTCCCGGGGCAGATACTCCTCCCAGGGGATGGCCCGGGTGCCCTGAAACAGCTCCTCAAAGCTGCGGGCCAAGAACCGGCCCAGCACCAGCAGCACCCGCGCCCCGCAGCGCAGGTTGATGTTCAGCCGCGCCAGGTCGGACAGCTCCCCCCGGCCCAGCACCCGGCCGTTTTCCACCTGCACGTCCTTCAAACCCAGCCGCCGGATCTCGTCGCCCACCAATTTTTCCAGGCCCAGCAGGCAGGGCACCATAAATGTATGCATATTGCACCTCGTTTCGTGATTTGGGGTCATTGCAGCATGTCCAGCAGCTGCTCCGGGGTGTCCGCCACCAGGGGCGCGCCTGCGGCCTCCAGAGCCGCCCGGCCCCGGAACCCCCAGGCCACGCCGATCATGTCCAGCCCGGCGTTCCGGGCGGTGGCCACGTCCACCTCGCTGTCGCCTACATACAGAGTTTCCTCCGGGGCCGCGTGAAGCCGGGCCAGGGCCGCCCGGACCATATCCGGGGCGGGCTTGGAGGCGATGCCCTCCCGCTGGCCCATGGCCCCGTCCAGCTCCGGGAAGAACCGGGCCGCCAGGGTCCGGGTGGTCCGGTCCGGCTTGTTGGACACCACCGCCGTCCGCACGCCTGCCTGCCGCAGCCGCTCCAGCAGCGGCCCGATGCCGTCATAGGGCCGGGTCTCCACGCAGTTGTGGGCCTGGTAATAGGCCCGGTAGTCCGCCAGGATTTCCGCCTCCCGGTCCGGGTCCACCCCCTGGGGCAGGGCCCGGTGGATCAGCGGTCCCGCGCCGTTGCCCACGAACCGGCGCACCTCCTCTAAGGTCCGGGTGGGATAGCCGTATTTTTCCAGGATGTAGTTCACCGCCGCCTGCATATCCGTCAGGGTGTCCAGCAGTGTTCCGTCCATGTCAAATAAAATCGCCTGATATTTCATGTTATTTACTCCTTATTGGCAGCCGGGGCCGGTTTCTTCCCGGCGGGCCGGGGCAGCTTCCGCAGCAGCCCCTCTGCCTGATTTTTCCGCACAGGACTCATCTCTTTCCGATTTTTCTCGTTCTCTGTCTTTTGGAGTATACCACGCCGCCGGGCATCCGTAAAGCCGGGCGGCGAAAATTTCGCCCTTGGCCGGGCCCGGCATTTTACCGGGATTTTACAAAACACGCCTTTCCGGCTTTACATCCGGCCCGTATCCTATGAACTGTACCGAGGATATCCAAAATCCGTTGAATCGAAAGGAGATTCTGAAAAATGAAAAGGTTTCTTTCCATGGCCCTGTGCATCGTCATGGCACTGGGCATCCTGGCCGGCTGCGGTCAGAAGGGCAATGACCCCCCTAAGAACGACGATAACAGCACCGCTCTCTCCGGCTCCGTGTCTACCAACGGCTCCACCTCCATGGACAAGGTCATCGGCGCTCTGAAGGAGCAGTTCACCGCCGACAACCCCGGCGTCACCGTCACCTATGATCCCACCGGCTCCGGCGCCGGCATCGAGGCCGTGAAGAACGGCTCCGCCGATATCGGCCTGGCCTCCCGGGCCCTGAAGGACCAGGAGAAGTCCGCCGGTCTCCAGGAGACCACCGTGGCCCTGGACGGCATCGCCATCATCATCAACGCCGATAGCAAGGTTGCCGATCTGACCGTTCAGCAGATCGCCGACATCTTCACCGGCAAGATCACCGACTGGAGCGAGGTGGGCGGCGACCCCGGCGCCATCTCCTGCATCGGCCGTGAGTCCGGCAGCGGCACCCGGGACGGTTTCGAGTCCATCACCGATACCAAGGATGCCTGCAAGCTGGACCAGGAGCTGACCTCCACCGGCGGCGTCATTGAGGCCGTTGCCGGCAACCCCAACGCCATCGGCTACGCATCCCTGTCCGCTGTGGAAGGCAAGTCCACTGTCAAGGCCCTCACCGTGGGCGGTGTGGCCTGCACCGAAGCCACCGTCCTGGACGGCAGCTATGAAATCCAGCGTCCCTTTGTGCTGGTGACCAAGCAGGGCGTAACTCTCTCCGCCGCCGCTCAGGCTTTCTTTGACTTCGCCACCTCCTCCGCCGCTTCCGAGCTGATCAAGAACGCCGGTGCGGTGCCCGCGGCCAAGTAACCATCCCCGGGAGACCTCCCCTGACCCGAATCCCGGGCCAGGGGCATTCCCCGTTCCGGACCAGAAAGGAACCGACTATGCGTTCAAAGAATACAGGGGCCCATAAGGCCCTGGAAACCGTGATCCATCTGATCTTCCTGCTGTGCGGCATCGTGGCCGTGGGCTTCGTGCTGATCATCAGCGTGTATCTGATCATTTCGGGCCTGCCCGCCATCCGGGAGATCGGCCTGTTCAAATTCCTGTTCGGCCAGGTCTGGGACCCCACCAACACCACCACCGGGGCCCAGTACGGCATTCTCCCCTTCATCCTCACCTCCATATACGGCACCGCCGGGGCCATGGTCATCGGCGTGCCCATCGGCCTGATGACGGCCATCTTCCTGGCAAAGCTGGCCCCGGCCCCGGTGGCCGCCGTAATCCGCACCGCCGTGCAACTGCTGGCGGGTATCCCGTCGGTGGTATACGGCCTGGTGGGCATGATCGTGCTGGTGCCGCTGATCCGCACCACCTTCTCCCTGGGGTCCGGCGCCTGTCTGCTGGCGGCCATCCTGGTGCTGTCCATTATGGTGCTGCCCTCCATCATCAACGTGTCGGAAACGGCCCTGCGGGCGGTGCCCCGGGAGTACGAGGAGGCCAGTCTGGCCCTGGGAGCCACCGCCGCCGAGACGTATTTCCGGGTCAGCCTCCACGCCGCCCGCAGCGGCGTGGCCACCGCCGTGGTGCTGGGCGTGGGCCGGGCCATCGGCGAGGCCATGGCCATCATCATGGTGGCCGGAAACGTGGCCAATATGCCGGGGCTGTTCCAGTCTGTCCGGTTTCTCACCACCGGTATCATCTCCGGCATGTCCTATGCCCCGGTGGGCAGCCTGTATCAGCAGGCCCTGTTCTCCATCGGCCTGGTGCTGTTTCTGTTCATTATGCTCATCAACGTATTTCTCAACGTGTTCATCAAAAAAAGGAAGGAGGACTGACCCATGGAGGAAAAGCTGTCGCCCCGCCGCCGTCTGTATGACCGGGGCATGCGGGGCCTGGTATGGCTGTGCGCGGGACTGACCTGCGCCCTGCTGCTGTTTCTCATCGGCTATATCTTCTATCGCGGAGTGCCGGGCATCACCTGGTCCCTGCTGACCAGCCAGACCAGCTATATCAAGGACACCGTGGGCGTCCTGCCCAACATTCTCAACACCCTGTATATCATCGTGGCGGCCATGGTCATCGTCCTGCCCCTGGGCGTGGGGGCCGCCATCTATCTGACGGAGTACGCCGCCAACCGCCGCCTGGTGGCCGTCATCGAGTTCGCTACCGAGACCCTGACGGGCATCCCCTCCATCATCTTCGGCCTGGTGGGTATGCTGCTGTTTGTGCAGCGGCTGGGCCTGAAGGCGGGCATCCTGGCCGGCGGCCTGACCCTGGTGGTGATGATCCTGCCCACCATCGTCCGCACCACCCAGGAGAGCCTGAAAACCGTGCCCCAGTCCTATCGGGAGGGGGCCCTGGGCCTGGGAGCCGGAAAGTGGCACATGATCCGCACCGTGGTGCTGCCCGGGGCCGTGGACGGCATCGTCACCGGCTGCATCCTGGCGGTGGGCCGCATTGTGGGCGAAAGCGCCGCCCTGCTGTATACGGCGGGCTTCGGCCTGGAGCTGGTGGGCTTTATCAAGTCCCTGCACACCTCCGCCGCCTCCCTGACCGTGGCCCTGTATGTCTACGCCACCGAGCGGGGCGAGACGGCCCTGGCCTTCTCCATCGCCGCCATCCTGATGGTGCTGACCCTGCTGATCAACCTGACCGCCTCCCTGGTGGGGCGGAAGCTGCGAAAGAAATGAGGCAATTTATGGAACCGATTCTTGAGGCCAAGAGCCTGAACCTGTGGTACGGGCCCAATCGCGCCCTCCACGATGTGTCCGTGGCCATTCCGGAGCGGCAGATCACCGCCTTTATCGGCCCCTCCGGCTGCGGCAAATCCACGTTCCTGCGGACGCTGAACCGCATGAACGACCTGATCCCCTCCGTGAAGATCGAAGGGGAGGTGGACTTCCACGGGAAGAACATCTATGACGCCAGGGTGGACCCCACCCTGCTGCGCAAGCGCATCGGCATGGTGTTCCAGAAGGCCAACCCCTTCCCCATGAGCATTTATGACAACGTGGCCTACGGGCCCCGGACCCACGGCATCCGCAGCCACGCCAAGCTGGACGACATCGTGGAGCGCTCCCTGCGCTCCGCCGCCATCTGGGACGAGGTGAAGGACCGGCTGAAGAAAAGCGCCATGGGCCTCTCCGGCGGCCAGCAGCAGCGCCTGTGCATCGCCCGGGCCCTGGCCGTGGAGCCGGAGGTGCTGCTGATGGACGAGGCCACCAGCGCCCTGGACCCCATCTCCACCTCCAAAATCGAGGACCTGGCCCTGGAGCTGAAGGAGCACTACACCGTGGTCATGGTCACCCACAATATGCAGCAGGCGGCCCGCATCTCCGACAACACGGCCTTTTTCCTGCTGGGCGAGCTGGTGGAGTTCGGCAGAACGGAGCAGCTGTTCTCCGCCCCCGCCGACAAGCGCACCGAGGACTACATCACCGGGAGGTTCGGATAATGAGAAGACAGTTTGACCAGCAGCTGGCGCTGCTGAACCGGGAGCTGATTGAAATGGGCGCCCTGTGCGAGGAGGTCATCGCCCTGGCCTCCAAGGCCCTGACGGAGGGAGACCCCGACCTGGCCGCCCGGGTGGCCCCCCTGGACACCGAGATCGACCAGAAGGAGCGCACCATCGAGTCCCTGTGCCTGAAGCTGCTGCTGCAGCAGCAGCCGGTGGCCCGGGACCTGCGCCAGATCTCCGCCGCCCTGAAGATGATCACGGATATGGAGCGCATCGGCGACCAGGCCCAGGACATCGCCGAGATCGTCACCTTCCTCCGGGGCCGCACCGCCGAGCATGACGACATTCTCTGCCAGATGGCCCGGGCCACCATCTCCATGGTCACAGAAAGTGTTGACGCATTCGTAAAACATGATACAATAAAAGCAGAGGCCGTTCTGGCCGCCGACGACACCGTGGACGCCTATTTCCGCCAGGTGAAGCAGGCCTGATTTCCCGCATCGCCGCCGACCCCGGCGACGGGGAGTACGCCCTGGACCTGCTGATGATCGCCAAGTATTTCGAGCGCATCGGCGACCACGCTACCAACATCGCTGAGTGGGTGATTTTTTCCATCACCGGCCAGCACAAGGAGGGATAACCCATGATCTGGTGCGTAGAGGACGATGCCAGTATCCTTGATATTGAGGTATACACCCTGCAGTCCACCGGGTTCCAGGCCCAGGGCTTTGCCGACGGCGGGGCCTTCTGGTCCGCGCTGGAGTCGGCCCGGGAGCTGCCGGAGCTGGTGGTGCTGGATGTGATGCTGCCCGGTGTGGACGGTGTGGAGCTGCTGCGCCGTATGCGGGCCGCCCCTGCCACCCGTTCCATCCCCGTTGTCATGGCCACCGCCAAGGGCGCGGAATATGACAAGATCCAGGCCCTGGACCTGGGCGCGGACTACTATCTGACCAAGCCCTTCGGGGTCATGGAGCTGGTGTCCTGCGTGAAGGCGGTGCTGCGCCGGTGCGTCAGGCCCAGCCACGTGCTGCACCTGTCCGGCTTGAGCCTGGACCAGGACGCCCACACCGTCTCCTGCGACGGGCAGCGGGTGCCCCTGACCTATAAGGAATACGAGCTGCTGCGGCTGCTTTTGTCCCACCCCGGCATGGCCTTTACCCGGGACCAGCTGATGGCCCAGGTATGGGGCACCGATTACTGCGGCGAGACCCGCACCGTGGACATGCACATCCGCACGCTGCGCCAGAAGCTGGGCCCCTACGGCAGTCTCATCCAGACCGTCCGCAACGTGGGCTACCGGCTGGAGGAACAAGAATGACCAAGAAAATTTTCCGCTCGTTTATGGTGTCCGCTGCCGCCGTGCTTTTAGCGGCGGTGGCCATCGTCATGACCTGCCTGTACAGCTATTTTGCCTCCGTGCAGGAAAACCAATTGCAGGATCAGCTGCAGCTGGCCGCCGCCGCGGTGGAAACCCAGGGCCGCGATTATCTGAACAAGCTCACGGCGGACCGCTACCGCCTGACCTGGATCGCCCCGGACGGGGCGGTGCTGTGCGACACCAAGCGGGACGCCGAAAGCCTGGAAAACCACGGCGACCGCACCGAGGTGCGGGAGGCCCTGCGCACCGGCTCCGGCCACTCCACCCGCTATTCCAGCACCCTGCTGGAAAAAACCAGCTACTATGCCCGCCGGATGCCGGACGGCACGGTGCTGCGCATTTCCATCAGCCGGGCCACCGTGGGGATGCTGCTGCTGGGGATGCTGCCGGCCATTCTGCTGACGGCGGCGGTGGCCCTGATCCTGTCGGGCCTGCTGGCGGGCCGCCTGTCCCGCCGCATCACCGCGCCCCTGAACGCCCTGGACCTGGAGCGCCCCCTGGAAAACGACACCTATGAGGAGCTGTCCCCCCTGCTGTGCCGCATCAACGTCCAGCGGCGGCAGATCGACAGCCAGCTGACGGACCTGCGCCGCCGGTCCGACGAGTTCCAACAGATCACCTCCCATATGCAGGAGGGCCTGGTGCTGCTGGATGACGCCGGGGCTGTGCTGAGCATCAACCCCGCCGCCTGCCGCATTTTCGAGGCGGACGAGACCTGCCTGGGCCAGGATTTCCTGACGGTGGACCGCAGCCGGGACGTCAGCGCCGCATTGGAGGAAGCCATGGCCTCCGGCCACAGCGAGGTCCATGTGCAGCGCCCGGGCCGCATTTATCAGTTCGATATCTCCCGCATCCGGTCCGGCCAGGACGTGCTGGGCGCGGTGCTGCTGGCCTTCGACATCACCCAGCAGGAGACGGCGGAGCAGAGCCGCCGGGAGTTCACCGCCAACGTCTCCCACGAATTAAAGACCCCCCTTCAGGGGATCATCGGCAGCGCCGAGCTGATTGAAAACGGACTGGTGAAGCAGGAGGACCTGCCCCGGTTCGTGGGCCACATCCGCCGGGAGGCCCAGCGGCTGGTGGCCCTCATCGGCGACATCATCCGTCTGTCCCAGCTGGACGAGGGGGACCCCTTGCCCTGGGAGCAGGTGGACATCCCGGCTCTGTGCCGGGACATTGCCGCCGACCTGCGGGACAAGGCCGAGAAAAGCCAGGTCAGCCTTACCGTGGAGGGACAGGACGTCCAGGCGGAGGGTGTGCGCCGTCTGCTGCACGAGACCATCTATAACCTCTGCGACAACGCCATCGGGTACAACGTCCCCGGCGGCAGCGTCCGGGTCACCGTGTCGGATGCCGGCGAAAACGCCGTGATCTCCGTGGCGGACACCGGCATCGGCATCGCCCCGGAGCACCAGCCCCGGATCTTCGAGCGGTTTTACCGGGTGGATAAGAGCCACTCCAAGGCCTCCGGCGGCACCGGCCTGGGCCTGTCCATCGTGAAGCACGCCGTGGCCTATCACCACGGAACCGTGCAGCTGGAGAGCCAGCCCGGCAAGGGCACCACCATTACCGTCACCATTCCCAGGAAGCAATCCTGAAATAACCACAGCTTGGCCAGAAAGCGCAAGCTTTCCGGCCAAGCTAAAACGCTGTATAAGTGAGGAAATTTTATGCTGCTGACCGCCGACATCGGAAACACCAACGTTGTTCTTGCCCTGCTGGACCACGGGGATCGGGTGGTATCCCAGCGCCGCATCCCCTCGGGAGAGGTGCTGCCCCTTGCGGCCTATGAGGACGCCGTGAGGCAGGTGCTGGCGGGCCATGACGCCCCGGAGGGGGCCGTCATCGGCTCGGTGGTGCCCCGGCTGACGGCGGAGACCGCCGACGCCATCCGCCGGGTCACGGGGCTGGAGGCCCTGGTGGTAGGTCCCACCACCCCGGCGGGGCTGGACATCGCCATTGAACAGCCGGAGACCCTGGGGGTGGACCTGCTGGCCGCCGACGCCGCCGCTGCGGCGGAGTATCCCCTGCCGGTGGTGGTGTTCGACTTCGGCACCGCCACCACCGTGACGGTGGTGGACCGGCAGCGCCGCTATCGGGGCGGCGTGATCCTGGCCGGGGTGAAGCTGAGTCTCCACGCCCTGTTTTCCGGCACGGCCCAGCTGCCGGATATCGCCCTGGAGGCCCCGGGGAAGGTCATCTGCTCCGTCACCGAGGACAGCCTTCAGGCCGGGGCCATTTACGGGGCCGCCGCCATGGCCGACGGTCTGCTGGACCGCATGGAGGAGGAGCTGGGCGCTCCCTGCACCGCCGTGGCCACCGGGGGCCTGTCCGGGATCATTACCCCCTACTGCCGCCGGAGGATCCGGCACGACGACAGTCTGCTGCTGCGGGGTCTGGCCCTGATCTGGCGGAAAAACTGCGGAAATCGGTAAATTTTATCATATAGGAGGATTCTTATGGACCAGCTGCGACAGAAAAAAGGCTTTATCTGCGACATGGACGGTGTCATCTATCACGGCAACCGGCTGCTGCCGGGGGTGAAGGAATTTGTGGACTGGCTGTATCGCGAGGAGAAGAATTTCCTGTTTTTGACCAACTCCTCCGAGCGCAGCCCCAAGGAGCTGCAGCAGAAGCTCCGGCGCATGGGCCTGGACGTGGACGAGAGCCACTTTTACACCAGCGCCCTGGCCACGGCCCGGTTCATCAGCAGCCAGGCCCCGGGGTGCAGCGCCTATGTCATCGGCGGGGCGGGGCTGATCATGGCCCTCCACGACGAGGGCATCACCATGAACGACGTGGACCCGGATTATGTCATCATCGGCGAGGGCAACAGCTATAATTACGAGAACATCCTGCGGGCGGTGCGGCTGGTGCTGAAGGGCGCCCGGCTCATCGGCACCAACAGCGACCTGACCGGCCCCTCGGAGGACGGCATCATCCCCGCCTGCCGGGCCATGATCGCCCCCATCGAGATGGCCACCGGCCAGAGCGCCTATTTCGTGGGCAAGCCCAACCCCCTGATGATGCGCACGGGCCTGCGGATTCTGGGGGTCCACTCAGAGGACGCCGTGATGATCGGCGACCGCATGGACACCGACATGGTGGCCGGTATCGAAACCGGTCTGGACACGGTGCTGGTGCTCTCCGGCGTCACCCGGCGGGAGGACATCGCCAAGTTCCCCTACCGCCCCCGGCTGGTGCTGGACGGCGTGGGCGACATCCCCGGCCCGGCAGAACAATAAAAAATAAGCAATCCGCTTCCGGTTTTTGCCGGAAGCGGATTGCTTATTGTGATATCTTTAAGGGCGTAACCCCGGTTTAAGGATAATTTTACGGTCTGTTCAAAAACGGCCGGAAGAATGTGGTATAATGTCCATATCAACAGATCGAGGTTTCTTATGGACAAGCACGTTTTCACGGATAAACAGAAAAAGCTCATCGCCTGGGCGGCCATCGCCATCTTCCTGCTGCTGTCGGCGGCGGTGGGATGGTTCATTGGCCGCCCCCTGGTGCGATTTGCCTCCCGGCCGGAGGAGTTCCGCCTGTGGGTGGACGGCCACGGCCTGCTGGGCATGGCCGCCTATGTGGGCATGGTGTTTTTGCAGGTGGTGGTGGCTGTGATCCCCGGGGAGCCCCTGGAGATCAGCGGCGGCTATGCCTTCGGGGCCCTGCGGGGCAGCGTGCTGTGTCTGCTGGGGGGGGTTCTGGGCAGCGTGGCGGTGTTTGCCCTGGTGCGGCGGTTCGGCCGGGAGCTGGTGGAGATCTTCTTCCCCCGGGAGAAGCTGGAGAAGCTGAAATTCCTGCAAAGCTCCCCCAAGCGGGACGCCCTGTTCTGGCTGATATTCACCGTGCCGGGCACTCCCAAGGACCTGCTGTGCTACTTCGCCGGGCTGACGGACCTGTCCTGGGGCAAGTGGCTGCTGCTGTGCACCGTGGGGCGTCTGCCCTCGGTGTTGACCTCCACCATCGGCGGCAGCGCCCTGGGAGTGAAGGACTATCAGTTCGCCATCCTGGTTTTCGCCGTGACCCTGGCGGTGTCCGGTGTGGGGCTGCTGATCTACCGGGCCATCTGCCGGCGGCATGAGCGAAAGCAGCAGGAACACGAATAAGCAAAGCAGTCCCCCGGCCTGGGCTGGGGGACTGCTTTGCTTATTTTTCGTTGGCGATTTTCTCCTCCGTTTCCCGGAGAATAGCCTGCCGCAGGCGGGTCAGATAGGGGGACCAGGCGGCGTTTTCCATGGCGTAGGTGCGGTTCAGGTCGTATTCCCGAGGCTCCCAGGTGTCGATGGGGGACTCGTTGTGCTGGATCACGGCCTCAAATTTGTCCAGGGCCTTATAGATGCGGGACTCCGGAGTCTCCTGGGCGGCCATCTCCCGGTACAGGGCGTGCATCTCCGCCCCATAAGGGGCGGGCAGGGTGTCCACCCACTCATGCAGCAGCCGCTCCTCCCGTACCTCGTCCTCCGCCGTTTTGCGGAAGGTGGGGATATCGCCGGTGAAGCACTCCCCCAGGTCGTGGATCAGGCACATGCGGATGACCCGGTCCATATCCGCCTGCGGAAACTCGTCCCGCAGCCAGAAGGCCATCAGGGCGATGCGCCAGCTGTGCTCTGCCACGCTTTCCGGGCGGCGGTGGGAGGTGCAGCAGTGGCGGGTGGTGTCCTTCAGCCGCTCCGCCGTGTGCAGAGCGGCCAGCAGATCGGTGGGATTCATGGCGGACCTCCTTACCTCAGATCTCTGCCCACTGGACCGGGGAGCCGTGCTCCCGCAGCAGGTCCAGCAGGTCCCGGGTGGACAGCCACACGGTGGCGGTGTTGTCGTTGGGGTGAACGCCGATGCGGCCTCCCTCGAAATCCCGGTCCAGATAGAACTGCACCGACCGGTCCGGATCGTTCAGCAGACCCAGAGGCGTCACGGACCCGGGGGTCAGATGCAGCCGGGCCATCAGGTCCTCCGGGGAGGCGAAGCTCAGCCGGGTGGTGCCGTGGCGGCGCTGAAACTCCTTCAGGTCCACCCGCTTGTCGTGGCGGATGGTGATGAGATAGTAATTCTGCTTTTTGGCGTCCCGGACGAAGATGTTCTTGGCGTCGTCCTCCGGATATGGCATGTCCACGGCGGCGCACTCCTCCATATTGAACACCGCCGGGTGCTCGGTGATCTCAAAGGCCACGCCCCGGGCCCGGAGATAGTCATAGGTTTCCTGCTTGGTCATGGGATGCTCCTCCTTGGATGCTCTGGCAATTTTGCTTTATTGTAGCAGAGGGCGGCAGCCATTGCAAGCCCGGGAAAAACTCCCGTCCGCCTGGGCGGCACATTTGTGCATTATGCAGATTCCCTTTCGGGGGAAATTGCCGTACAATGAATGGGAAAATATACAGGGAGAGAACCGGAATATGAGCATTATTTTCTTTGACATCGACGGCACCGTTATGGACCTGGACGGCACCATTCCCCCCTCCGCCGTGACGGCGGTGCGGCGGCTGCGCCAGGCGGGGCACCACTGCGTCATCAACACCGGGCGGCCCAGGCTTGCCATGGACCCGCAGCTTATGGACATGGATTTTGACGGACTGGTGTGCTCCTGCGGCCAGTATATCCAGCTGGACGGGAAGATCATCCGCCATGTGGGCTTCGACCGGGAGACCAGCCGGAAAATCCTGGAGATCGGCCTCCGGTGCCGGGTGGATATGTACTTTGAGGAGGCGGAGCGCATCTGGTGCGACACCCCACGCGGCATTGAGAACCGGGAGCTGCGGGGGGCCATCGCCCGGCTGGAGGCCCGGGGCGTCCGGGTGGGACAGCCCGACGGAGACCCGGACTTCCACTTTGACAAGGTGTGCGTGCTGACGGCGCCGGACAGCCTCCGGGAGGAGTTCCTGGCGGAGGTGGCCCCCATGTGCCAGGTCATCGACCGGGGCAACATGCTGGAGCTGCCGGTGCGGGGGTATTCCAAGGCCTCCGGCTGCCTGGCGGTGGCCCAGGCCCTGGGTGAGGACCTGGCCGACTGCTATGCCATTGGCGACAGCGCCAACGACCTGGAGATGCTGCAATGCGTGGGGCATCCGCTGGTGATGGGCAATGCCCCGGCCCGGGTGCAGGCGGTGGCGGAGTATGTCACCGGCACCCCGGCGGAGGATGGCCTGTACCACGCCATGGTCCACGCGGGCCTGCTGGCGGAATAACCGCCCTTTTCCCGATAGCCAGATATATATCAAAGCCGCCCGGCGGGGGATGGACGGCGCTTTTTCCGGGCAGCCTGTCAAAAATTTTTTTGACAGGCTGCTTGCAGCATTTCAGAACGTTACGTTCTGAAATGCCTATGATTGCAAACGAAAGACACCCCTGATGGTTTTCTTTCGTAACGATCTTCCTTTCCGAAGACGGCTTTTCCCTGCGTATTCCGGCGTCCGAACGGAAAAAACGCCGCCCAGGATGGACGGCGTTTTTTCCGGAACAAAAAGAAGGAAAACAATAAAAGGGAAAATTGGCTGGATTTACTTGTGATCCACGGAATACATGTGCTCAATCAGGCACAGGATCTTATCGGAATAGCCGATCTCGTTATCGTACCAGGAGACCACCTTCACGAAGGTGTCGGTCAGGGCGATACCGGCCTTGGCGTCGAAAATAGAGGTGTGGGTGTTGCCCAGGAAGTCGGAGGACACCACAGGCTCATCGGTGTAATCCAGAATGCCCTTCAGCTGGCCCTCGGCGGCCTTCTTCATGGCGTCGCAGATCTCGTCATAGCTGGCGGGCTTCTCCAGGTTCACAGTCAGGTCCACCACGGACACGTCCAGGGTGGGCACGCGCATGGACATACCGGTGAGCTTGCCGTTCAGGCTGGGGATCACCTTGCCCACGGCCTTGGCGGCGCCGGTGGAGCTGGGGATGATGTTGCCGGAAGCGGCGCGGCCGCCCCGCCAATCCTTCACGGACACGCCGTCCACGGTTTTCTGGGTGGCGGTGGTGGAGTGAACGGTGGTCATCAGGCCGTCGGCAATGCCGAAGTTATCGTGCAGCACCTTGGCAATGGGGGCCAGGCAGTTGGTGGTGCAGCTGGCGTTGGACACGAAGGTCATATCGGAGGTGTAGCTGTCCTGGTTCACGCCCATAACGAACATGGGGGTGTCGTCCTTGGAGGGGGCGGACATGACCACATGCTTGGCGCCGGCCTCGATATGGCCCTTGGCCTTGTCCTTGGTCAGGAACAGGCCGGTGGACTCGATGACGTACTCCGCGCCGATTTCCTTCCAGGGCAGGTTGGCGGGGTCACGCTCGGCGTACACGGGAATCACGTGGCCGTCCACGATGATGGAATTATCGCCGGAGGACACCTGGGCATTGATCCTGCCGTGCATGGTGTCATACTTCAGCATATAGGCCAGGTAATCGGCGGGACACAGGTCGTTGATGCCCACGATCTCGATCTCGGGGTGCTGCAGGCTGCAGCGCAGGACCATGCGGCCGATGCGGCCAAAACCATTGATGCCGACTTTGATGCTCATATAAACACAGCTTCCTCTCCGTAATGGAATATATCAAATGTATGGTACGTTTAGTATTATATGCGATGAATTCCAAAAATGCAAGACCCTTTTTAAAATTTTTCTGATTTTCCAGAATGCGACAAATATCTTGTGTTTTTCCTCTTTCTTTGATATAGTATGGTATAAATTTGCATGACAGACAGAACGTTCCGGGAATAAGCGTCGGGCTTTTCCGGAATCGTAAACAATAGTGGAAGGAGGCTGTATCACATGGAATACAGCGAAGCCGAAAAGCAGATGCTCCGCGAGGTGCTGCCGGGGATTGCCGTCCAGCTGCGCGGGGCATTGGCCAATATACATGGGGCTCTGGGCCGCCTGGCTCCGGAGCGGCTGCGGGACCGGGACACCGGAACGGACCGCAGCGCCGCCATTCTGTGCCAGAGCTATTACAAGATCCTGCGGGTGGTGAACAACCTGTCCGACGCCCCCATGCTGGCGGAGGACAAGCCCCTGGACACGGAGAACGTGGAGCTGGTGGAGCTGCTGGAGGGTCTGTGCCGCCAGGGGCAGGTCCTGGCGGAGCTGATGGACCTGCGCCTGGTGTTCACCTGCCGGGACCGGGCCCACGTCATCGCCGCCAACCGGGAGCTTTTAGAGCGGCTGTTCTGGAACCTGGTGTCCAACGCCATGAAATTCACGCCCCCCGGCGGGACCATCGAGGTGGCCCTGCGGACGGGGCCGGAGTGCGTGCTACTGTGCGTGAAGGACAGCGGCCCCGGCATTCCTCAGGACAAGATGGAGCGGCTGTTTGACCGCTGGCAGCACAGCAGCATGGACCTGCCGGTCCACGGGCTGGGCCTGGGCCTGCCTCTGTGCCGCCGCATTGCCCAGGGCCACGGCGGCAGCCTGGTGGTCTCCTCCCGGCAGGGGGAGGGCACCGCGGTAACGGTGCGCCTGCCGGACCGCCGCAGCGGCGTGACCCTGGTGCGCCAGCCGCTCTTCCACTATGCCGGCGGCTTCAACCCGGTGCTGGTGGAGCTGGCCGACGCCTTGCCGGTCCAGGCGTTCACCAGGAATTATATTGATTGAAGGATTGCCGTTTTTTCCCTGTTTTATGCATAGGAGGTCACACATGGAAGGAAAACGCGTATTGGTGGCCATGTCCGGCGGGGTGGACAGCAGCGCCGCCGCTCTGCTGCTGCGGCAGCAGGGGTACGAGTGCGACGGGGCCATGCTGCGGCTGTATAACGGCGAAAAGGCGGGGACCTGCTGCTCTGCCGACGACGCCGGCGACGCCCGGTCTGTGGCCTATCGCCTGGGCATGAAGTTTTATGTGTTCAACGAGACGGAGCGCTTCGCCCGGGAGGTCATGGACCGGTTCGTGGCGGAATACTGCGCCGGACATACCCCCAACCCCTGCATCGACTGCAACCGCTGCCTGAAGTTCGGCGCGCTGCTGGACCGGGCCCTGGTGCTGGGGTATGACTACATCGCCACCGGCCACTATGCCCGGGTGGACCGGGACCCGGTCACGGGGCTGTATCGCCTGCTGCGGGGCCGGGACCGGCGGAAGGACCAGAGCTATGTGCTCTATCAGCTGACCCAGGGCCAGCTGGCCCACCTGCTGCTGCCGGTGGGGGACTATGACAAGCCCGCCATCCGGGAAAGCGCCCGCCAGGCGGGGCTGCTGAACGCCGGCAAGGCCGACAGCCAGGACATCTGCTTTGTCCCCGACGGGGACTACACGGCGTTTTTGCAGGAATACGGCCATGTGACCCTGGAGCCCGGGAACTTTGTGGACCGGGAGGGCCGGGTGCTGGGCCGCCACAAGGGCCTGCCGTGCTACACCACCGGCCAGCGGAAGGGGCTGGGGGTGTCCGCCGGGAAGCACGTCTATGTGGTGCGGAAAAACGCCCGGGACAACACCATTCTGCTGGGGGATGACCGGGACCTGTTCACCAGCCGCCTCACCGCCTGCCGGGTGAACTGGATCGCCGGGGCCGCCCCGGCGAACACCATCCGGGTCACCGCCAAAACCCGGTACAGCCAGACGGAGACCGAGGCCGCCGTGACCCCCCTGCCGGACGGGCGCATGGAGGTGGTCTTTGACCGGCCCCAGCGGGCCGTCACCGCCGGACAGGCGGTGGTGCTGTACGACGGGGACCAGGTGCTGGGCGGCGGCGTCATCGAGGACTGATACTGATTCTTGATTAAATTCTTTAATCAAGAATCCCGTGCGCTGTGCGCACGCACAGCGTGTGAAAACACGCCGTGACGTCTCATACAAAACCTGACGCACCTTCGGTGCTATAAAAAGCTTTTCAAGCTTTTTAACAGGTTTTGTATGAGACAAAAGACTTGGGTTCCATATGGACAGCAATCCGGAGGCGCACCTTAAGGCAGACAACGAGTATTGATCTTCGGAGCAATCTCAGCTCGGAGGAGTATTATGATCATTAACTGCGTATGGGAGCATAATGGCAATGACACCCTGCTTTATGCCACAAATTTTGTCGGTGCATATACCCGTGGCGAAAGCCTTGAAATCGCAAAGGCAAAGATGCCACAGGAAATCGTTTCTTACTGCAGCTGGCTGGGCATGGAGGCCGAGGGCAAAGCGGAAATCGTGATCGTCGGAGAAAAATGCTCCGAGCTTACAATTCGGGACGCGGATTCCGATGTGCTTTTTGAAAGCGAACAACCACCACTGACAATAGAAGAATATAGAAAGTTAAAGGCACTTGCGCTGAAATCAGCGCAGGATTTTCTTGCCTTGTATGATTCTGTTCCCGATAAGAATGCAACGGCTGCGCCCGAACGCAAGACCTTTTACGGACGAGTCCCCCGCACGGCAAATGAAATGTACGAGCATACAAAGAATGTGAATACATATTATTTTGCGGAGATTGCTGTGGAGGCCGATCATGACGGCAACATATACGAATGCCGCAAGCGGGGATTTGAAGCGCTGGAATCAAGCCCCGATTTTTTGCAGAATACCGTCAGAAAAGGCAGCTATGGCGAGGATTGGTCACTGCGTAAAGTCCTGCGCCGTTTTATCTGGCATGACCGTATCCACGCAAAAGCCATGTATCGAATGGCGATAAAAGTGTTCGGGGCGGAGCATGTGGCAAATCCGTTTTGCTTTTGATTGGAGAAGATTATGGACATTGAATTTGTAAATCCGGGCGTTGATTATATGATTCAGCGGATGATGGACTTTCAGACCGAAGCCGAATCAGCCTTTTGGTCTGAACCCCTATACCGTTTCTATCCGCAGCTTGATAAAGCCTATGCGATCAGTTTACCTTTCTCCGAAAGGAACGAATACATTGAGCGAACCATGCGAGCCGTTTATGCCGAGTCAGAAGATACGATCAATGAAAAGGCAGCTTTATATACTCGCCATTGGAACGCTTGTAAGCCGCAGATTACAGCAGCTTTATCGGATGCTTTTGGCGTGGATTGTGCCAACTTATTTAACGACATACGGTGCAATTTGAGCTTGAATCCTATTGAGCCGCGGTTTCTGAAAGAACACTGTTATGATACTTTCTATCTGAACAGCGAAAGAGGCGCGATCGGCGGTGGAATACACGAGATCATACATTTTGTTTGGTTCCATGTATGGAATCGGTTGTTCGGAGACAGTTACGATGAATATGAACGCCCATCACTCAAATGGATTTTGAGTGAAATGGTGGTTGAGTCTGTGATGAAGGATGAACGACTCAGTTCCATCAATCCCTACTTCCCCAGAGAGAACGGCGGCTGCGTCTACCCCTATTTCTTCGATATGGTGGTGGATGGCAAACCGATTTTGGACACGCTGGACACCATGTACCAGAGTCAGCGTATCGAGGATTTTATGCGGAATAGTTATGCTTATTGCAAAGAACATGAAGCAGCTATCAGAGCGCATATTCAGAATTCGGAGGGCGGTATCTTTGCCAGATAACAGAAATCGCAAGCGACCGATACAGGTCAGATTCCTTGTGGATGAGAAGGACTTGGCTTAATAAAAGAAAAAATGACAGCCCTGAAACTGTGTGCAGAGGTAGAAAAACCATGAACAAAGATATGTGCGTAGCCTGTGACGATGGGATTTTGAATATTCGTGTCGGCGCAATCATCATGAAGGATGGAAAGATTTTGATGGTTGGCAATGACAGAGACTATCTCTACTCCGTTGGCGGCAGGGTAAAATTCGGTGAAACAGCAGAAGAGGCTGTCGTCCGTGAGGTGTTGGAGGAAACAGGCGTTCAGATGGAAATTGATCGTCTTGGCTTTGTGCACGAAATCTATTTCTATGGCGATGCGCCTTCCAAGCGGAACAAGCTAATTTATGAGATTTCGCTTATCTTCTATATGAAAGTGCCTGATACCTTTGCGCCGGTCAGCGAGAGTTTCATGGAAGGCAGCAGCAAAGAACACTTGGTGTGGGTTTCGCTGGACGAGGATATTCCGATGTATCCCCAATTTTTCAAAACAGAATTGAAAAATCCAACGAATATGATAAAGCATTTCACTACGGACGAGAGATAACTGAACAGGAGCGGGATAGCACCTATGCCGGATAACAGAAATCGCAGGCGACCGATACAGGTCAGATTCTTTGTGGATTTTCATTGATGGCAGGGTTCGGTGAAGAAATTCCAATATTACAGTCTTAACAAAAAGAGACGGGCCTCGGGCGTGTGCCGATAAGACAGTAATTTGAGAGAATTACGAAATCGGCAACTGCGAAACAGGATTGGACAAAACAGGCGACATTCAACTTCGGTTGGATGCCGCCTGTTTTTACATCTAAGGGTTGAGAATCACCTGTTTTTGCGCTGTAAAGCAAGGATAACGAAAAGGGTGAAATAGTTATCGCCTCTGTGCGGTTCTTTTGTGAAACAGCGAATCGCTGCATAGCGGATACCGTTCGCTGGGGAGTGCGTATATTTACGATTGTGCAAAACACCCCACAAAACCGCAAAGTCGATAGGCGGGTATTTCGATGCAGAGTATGTTCGACACGGTGGAAACTGAAAATCAACTTTCATTCGCAGAAAAGTTACATTTTAGGGTGTTAAATTCCGAGTATTCTATTGAAAACAGAGCTATCCTTGTGATAAAATATGTGTACACACTAACAGTCGGGAGACAGGGCAAGGAGTAACCAAGTGAGAATACAACATAAAAACCTAACAATCCGCCAAGCCGAGGTTACCGATGCGAAGCAGCTTGCCGCTTGGTGGAATGATGGTGCTGTGATGGCACACGCAGGCTTTCCCAACGGTCTGGGAACGACCGAGGAAGAAGTTGTAAAAGGGCTTAGAAATGGTCTTCTGGTCGTTGAAGAAAGCGACCGTCTGATTGGCGAGTGCAATTACCACAATGCGTCAGATGGAGTTGCAGAAATTGGCATTAAGATCTGCGAAACCGATTGTCAGAACCGTGGTGTTGGCAGGAAGGTTTTGAGTATGCTGATCAGTTGGCTGTTCAGAAACGGCTATGCCAAAATCATCCTCGATACGAACTTGACAAACACAAGAGCGCAGCACGTTTACGAATTACTTGAATTCCGCAAGATACGAACCAATATCGATTCTTGGAAAGACCAGTTCGGTCGGCTTCAATCATCGGTTGATTATGCGCTGGTTGAGCAGGATTTTGTCAGTTATGAGTGAAGGAGACACCTATGCCGGATAACAGAAATCGCAGGCGGCCGATACAGGTCAGATTCTTTGTGGATTTTCATTGATGGCAGGGTTCGGTGAAGAAATTGCAATATTACAGTCTTAACAAAAAGAGACGGGCCGAGGCCCGTCTCCTTTTGCTTTTTCACGCACTTTCCCCGCCGTAAAAACTCAAGGTTGACTTTTGCGGAAAATACGCTAAGATGGAGGGTAGAAAGGGCACCCAATTCTGTTAAAAGTGTGTAGGAGGTCACCTGATATGAAATTCTCCAGCAAGGTCCAGAAATGCGGCCTGTCCCCCATGCGGAAGTTCCATCCCTACGCCGTGGCGGCGGAGGCCAAGGGCAGAAAGATCTATCACCTGAACATCGGCCAGCCGGACATCGAGACCCCCAAGGCGTATTTCGAGGCCGTGCGGCATTTTGACCTGCCGGTGCTGGAGTATGCCCCCTCCCCCGGCATGCCGGTGCTCATCGACGCCATCCAGCATTACTATGACAAGCTGGACATGCACTTCGACGCCGGTGACATTCTCATCACCAACGGCGGCTCCGAGGCCCTGCAGATCGCCTTCAACTGCATTCTCGACGACGGCGACGAGATCCTCATTCCCGAGCCCTTCTATCCCAACTACAACACCATGGTGCGCACCTGCGGCGCGTCCATCCACCCCATTCCCACCAGCCCCCACGAAGGCTATCGCTACGCCGACCGGGCCCGCATCGAGGCCGAGATCAATGAGCACACCCGGGCCATCGTCTGCACCAACCCCGGCAATCCCACCGGCGTGGTGCTGACGCCGGAGGAAATGCGCATGCTGGTGGACGTGGCCAAGGAGCACGGCCTGTTCATCATCGGCGACGAGGCGTACCGGGAGTTTGTCTACGCCGGGGAGCCTCTGCAGTCCATGGGTCAGTTTGCGGACGCGGCGGAAAACGTCATCGTCATCGACACCGTGTCCAAACGGTTCTCCGCCTGCGGCGCCCGCATCGGCTGCCTGATCACCCGGAACCGGGAGCTGATGGCCCACGCCATGAAGTATGCCCAGTGCCGCCTGTCGGTGCCCACCCTGGACCAGGTGGCCTCCGCCGCCCTGTACGACGTGGGCCCGGAGTATTTTGCCGCCGTGCGGGAGGAGTATAAGCGCCGCCGGGATACGGTGATGCAGAAGCTCCAGGCCATCCCCGGCGTCATCTGCGAGTGTCCCAAGGGGGCGTTCTACGTCATGGCCCACCTGCCGGTGGACGACGCCGACACCTTCCAGCGCTGGCTGCTGGAGGAGTTCCAGGACAACGGCGACACCGTGATGTTCGCTCCGGGCGAGCCCTTCTATGCCACCCCCGGCCGGGGCCGCAGCGAGATCCGCATCGCCTATGTGCTCAAGCAGGAGGACCTGGAGCGGGCCATGGACCTGCTGGCCCTGGGCATCCGGGCCTATAACGCAAGATAAAGCATCCCGATACGCAAAAAATCTGTTGCTGCGAGCCGGCCCACGGGCTGGCTCGCAGCAGCTTTAGCCATAGCAGCGCATGGCTTGTGCCGGTCCGGCATCTGTACAGCGCCGGGCATGCTCGGAGATCGCTTCCTGCTTCTCCAAGGCGCACTGCCGTGAGTCCGTCCGCAGGCGGCTGCGGTCCTGCATCGGCTGTCCGACCTCTTTACAGGCGGGCTTTTTTGTAGTATTCTGGGTCATAGTTGACGCCTCCCTATTGATAGATTCCGTTTCCGGATGTCATGAATTATACATTCGGCGGGAAGCGGCGGCTATGTGGAATGGACGGGAACTTTTGCGATATCTTTGTGAAGGTATCACAAAGGAGAACCAGAAGAAGGAGCAGCTATGGACTTGAGCCATTTTGACCGATATCCCACTGTGGAGGAGCTTCTGAGGCTCCCGAGCTTCAGCTGCAGTCGAGTCTGCGGCGGCCATGCAGGACTTGACCGCCTTGTGCGGGGAGTCAACCTGACAGATACGCCGGACTATTCCCGCTGGCTCTCTGCCGGTGAACTGCTTATCACCACCGGCTTTTCCATTGCCGGGAATCAGCAGGCCGTTGATGCTCTGCTGCCCACGGCGGAACGCTGCGGACTCTCCGGCGTCTGCATTAAGGCCGGCAGATATCTGCCGGATGTTATGCCTGCCGGGCTGGTGGAGGCGGCAGACCGGCTGTCCCTTCCGCTGATCGCGCTTCCGGCACAGGCGAGATTTTCGGACCTGGCCAGCGCCGTGTCCCAGGAGATTACCCGGCGGCAGATTCCGGCCGAGCAGGAACGGAGAGAAGCGCTGTGCCTTGCCCAGCTGCTGAGCGCTCCGCTTTCCGACAGCGCCGCCCTGCAAACGGCTCGGGAGCTGGACATAAACCCCGAACAGCCACACATGATCCTGCGCCTGCACATCGAGGCAGCCGCATCGGAAAAACGCCGCCTGATGCACGAGGCGGTTCGCTGCTTCCGACAGGCAGGTGTCCAGGTCTGGGCCGCTGTGCTGGATGGAGAGCTGGTGATCCTGCTGGCGTGTGGGGATGATCCTGCCGCAGAGGAGAGATTTTCCCGTATAGCGAAGATATTCGCCGCCGGATGCCCGGAGAGAAGCTCCTGCGGCATCGGGCGGCCATATGCCGGAATCTGCGGGCTGCTCCGGGCCGATGACAGCGCCCGCACGGCGCTGCAAATGGCGCGTGCGCAGGGGATTTCCTGCCTGACGGATGACCCGGCAGGGGTGGTGCGGATGATTGGCAGCGATTCGCCGGAGGCGGCCATTGCCTCCTATGTCCGGGATCACCTGGCGCCGATTTTTTGCCAGGAGTCCGGGCGGCGGCGCGAACTGCTGGACACGCTGGAATGCTGGTTTGTCTGCTTCGGCAACCAGCGGCAGATGGCCCAGCTGATGCACCTGCACTACAACACGGTTGCCTATCGCCTGCATCAGCTGTGGGGCATACTTCCCGGCGGACAGCCCGAGGGCGATGCAAGACTGGCCCTGCAAACGGCGCTGTATCTTTACAGGCAGAGGCCGGATATCTGCAAGCGGTCATAATAAACCGTGCATAGCAGACAAATCAGGCTGCAGGGCTTTTGTCCTCAAAGAACGCACCGCCAGGTGCGTTCTTTTTTCACAGGCACATACTCACCGGCCAGGCCAGCAGCACGGACACGGCGGCGTGGGCGGCCTTGGCCGCCAGATACGGCCCCATGGGCAGGTCCGTGCCGGACAGCACGGCGGCGGACTGCCCGTGGACCGACAGGCCGCCCCAGCCCAGCAGGCCCGCCGCCCACACGAAGCCCCGGCGGGTATGGGGCAGGGCCAGGATCCCCTGGGTCAGCTCCACCGCTCCCGACAGCACCGGGTGGCTCAGACCCGTGACCCGGCCCATTACCCGCAGCAGCACCAGAAAGAACACCACGAAGCCGCAGATGTACACCATGGTCCCGGCGGCGTCCCGCACGGCGGCGATCAGGGCCGGGACAAGGGGGGGACGGGCCGGGACAGAGCCGGGACGTTCCGACGGTTCCGCCGCCTGCCGGGGCAGGGCCAGGGCTATGACCAGCGCCGCCAGAATATGCACCCCCCACAGCAGCACCCCGGCCCGGAGGCTGCCGAAGCAGCCCAGCCCCGCCACCCCCAGGATAAACGCCGGGCCGCAGTTGTTGGAAAACAGCAGCAGGCGGCAGGCCTCCCGCCGGGAGATGCCGCCCCGGCGATACAGCTGGGCCACGGTGCGGGCCCCCACGGGATAGCTGCCCGTAAGGCCCAGGAGAAAGGCCCGAGCTCCGGCCCGGCTGCACCCCAGCAGCCGGGCCAGAGGACCCAGAGCCGGGGACGCCCCGGCGTCCAGCGCCGTCAGCAGGCCCGACACCGCCAGAAACGGAAACAGCGCCGGAATCACCGATCCGGCGCACAGGGCCAGCCCGTCCCGGACGGCCTGGGCTGCCTCCGCCGACCGGGCCAGCAGCAGCCCAAGAGCCGCCAGGCATCCCCAGGCCGCCAGCTTTCCCTTCATATCCCTCACCTCCATGGCCACTGTATGCGCCCCGGCGGTGGGACTTGCAAGTTTTTCCGGCGGCGCGCATAGGGTTTACGGAATCGGGAGAAAGGCGGTGGCGCGGCATGGAGAGAGGGTGGCTGACCCGGGCGGGCCAGGCGGCCATGGAGCGGCTGGACCTGCCGGGGGATATCCCGGCGGGGGTGCCGCATATGGAGCTGATAGGCGAGCGGGAGTTTTTCATGTGCCGGCACCGGGGGGTGCTGTCCTACAGCACGGAAACCGTGGAGATCGGCGGCGGGAGCCTGACGGTGCGGGTGATCGGCACGGAGCTGCAGCTGGTGGCCATGACGGAGGAGGAGCTGCGGCTGCGGGGCCGCATCGCCGCGGTGGAGCTGCGGCCGGGAGGCGGCCATGTATAAGGCGGCGGTGAACTTCCTGCGGGGCCAGGTGCTGGTCCATATCGAAAGCGGCTGCCCGGAGCGGGTGGTGAACCTGTGCGCTGGGGCGGAGGTGCCCTTCTGGGACGTGCAGTGGCTCTCGCCGGTGGAGCTGACCCTGCGCACCACCCGGCGGGGACTGGCGCAGGTGCGCCGGGCGGCGGAGCAGGTGGGGGCCGCGGCCACGGTGCGGCGGGAGCAGGGGGGCTCCCCTGCTGGCCCGGCGGCTGCGGCGGCGGTATGTGCTGCTGGCGGCGGCGCTGCTGACGGTGCTGCTGGTGGTGGAGGGGAAACTTCACCATCTGGGAATTTCAGGTCAGCGGCAACGAGACGGTGTCGGACGAGGCCGTCTTACGGGCATTGGAGGATTACGGCATCACCATCGGCACCCGGAGCCTGGACATCGACCAGAAGGACATGCGCAACCATGTGCTGCTGGAGCTGGAGGACGTGGTGTGGCTGGCGGTGAACGTCCGGGGCTGCGTGGCCCGGGTGCAGGTGGTGGAGCGGGTCCGGGGGCAGGACATGGTGGAGGACGGCCCGGCCAACGTGGTGGCCCGGCGGCCGGGGCTTGTGACCCGGGTGGAGGCCCTGGGAGGCCAGGCCGCCGTGGTCCCCGGGGACACCGTGACCCAGGGACAGCTGCTGATCTCCGGGGCGGTGGACCTGGACAACGGGGGGCTGCGGTGGCAGCACGGCATGGGCCGGGTGTGGGCCAGAACCTGGTACGAGCTGACGGCCCAGGTGCCCCTGACGGTGCGGCAGAGGGGGGTCCCCCTGTCCTCCCGGACCCGGTATGCCCTGGATATCGGCAAAAAGCGGATAAAATTATACGGAAAGGGTAGCACATTGGGGGGCGACTGTGATAAAATAACCCAGTATAGGCCCGTGTGCCTGCCCTGGGGCCTGCGCCTGCCCATCACGCTGGCGGCGGAGACGGTGACGGCCTATGGCCCGTCCACGGACGTTCCCCGCAGCGCCGGAGAGGCCCGGCAGGAGGGGGAGTCCCTGCTGCGCCGACAGCTGGAGGAGCTGCTGGGAGATACCGGCACGGCGGAGAACGTCCGCATTGACGCCGTGGAGCAGGGCTCGTGGCTGCTGGTGACCCTGCGGGCGGAGTGCCTGGAGGAGATCGGCCGGGAGGTCCCGCTGACCAAGGAATAAATTTTTCAAGATACAAGGGGAGGAATGCCCAATGGAACAGCGCATCGGTATCGAGCGCATGGAGGAGGCCATCAACCTGTTTGGCTCCTTTGACGAAAATATCCGCCTGCTGGAATCGGAATTTCAGGTGACGGTGGTGAACCGGGGCGGCGAGCTGGTGATCTCCGGTGAGCCGGAGAACGTGATGCTGGCGGAGAAGGCCGTGCAGGCCCTGCTGACCCTGTCCGCCAAGGGCGAGAGCATCAGCGAGCAGCACGTCCGGTATGTGGTGGGCCTGTGCCGCAGCGGCCAGTCCGAGCGCATCGGCGAGCTGACCCAGGACGTGATCTGCATCACGTCCAAGGGCCGGCCGGTGAAGCCCAAGACCATCGGCCAGAAGCAGTATGTGGACGCCATCATGCAGGACACCGTCACCATCGGCGTGGGCCCCGCCGGAACCGGCAAGACCTATCTGGCGGTGGCGGCGGCGGTGGCCGCCTTCCGGGACAAGCAGGTCAACCGCATCATCCTGACCCGCCCCGCCGTGGAGGCCGGGGAGCGGCTGGGCTTCCTGCCCGGCGACCTGCAGAGCAAGGTGGACCCCTATCTGCGGCCGTTGTACGACGCCCTGTTCGATATGCTGGGGGCGGAGACGTATCAGAAATATCTGGAGCGGGGCAACATCGAGGTGGCCCCTCTGGCCTATATGCGGGGCCGGACCCTGGACGACAGCTTTATCATCCTGGACGAGGCCCAGAACACCAGCCGGGAGCAGATGAAAATGTTCCTGACCCGGATGGGCTTCGGCTCCAAGGTGGTCATCACCGGCGACATCACCCAGATCGACCTGCCCGGGGACAAGCCCAGCGGCCTGAAGGAGGCCATGAAGGTCCTGAAGGGGGTGGAGGGCGTGTCCATCTGCCAGCTGGGGAAGGCCGACGTGGTGCGGCATGTGATGGTCCAGCGCATCATCGAGGCCTATGCCCGGTTTGAGGAGAAAAAGAGATGAGAAAGACCCACTATATCCCCGTTACCGCCGACGTGCCCGGGGCCGCCAGTGATGCCAACTGCGCCCTGATCCGCCGCACCATCCGCACGGCCCTGGCGGCGGAGGGGGTCACGGCCCCCTGCGAGGTGGACGTGCTCCTGACGGACGACGAGGGCATCCACCGCATCAACCTGGATATGCGGCAGGTGGACCGCCCCACGGACGTGCTGAGCTTTCCGGAATTTGACCTGGCCCCCGGGGAGCACCCGGGGCCGGAGGACGCCGACCCCGGCACGGGACTGATCCCCCTGGGGGACATGGTGCTGTCCATGGAGCGGGTGGCGGCCCAGGCCAAGGAGTTCGGCCACTCCCGGCGGCGGGAGCTGGCGTACTTAGTGACCCACTCGGTGCTGCACCTGCTGGGCTATGACCACCTGGACGAGGGACCCATGAAGGAGCAGATGCGGGCCCGGGAGGAGGCCGTCATGGCCCTGCTGGGCCTGGAGCGGTGATACACGATCAAAGGAGATTTGCCATGAAGACACGAAACCTGTGCGCCCTGCTGCTGGCGCTGATGCTGCTGGCCCTGGCGGGCTGCGGCCAAAAGGAGCAGCCCACCCAGCCGGAGAACCCGGACGTCCCCCAGGAGGAGGAGACGGTGCCAGTGCGGCTGGTGTGCAGCAACGGCTCCACCACCCTGCGCTTCAGCCGGGAGGAGGACGGACACTGGCTGTGGGCCGACGACAAGACCTTCCCCCTGGACGAGAGCTATGCCCTGACCCTGCTGGAGACGGTGCAGGGCATTGAGCACCTGCCTCCGGTCACCAACTCCGCCCAGCTGGCGGATTACGGCCTGGAGAGCCCCACCAAATACGTCACCGTCACCGACAGCCAGGACACGTCCGTCACCTATCGCCTGGGCAGCGAGTCCGACGGCAGCGTGTATGTATACCGGGAGGGGGCCGAGGCCACGGTGTACGCCGTGCCGGACCTGCTGGGTCAGATCGGCCGCAGCATCTATGACATGATGGCCCTGCCGGAGCTTCCGCAGCTGACGGCGGAGAACGTCACCTCCCTGACCGTCACCGCCGGAGAGAGCACCCTGCCCCTGACTCCTGCGGAGGGGGCCTGGACCGCCGATGGCCGGGATGTAACGGATCAGCTGGCAGACCTGACTGCCTGGCTGGGGGATATGCACCTGGCGGCCTGTGTGGACTGGCGGCCCAGCGCCGGGGCAGCGGCCCTGTGCGGGCTGGACCAGCCGGGTGCAGTTCTGACGGCGGAGTATACCCATAACGGGGTGCAGCACAGCTTCACCCTGACGGTAGGCGGTCAGCGGGGCGCAGGCTACTGCGTCACCGTTTCCGATGACGACACCATTTATCTGATGAGCGCGGAGGCCCTGGCCCCGCTGCTGGCCCTGGCCCAGACGGGCCTGGCATAAAGAAGGAGGCGCCCCATGCGGCTGCTTGTGATCGAGGATGAAAAGCGCCTGGCCCGGAACCTGGCGGAGCTGCTGCGGCGGCAGGGGTACACCGTGGACGTCAGCAGCGACGGCGTGTCCGGCTATGACAACGCCTCCACGGACCTGTATGACCTGATCCTGCTGGACGCTATGCTGCCGGGGATGGACGGGTTCACCCTGCTGCGGAAGCTGCGCACCGGGGGCCACGCCGTGCCGGTGCTGATGCTGACGGCCCGCAGCGACCTGTCCGACCGGGTCCAGGGACTGGACTGCGGGGCGGACTATTATCTCACCAAGCCCTTTGAGCCGGAGGAGCTGCTGGCCTGCGTGCGCTCCCTGCTGCGGCGGGGCGGCGGCGACGCCCGGACCGACGACGCCATCACCTTCGGGGATCTGCGGCTGGAGCCGGGGACCTTTCAGCTGTCCTGCGGGGAGCGGTCCCTGCGGCTGAGCCGCCGGGAATACGACATGCTGGAGCTGCTGCTGCGCAGCCAGGGCCGGGTGGTGCCCAAGGAGCAGCTGCTGCTGAAGGTGTGGGGCTATGACTCCGACGCCGAGGACAACAACGTGGAGGTGTATATCAGCTTCCTGCGGCGGAAGCTGACCCATCTGCACTCCGCCGTCACCATCCGCACCCGGCGGATGGTGGGGTATTTCCTGGAGGTGGAGGCATGATCCGCCGCCTTCGCTGGAAGATCGTGGCCATCAACATGGCCATGGTGACGGCGGTGCTGCTGGCGGTGTTCGTGGGGGTGCTGGTGTCCAGCCGGGCCGCCGTGGAGCGCACCGTGAACCAGCGGCTCATGCAGGTGGTCCAGACCGGGCGGTATGACGCCTCCCTGCCCGGGGAGGGGTCCGCCGCCCCCTGCTTTGTGGCGGACGTGTACCCCAGCGGCACCGTGCGCCTGTCCGGCAGCAGCTATTACCGGCTGGATGACCAGGATGCCATGGCGGAGATCGTTACCGCCTGCCTGGAGCAGGGGGATTCCTCCGGCATCCTGCGGAGCTATCATCTGCGGTATCTCCGGGCCGATGGGCCGCTGTATACCCGCATCGCCTTCACCGACGCCGCCCAGGAGGACGCCACCCTCCGGGCGGTGGTGAAAATGTGCCTGCTGGTGGGGGCGGCGGCCCTGGCGGTGCTGCTGGGGTGCAGCTATCTGCTGGCGGGACTGGCCGCCCGGCCGGTGGCCCGGTCCCTGGACCAGCAGCGGCGGTTCCTGTCCGACGCGTCCCACGAGCTGAAAACGCCCCTGACGGTGATCCTGTCCTCGGCGGACCTGATGCAGCAGACGGCGGTCCAGCCGGACCAGCAGCCGTATGTGGACAACATCCGCTGGTCCGGCCGGCGGATGAAGCGGCTGGTGGAGGATATGCTGACCCTGTCCCGGGCCGACGACGGGCGGCTGAAGGCCGCCATGGTCCCGGTGGACCTGTCCGACGCCGTGGTGGACACGGCGCTGCGGTTCGAGCCGGTGGCCTTCGAGGCCGGGCGGCAGCTGAGCTATGACATCGACGAGGGCATCACCGTCACCGGCAGCCGGGACCAGCTGCAGCAGGTGGCGGGGGTCCTGCTGGACAACGCCATCAAATACGCCCCCCAGGGGGCCGGGGTGTACATGACCCTGACCCAGGCGGAGCGAAAGGCCGTGCTGACGGTGGAAAACGGCGGCCCGCCGATCCCGCCGGAGGTGCTGCCCCATCTGTTCGACCGATTTTACCGGGCCGACGGCAGCCGCACCCAGGGGGGGCTTCGGCCTGGGGCTGTCCATCGCCCAGGCCATCGTCCGGGAGCACAAGGGAACCATCCGCTGCGAAAGCGACCGGCGCTCCACCCGATTCATCGTGACCCTGCCTGCGGGCGGGAAGAAATAATCGCGCAAAAGAAGGGAATCTCATGTTTGATCTGATCATCCGGGGCGGAACCGTCTATGACGGTTCCGGCCGCCCCGGCATCCAGGCGGACGTGGCGGTGTCCGGCGGTAAAATCGCCGCCGTGGAGCCGCTGCCCGCCGCCCGGGCCGCCCGGGTCATCGACGCCCGGGGCAGGTGGGTGACCCCGGGCTTCATCGACATCCACCGCCACGCCGATGCCGCGGCCTTCCGGCCGGGCTTCGGGGAGCTGGAGCTGCGGCAGGGGCTCACCACCATCGTCAACGGCAACTGCGGCCTATCCTGCGCCCCAGTGGGGCCGGAGAACCTGCCGGCCATCCTGTCGTATCTGGAGCCCATCTGCGGCCGGGTGCCGCCGGAGGCGGCCCGGGAGACCCTAGCGGAGTATTTCGCCGCCCAGCCCGCAGCCCCCCTGCACACGGGGATGCTGGCGGGAGCCGGCACCATCCGGGCCAGCGTGGCCGGGTATCAGGTGCAGCGCCTGGAGCCGGAGCACTACGCCGCCATTCACCGGCGGCTGGAGGGGGCTTTGGCCGACGGGGCCCTGGGCGTGTCCCTGGGCCTGGGCTATGCGCCGGAGTGCTTCTATACCACCGACGAGCTGATCCGGGCCCTGGCCCCCCTGGCGGGGCAGAGCATCCCCATCACCGTGCACATGCGCCAGGAGGGCGGCGGCGTGGTGGAGGCCGCCCGGGAGATGGTGGAGGTGGCCCGGGCCCTGAAGGCCCCGGTGCATATCTCCCACCTGAAGGCCATGGGCCGGGACAACTGGAACCGCAAGATCCCCCAGGTGCTGGCTCTGCTGGACCGGGCCAGGCAGGAGGGGCTGGACCTGTCCTGCGACGTGTATCCCTACACCGCCGGGTCCACCCAGCTGCTGCACATCCTGCCGCCGGAGTTTCTGGCCGGAGGCATGGAGGCCATTGTCCGCCGCCTGGGGGACCCGGACCAGCGGAAGCTGCTGGCCCGGCGCATCGAAAGCGGCGATGGCTTTGACGACATCGCCAAACTGGCGGGCTGGGACGGCATTTTTCTCACCAGTCTCCACTGCCCGGAGGATCACCCCTATCAGGGCATGAGCCTGCAGCAGATCGCGGAGCTGACCGGCCAGGACCCCCTGACCTGCTGCTGCGACCTGCTGGTGCGGGAGCAGGGGGAGATCACCATGATCGACTTCATGGCCCACGAGGAGGACATCGCCGCCATTCTGCGGGACCCCTTCTCCAACCTGATCTCCGACTCCACCTATCCCACGGAGGGACAGCCCCATCCCCGGGTATACGGCACCTTTGTCCACCTGCTGACCCGGTTCGTCCGGGAGCGGGGGGACCTGACGCCGGAGGCGGCCATCCACAAGATGACGGGCCGCCCGGCGGCGGTGCTGGGCATGAAGGACCGGGGCGTGCTGACCCCCGGGGCCCAGGCGAATATCAACGTGTTTGCCCCGGAGGACCTGCGGGAGCCGGGGACGTATCAGGACCCCTGCCGCATGGCGGAGGGGCTGGACGCCGTGCTGGTGGCCGGACAGCCGGTCATCGACGGCGGCCAATACACCGGTGTCATGGCCGGGCAGATCGTCAGAAGGAGCTAAGTATGCTGGAGCAGATCATCGACATTGTGCGCCGGGCGGGGGACATTGTCCTCTCCGCCCACGACATTCAGAATGTCACCCGGGAGAAGCACGGCCCGGCAGACCTGGTGACCCAATATGACGAGGCCGTGCAGGTGTTTTTGCGGCAGGAGCTGCTGAAGCTGCTGCCGGAGGCGGAGTTTTTCGGCGAGGAGGGGAGCGGCCCGCTCTGACCCACCCCTGGATTTTTGTGGTGGACCCCATCGACGGCACCACCAATTTCACCCGCCGCATGAATTGCAGCAGCGTGTCCGTGGCCCTGGTCCACAACGGGCAGACGGAGTACGGCGTGGTGTATAACCCCTTTGTGGGCGAGCTGTTCGCCGCTCAAAGGGGCTGCGGGGCCACCCTCAACGGCGCGCCCATCCGCGCCAGCTCCCGGGATGCCGCCCACGCCATTGTGGCCTGCGGCTCCACCATCTATGACCGCAGCTATACCGACCGGCACTTTGCCATTCTGCGGCACCTGTATGACCGGTGCCTGGACTACCGGCGGTTTGCCTCAGCGGCCCTGGACTGCTGCATGGTGGCCTGCGGCCGGGCGGAGATCTTCTTCGAGTGCCGACTGTCCCCCTGGGACTATGCCGCCGGGTCTTTGATCGCCCAGGAGGCCGGAGGCGTCGCCGTCCGGCTGGACGGCTCCTTCCTGGATCCCCTGCGCCCGGGCTCGGTGTTCATCACCAACGCCGCCTGCCGGGAAATGCGGCAGGGCCTGCCGGAATAAGAAAAAAATCTCAAAGGGCTTTGGCCCTTTGAGATTTTTTTATGGAATTCAGTTCTTCTCCTGGCCATACAGGGCCGCTTTGAAATAGGTGGCCCGGACGATCTCCTCCACGTTGTCCTGGCGGCGGCTGCGCAGGGTCTCGAACAGGTCGCTGTGGGCCTCCAGCAGCTCCTCGCCCCGGCCGGTGTTGATCATGGTGCTGACCGTTTCATACCGGACGGCGTGGGTCAGGGTGCGCACCACCCGGCTGATCTTGTCGGCCAGGGGGTTCTTTCCCATCTGGGACACCATGTCGTGGAACTGGTTGTCCACGGCGAAAAAGCGCTCCACCTTGTCCTGGCCATCGCCGCGGACGATGCCGCGCATCTGGTCCAGGAGCTGCTCCAGCACCCGGCCGTCCTCCTCATTATACTTGGCGCTGGCCAGGCGCATGATGCCGGCCTCCACCATCTCGCGCAGCTCCATCAGGTTGTCAAAGGAGTCCTGGTTCAGGATCATGCCATAGATCATGGGGTCGATCATGCTCTCCTGAAAGCCGCTGCAAACGAAGGTCCCCTCGGAGCGCTTGCTCTCCAGCACGCCCAGATAGGTGAGAATTTTGATGGCCTCCCGCACGGAGCTGCGGGCCACGCCCATGGAGGCGGCCAGCTCCGGCTCCGGCGGAATGCGGTCTCCGGGCTTGAGCTGCTTATTGCGCATGGCATCGGTCAGGCAGTTGATAACGCTCTGCACCACCGACTCCTTCTTCAGATTTTTCACATAGCCGGGGGTATCACTCATATAAATCGCTCCTTTATGGGACTGTTAACTCTATAACATATGTATAACATAGTACAAAGTTTGAATACCGTCAAGTAAAAGTTTCACCAAGACATCAAAACGCGCAGCGGACGGCAGACAAAAGCTGCCGTCCGCTGCTTTCGGAGGGGAAAAGGGTAAAAGAAGATGTGTTTGACTGTGTAATTTTTGTCAGCGGCCCAGATAGATGGACTGCTTGGCCAGCACCAGCTGCAGCATCAGGTCGTTGCAGGGAGTGGCGATGCCGTGCTCCCGGCCCAGGCGGCACACGGCGCCGGTGATGATGCGGATCTCGGTCTCCCGGTGATGGGTCACGTCCTGCACCATGGAGCTGATGGTCTCGTCGGTCATGCGGGAGACCTCATAGGCGTGCTCCAGCTCGGCGTCGTGGTCCAGGGTGCAGCCGCAGGCGTTGGCCACGGTGATGGCCTCCTCCACCAGCATCCGGGCGGCCTCGTGGGCATACTGGTTGCCGTCCACAAAGCCGTTCTTGGTCTCCAGCAGGGCGCTCATGCCGTTGATGGCCACGTTGGCCAGCAGCTTGTGCCAGATGGCGTTCATGACGTTCTCGTGGACGCAGACCTCCAGGCCGGCCTCGCGCAGGGCCTCGGCCATGCGCTCCACGTTCTCCTTGGGGGCCTTCAGGGAGCCCATGTTGGTCACGCCGGTGCCGGTGTGCTTCACATGGCCGGGCTCCATGGGGGTGGCGCCGAAGGCGGTGTTGCCGATGATGATCTGCTCCTCGGGAACCACCTTGGCAATCTCGTCATAGTTGCCCAGGCCGTTCTGCAGGCACAGGATCATGGTGTGCCGGTCGATCATGGGCAGAGCGTTGCGCACGGCGGCCTCCAGATACTGATAGTGCACGAACACGATCAGCAGGTCCACCACGCCGATCTCCTTGGGGTCGGTGGTGGCCATGGCCGGGCGGAAGGACACGGTCTCGCCGGTGCCGCTGCCGGGGGCGCACTCGTCCAGGAGAATGCCGTTCTTCTTGATGGATTCAATTACCGGGGCATAGGTATCCAGCACGCAGACCTCATGCTTCCGGGACAGATAGCTTGCATAGCAGCTGCCGATGGCGCCGCAGCCAACAAAACCGATTCTCATAATGATAACCTCCTGATTTTTCCGATGTTAGGCGTTCATGCTCTCGGCGATGGCCACGATGTCCTCAACGGTCACGCCGTTCATGGCCAGCAGGCGCTCATAGGGGGCGGACTGACCGAACTGATCCTGGATACCCACGCGCTTGACCAGGCCCTTGCCCATCTCGGCGGCTACCTCGCACACGGCGGAGCCCAGGCCGTTGATGATGTTGTGGTCCTCCACGGTGATGACCTTGCCGATGTCGTTGATGGCGGCGGTGACGGCCTCCACGTCCAGGGGCTTGATGGTGTGCATATCCAGCACGCGGGCGGAGATGCCCTTACCGGCCAGGACCTTGGCGGCCTCGATGGCCAGGCACACGGTGTCGCCGTTGGCGATGATGGCCACGTCCTTGCCGTCCTGGATCTGGTGGGCCTTGCCGATGGTGAACTCCACGTCCTCGTCATAGATCTGGGGCACGGCGTCACGGGTGAAGCGCAGATACATGGGGCCGTAGGTCTCGGCGGCCTGGCGGACCAGCTTGCGGGCGGCGTTATAGTCCGCCGGCATGATCACGGTCATGTTGGGGATGGTGCGCAGCACGCCCATGTCCTCGATGGACTGGTGGGAGGCACCGTCGTTGGCGGGGGTCACGCCGCCGTGGGAGCAGGCGATCTTCACGTTCAGGTTGGGATAGCAGACCTCCTGGCGGATCATTTCGCACATACGCAGGGAGCCGAACACGGCGTAGGTGACCACGAAGGGGACCTTGCCGCAGGTGGCAAGACCCGCAGCCAGGCCTGCGCCGTTCTGCTCGGCGATGCCCACGTTCAGATACTGCTGGGGCAGCTCCTTGCGGAAGTCGCCGGTCTTGCAGCTCTTGCCGATATCGATATCCACCACCAGAATGTCAGGGTTTTCCTTGCCCAGGGCCACGATCTCCTTGCCGAAGCCCTCGCGGGTAGCGATCTTTTTCTTTTCGCTCATTGCTCTTTCCTCCTTGCTTAGTGGATCAGCTGGGCTTCCAGCTCAGCCATGGCCTGCTTATACTGCTCATCGTTGGGGGCAACGCCGTGCCAGCCGCACTGGTTTTCCATGAAGGAAACGCCCTTGCCCTTGACGGTGTGGGCATACAGGCACTTGGGCTTGCCGTTCTGGGAGGCATAGCACTTGTCGATGGAGGCGGTGATCTCCTCCATGCTGTGGCCGTCGAGCTCCAGAACCTCCCAGCCGAAGGCACGGAACTTCTCGCCCAGGTCGCCGTTGGGCATGATCTCGTCGCAGGTGCCGTCCAGCTGCAGGTTGTTGTTATCCACGAAAACGATCAGGTTGTCCAGACCGTACTTGTGAGCGGTGTTGGCAGCCTCCCAGATCTCGCCCTCCTGGGCCTCGCCGTCGCCCACCACGCAGAAGACCTTGTAGTCCTTGTGGTCCAGCTTACCGGCCAGGGCCATACCGGCGGCGCAGGCCAGACCCTGACCCAGGGAGCCGGTGGAGATGTCGATGCCGGGGCAGCGGTTCATGGAGGGGTGACCCTGAAGCATGGAGCCCTCCTTGCGCAGGGTGTCCAGCACGGACTCGGGGAAGAAGCCCACGGTAGCCAGGCAGGCATACTGGATGGGGCAGACATGGCCCTTGGAGAGCACCATGCGGTCCCGGTCCTCCCAGCGGGGGTTCTTGGGGTCCAGGTTCATGTATTTGAAGTAGCAGGCGGTGACAAAATCTGCCGCAGACAGGGATCCGCCGGGATGACCGGACTGGGCCTTGTAGATCATGTCGATGACCTTCATACGCATCTGCGTGGCGGTGTTTTTCAGCTCTTGCATGGAGATATCTTTCACAAAAATCACCTCATTGAAAATTTTCGGAATGCTCTGATTTGTTTAATGTCGGACAAATGACAATTACAGTATAGCGCTTTGTCTGACAAAGTCAAGGGCTTTTTTGAATTTTTCTCTTTTGCCTAATTCTTTGCATGTTTTTTATGGAAATTGACCGAAATCTGGACAGATATGGGGCGGCGGAATAAGAAAATGCAGCACCGGGCGGATTTCATCCGCCCGGTGCTGCATGCGTGGGATAGAAAGCTGTGTGTGGAGAGAGAAAGGAAGCGTTAATGAATGAGGAATGTGGAAATTGCGGGGACGTAGGTGATCAGCAGCAGCACCGCCAGCTCGGCGATGAGGCACGGGACAATGCCCTTGGTGATCTCCTCGATCTTGATATCTCCGATGCCGCAGGCCACATACAGGTTGACGCCCACCGGCGGGGTGAACAGGCCGATGGCCAGGTTCACGATCATAACGGTGCCCAGGTGGATGGGGTCAATGCCCAGCTGCACCGCAACGGGGGCAAACAGCGGGGTGAAGATGTACAGGGCGGAGGTGGAGTCCAGGAAGCAGCCGGCGATCAGCAGCACCACGTTGACGATGATGAAGAAGATAACCGTGTTGCCGTTGGTAACGGTGAGCATGAAGTTCTCAATGGCCAGATCCAGTCTTGCACGGGTCAGGACATAGCCGAACAGGGTGGCGCCCATGGTGATGAACATAACCGTGGCGGTGGTGGAGCAGGAGTCGATGAGGATGTCCTTCATCTTCTTCCAGTTGATCTCGCGATAGATGAACACGCCCACGATCAGGCCATAGAACACGGAGACAGCGGCGGCCTCGGTGGGGGTGAAGATGCTGCCATAGATACCGCCCAGGATGATCACGGGCATCAGCAGGCCCCAGAAGGCATCCTTGAAGGCCTTCAGCCGTTCCTTGCCGGAGGCCTTGGGCTGCACCGTCAGGTTGGCCTTGCGGCCCACGAACAGGGCGGCCACGATCAGGCCCAGGCCCATCAGCAGGCCGGGGATGACGCCGGCCTTGAACAGGTCGGTGATGGAGGCGTCAGCGATGGAGCCGTACACCACGAAGGTGATGGACGGGGGGATAACCACGCCGATGGCGCCGCCGGCGGCCATCAGAGCGCAGGCAAAGGCCGGGGAATAGCCCGCCTTCTTCAGAGCGGGGATCATAATCAGGCCCAGGGCCGCCACGGTGGCCGGACCGGAGCCGGAGATGGCCGCGAAGAAGCAGGACACCACCACGCAGACCATGGCCATGCCGCCGCGGATGTGGCCCAGGCACTTTTCCGCCAGGTTGATGAGGCGGCCGGAGATACCGGCCTTCTCCATCACGTTGCCGGAGAGGATGAAGAACGGGATCGCCAGCAGGACGAACTTGCTGCTGGCCGAGGAGCACAGACGGGGAAGCACGCTCATGATGGCGTCCAGGGGTTTGCCTGCGCCCTGCACCAGGATAGCGCCTACGCTGGACATGCCCAGGCAGACGGCGATGGGTGCGCCGAAGGCCAGCAGCAGCACAAAGATACCCAGTAATACGATACCGACCATTTATTTGCCCTCCTCTGCCCGATAGTCTTTATACATCTGCACCATGGTCTGCAGGAACGCAATGGCGGCGAAGGCCGCGCCCACAGGTACAAACGAACCATAGATCCACTCAGGCCACTGCATGTTGGCAGTTTCCTGACCCAGCTGATACTGGCTGATAACCATCTGCACGCCGGTGACCACGATCAGCAGGCAGAACAGAGCGGAAATCGCATAAACGGTCAGATGGATGATGATGCGGGCCTTGGGGCTGACCCGGTCCGTCACGATGGACAGGCCCAGGTGGGCCTTCCGCCGGGCGGCGATGGCCGTGCCCATGAAGCTCATCAGCACAAACAGATAGGTGGACATCTCGTCGGACACAGCCAGCGAGTGCTTGAACACAAAGCGGGCCACGACGTTGGCAAACACCAGCACCGCCATAACCGCCACGCACGCGCAGGCGACGAATTTTTCGATTTTCTCAAACATGTTGGCCCCTCCTTAGTTGATCCCGAAGGCGGCGCAGGCGTCCTCACCGTATTCCGCCTTCAGGTCAGCCGTGACGCCGGCCACGGCATCCTTGAACGCCTGCAGCTGGTCCTCGGTCAGGATATCCACCTGCATGCCGCTGTCCATGAAGCCCTGGATCAGCTGGTCCTCCTCGGCCTCCAGGTGGTCGCGGCCCCACTCGCAGGACTCCGTGGCGCACTCCTGCAGCAGCTGCCGGGTGTTCTCGTCCAGGCTTCCCCAAACCCGGCTGTTGGCCACAAACAGGTCGTTCTCATAGCTGTAGTTCCAGATGGTCATATACTGCTGGATCTCGTCCATCTTGGCGGACTTGGTCACGGAGCAGCCGTTCTCCTGGCCGTCGATGGTCTTCTGCTGGATGGCGGTGAACACCTCGCTCCAGCTCATGGCCGTGGGGCTTGCGCCCAGGGCATTGAACACGCCCATATACACCGCCGAACCGGGCACGCGGATCTTCAGATCCTTCAGGTCCTCGGGCTTGGTCACCGGGTGCTTGCTGTTGGTCAGCTGGCGGAAGCCGTTGTGGAAGGAGCCCAGATAGGTGATGCCCTTGGCCTCCAGCAGCTTGGCATAGTAAGCGCCGCCGGTGGTGTCGATGACCTGGCGGGCCTGCTGATAGGAGGTGAAGGACCAGGGCAGGGTGGCCACGGACATCTTCGGCTCCAGGTTGGCCAGCACGCAGGTGGCGTAAGCGCCCAGGTCGGAGCCGCCCACGGCGATGTACTCCACGCCCTTGGTGCTGTTGCCGCCGGCCAGGGTATCGTTGGAGAATACGTCGATCACCACGTTCCCGCCGGAGCGCTCCTCCACCAGATCGGCAAAGTGGTGGGCCACCAGCGAGTCGATCTGGGTGTCGGTTCCGTTGACCGCCATGGACAGGTTGATTTTCTGATATTCGCCGTCGCTTCCACCGGACGGCTCGGTGCTGCCGCAGCCGGACAGACTGCCGATGAGCAGGGCAGTTCCCAACAGCGCAGCGACAATTGATCTTTCGTGCTTCATATTACGGTTCCCTCCAAGATTGTTCAAACTTTGTCATTTGTTCTATGTCCGACAAATCTATAAATGATTATATGAACTTTACCGGGCCGTGTCAATAGGCTTCCAAAAAACCAACGATTTTTACAAGAAACGCCAGGAAAATTTATGTAAAAAGTCAAATGCACCTGGGGGACGGACGGTGCATGCCCCGGAAATATCCCTGTCATACTCCCGCATACACTCATAGTAAGCGGCCTGCCCCGCCGGGGCGCCGACTTATGGGGAAAGTGAGGATATTGACCATGAAACGAACCTTCCGCAGGCGGGGGGCGGTGCTGGCGGCGGCGCTGGTGCTGCTGTGCGCCGTCTCCTTTGCCGATCGCGGCGGCCCGGCCTCTTTTGCGGCCACCGGCTGGGCGCTGCTGCCTCCGGCGGTGGCCATTGTGCTGGCCTTTGCCACCAAGGAGGTGTATTCCTCCCTGCTGGCCGGGTGCGTGGTGGGAGCACTGCTGACGGAGGGCTTTGCCCCCTGGCGCAGCTTTGAGACCCTGTTCCTGACCCTGATGGAGGGCATCGACCTGAAGATCTTCTTCTTTGACGTGCTGCTGGGGGCCATTGTGGTGCTGTTTGCCCGGTCCGGCGGCTCCCGGGCCTTCGGGGAGTGGGCCTCCCGCCGGGTGCGGTCCCGCCGGGGGGCGGTAACGGCCACGGCGGGCCTGGGCTGCCTGATCTTCCTGGACGACTATTTCAACTGCCTGACGGTGGGGGCCATCATGCAGCCCATCACCGACCGCTGCCGGGTCTCCCGGGAGAAGCTGTCCTTTATCATCGACGCCACCGCCGCTCCGGTGTGCATCCTGGCCCCCATCAGCTCCTGGGCCGCCGCCGTGTCGTCGTACATCCCGGCGGATTACAGCCATGTCAACGGCTTCGCCCTGTTTATTCAGGCCATACCGTATAATTTCTATGCCCTGCTGATGCTGTGGCTGGTGTTTCTGGTGGCCCTGACGGGCCGGGATTTTGGCCCCATGTACCGCCGGGAGCAGCTGGCCCTCCGGCAGGAGCCGCCCCGGCCCGAGACTGCGCCGGAGGGCCGGGACCGCCCCCGGGGCCGGGCGGTGGACCTGCTGCTGCCCACGGCGTGCCTGATCGTCACGGTGGTGTGGGGCATGGCGGTGCTGGGCCGCCGCAGCTGCCGGGAGGCGGGCCTGGCCCTGACGGCCTCCAACGTCTTTGCCAACACCGACGCCCCCATGGCCCTGTGCTTCGGCTGCTCCGTCACCCTGCTGGTGATGGCCCTGCTGTATATCCCCCGGGGGGTCATGAGCTTTTCCGGGTTTGTGGAGGGCTTCCTGGACGGGTTCAAGCTCATCACCCCGGCGCTGCTGGTGCTGACCTTCGCCTGGGGGCTGAAGTCCTTTGCCGCCCGGCTGGACACGGCGGCCTTTGTCCGGGAGCTGTTTGACGGCCGGGAGACCCTGACGGCCCTGTTCCCCCTGGCCCTGTTCCTGGTGGGCGGGGTGCTGGCCTTTGCCACCGGCACCAGCTGGGGCACCATGGGCATTCTCATTCCCGTGGCGGTGCCGGTGTTTGCCGGAAGTCCGCTGCTGCCCATGGCGGTGGCGGCGGTGTGCGCCGGGGCCGTCATGGGGGACCACTGCTCCCCCATCTCCGACACCTCCATCATGAGCTCCACCGGAGCCGGCTGCGACCACATGGCCCATGTGAACACCCAGCTGTGGTATGGCCTGGCGGTTGCCGCCGACTGCACGGTGTGCTATCTGCTGGCCCCGGCGCTGGGAAATCCCTGGGTGCCCCTGGCCATCGGGGCTGCGCTGGTAACGGGGCAGGTGTTCCTGCTGAACCGGCTTTCCCGGCGGCGGGCAGGGGAGGCGGTATGAAGCGGCTTCCGGTGCCCTTTATCGGCCAGGGGCAGGACCTGCCCACCGGCTGCGAAAGCGTCAGCGCCGCCATGGTGCTGCAATACCTGGGCTTCTCCGTGACGGCGGAGGAGTTCGCCCGGGAGTGGCTGCCCCGGGGCCGGTTTTACCGGGACGAGAACGGCGTCCGCCACGGGCCGGACCCCCGCCGGGCCTTTGTGGGGGACCCCCACGACCCGGAGGCCCTGGGCTGCTGGGCCAGCGCGGTACAGACCGGATTGTCCCGGTTCCTGGCGGCTAAGTCCCGGGACGGAGCCGGGACATACCGGGTCAAAAACGAGACCGGCGCGGAGCTGGGCTATCTGTGCCGCCGATACATCGACCGGGACCTGCCGGTGCTGCTGTGGGTCAGCATCGACCTGCGCCCCACCGTCAACGGACCCTGGTACCGTCTGGAGCCGGGAGGCGAGCCCTTCATGTGGATCTCCAACGAGCACTGCGTGGTGCTGGCGGGGTATGACCGGGAGCACTATATCTGCTGCGACCCCTGGAGGGACCGGGGCATGGCGGCCTGGCCCCGGGAGACGGTGTGGCAGCGGCACCGGGAGCTGGGGATGCAGGCGGTGGCCCTGGAGGGGCCGGTATGAGGCGACGGGCGGGGATAGTTCTGGCCCTGCTGCTGGTGCTGACGGGCTGCACCCCGGCGGAACCGGCAGGCCCGGCGGCGGAACCGGCGGCGGAGCCGGTGTACATGGCCCTGACCTTTGACGACGGCCCCTCCCCGTCCAACACCCCCCCGGCTGTTGGAGGGCCTTTCCCGGCGGGGCGTCCGGGCCACGTTCTTTCTGGTGGGCAGTCGGATCGAAGGCCGGGAGGACCTGGTCCGGCGCATCCGGCAGGAGGGCCACCAGATCGGCAATCACTCCTTCGGCCACGGGGACCTGACGGACCTGTCCGCCGCCCAGGCCCTGGCGGACCTGGACAAATGCAGCCGGGCCCTGGAACAGGTGCTGGGGCCGGGAAGCTACTGGCTGCGGCCCCCTTACGGCTTCATATCGCAGGAGGAGCTGCGGGCCCTGGGGACTCCGGCCATCTGCTGGTCCGTGGACACGGAGGACTGGAAAAGCCGGAACGTGGACAGCATCCTGGACATCGTGCTGCGGCAGGCCGGGGACGGGGATATCCTCCTGCTCCACGACTGCTATCCCACCAGCGTCACGGCGGCCCTGGAGATCGTGGACCGGCTGCAGCCCCGGGGGGTGCGGTTCGTCACCGTGGAGGAGCTGTTCGCCGTCAAGGGGGTGCAGCCTGCCTGCGGAACTCTGTACCGCCGGGTGCGGGGAGAATAAAACTCGCATTTTGTCCAAAATGACAATGGACGCGGGGGCGTGGGGAGCATATAATAGGGCCAGATTCCAAAAGGAGCAAACGCCATGAACCGCAACGTTTCCATGAACAGCTGCCGGGCCATTTGTACCATGGTCTGTTGTTGTCATGCCCGGAACGGTCGTGCATGGTTTGCCCAGAAGGCCCGGGCCTGACGCGCCCGGGAAAAGCGCGTAAAAGCAGCGGCAGAGGATGCATGACGCATTCTCTGCCGCTTTGATTTTTCCACACACGGAAAGGAAGCCTGCTTATGTATCCCCAACACATCCAAGAAGCCGCCGCGGCCATCGGCCGCACCCTGACGGAAAGCGCCACGCCCCTGTACGGCAGCGGCCTGCGCCTGCCGGACCGCCGGGCGGTCATCGACCTGGTCAAGGAGGTCCGCCGCCTGCTGTTTCCCGCCTATTTCGGGGACCCGGCGCTGATGTCCCTGGCCCCGGAGAACTACGCCGCCCTGCTGCTGGAGCGCATCTGTGAAAAGCTCACCGAGCAGCTGAAGCTGGCCCTGCCGGAGGACCAGGTGCAGCGGGCGGAGGAGATCACCCGGGAGTTTGTGCGCCGGCTGCCCCGGGTGCAGCGGCTGCTGCTGGAGGACCTGGACGCCACGTTTGAGTCCGATCCCGCCGCTGCGTCCCGGGAGGAGATCATCTTTGCCTATCCGGGGCTGTTCGCCATCTTTGTCTATCGCATTGCCCACCTGCTGTACTGCCAGCGGGTGCCCATGATCCCCCGGATCATGGCCGAATATGCCCACAGCCGCACGGGCATCGACATCCACCCCGGGGCCTCCATCGGCCCCCACTTCTTCATCGACCACGGCACCGGCATTGTGGTGGGCGAGACCACCGTCATCGGCCGGAACGTGAAGCTGTATCAGGGGGTGACCCTGGGGGCCATGTCTCCCCGGGGCGGCCACGGGTCTCTGCCCGGCAAGCGCCATCCCACCGTGGGGGACGACGTGACCATCTATTCCGGCGCATCCATTCTGGGGGGCGACACGGACATCGGCGACGGCTCCGTGGTGGGGGGCAACGTGTTTTTGACCCGGTCCGTCCGCAGCGGCACCCGGGTGGCCGCCGCCACCCCGGCCCCGGTGCTGAAAAACCCCGGGGACCCGTTTGTGTACACGATATAAAAAGAGGGGCGGACAGATTTGTCCGCCTCTGCGGAAACAGGAATCCCTCCGGCCTGGGCCGGAGGGATTCCTCAGCTTGTCAAAAAGCCTCGCAGAGTTTGCCGCCCGCAGGCGGATAAGTTGGTGCGCGGGTCAGCCCAGCAGCTGCTCCAGGTCCGCCGCCGTCATAATGCGGCCGCCCACCCGCTGCATATCCGCCAGGTTGGCCTGCTGCACGGCGGGGGTCACAGAGGAGGTGCAGTCCGACAGCACCACGGCGTCATAGTCCAGGGACAGGGCGTCGTAAAAGGTGGAGCGGATGCAGTTGGGGGTGGTGGTCCCGGCCAGCAGCACCGTGTCCACCCCCAGGCGGCGGAGGATCAGGTCCAGCTCCGTGTGGAAAAAGGCGGAAAACCGGGGCTTCACGATGACGTAGTCCGCCGGGACCCGGCGGAACTCCTCCGGCCAGGCGTCGGACATGGACGCCGGGCACATCTCGGACAGGGGCTTCCCGCCTTTGGCCCACACGTCATATCGGGCCCGCTCCACATCGGACCCGTCCGCCCGATAGTGCCGCACGGCGAACACCACCGGCACCCCGGCCCGATGGCAGCAGTCGATGGCCCGGGCGCAGGCGGGCACCGTGTCCGCCGCCCCGGCGATATACAGGGGACTGGACGGGTCCAGAAAGCCCCGCTGCATGTCGATGACCACCAAGGCATATTTGTGCATGAAAATCCCTCCACAAACGCAATTGAAAATCCGGCGGATGTTCCGCCCAGGCTATTGTAGCGTCTCCGGCGGGAAAACGCAACGGAAAAAAATTGCGGCCTTCACGCCTTGTGAAGACGCGGGATAACTGGTATAATAAAAGGGTTCAGAAGATTTTCAGGAAAGGAACGACATTGCATGGAGCTGCACGCAAAGCTGGTTCGCTCGCAGCTGTCTTTTTTCAAGCCCTTTGTGGCGGGCCTGTCTCTGGAGGCCACCCGGAAGGGCCAGGACAAGCTGGGCGAGCTGATGACCGCCCTGCACCGGCGGGAGGTGCTGGTGCGGGACCACGATTTTGAGCATTTTCAGGGGGCGTGGGTCATGCCCAAGGACCAGCGCCGCACCGGGGTGATCCTGTATCTCCACGGCGGGGGCTATACCTGCGGCAGTCTGGAATACGCCAAGGGCTTTGCCGCCGCCCTGGCCTCGGAGTGCGGCGTGCGGGTGTTCTGCCCGGCCTATCGCTTGGCCCCGGAGCATCCGTATCCGGCGGCCCTGGACGACGCGCTGGAGAGCTATCAATACCTGCTGAAAAAGGGCTATGAGCCGGGGCAGATCATGCTGGCCGGGGAGTCCGCCGGAGGCGGGCTGATCTACTGTCTGTGCCTGAAGCTGAAGGAGCTGGGCATGGAGCTGCCCTGCGGCCTGATCGGCATCTCCCCGTGGACGGACCTGACCGGTTCCGGGGACTCCTATCGGGAGAACCGGGAGAAGGACCCCTCCATGACCCCGGAGCTGCTGCAGTTTTACGCGGGGTGCTATACCCAGGACCCCACGGACCCCCTGTGCTCGCCGCTGTTCGGCGACCTGACGGGCCTGCCGCCGTCGCTGCTGTTTGTGGGCGGGGACGAGGTGATGCTGGACGACACCCGGGCCCTGCATGAAAAGCTCCTGGCCGCCGGGTGCCGCAGCAGGCTGCACATCGCCCCGGAGCGGTGGCACGCCTATGTGCTGTACTGCCTGAACGAGAATATGGAGCAGGATTTTGAGGCCATCAACCACTTCCTGGACCGGACCCTGTCCCCGGCCCGGAGCCTGCGGTGGATGCGGCTGGACAACGCCGCCAAGATCTATCCCGCCGCCAAGCGCCGGAACTGGAACAACTTCTTTCGCCTGTCCGCCACCCTGACGGAGCCCATCGACGTGCCCGTGCTGCGGGCGGCCCTGGACGTGACGGTGCGGCGGTTCCCGTCCATGGCCGTGCGGCTGCGGCGGGGAGTGTTCTGGTACTATCTGGAGGAGATCCCCCAGCCCCCGGAAATCCAACCGGAAAAGAGCTGCCCCCTGGCCCACGTTCCCTTCGGCCAGGTGCGGCGCTGCGCCTTCCGGGTGCTGGTGTATCACAACCGGGTGGCAGTGGAGTTTTTCCACGCCGTCACCGACGGCACCGGGGGGCTCATTTTCCTGAAAACCCTGGTGGCGGAGTACCTGTGCCAGAAATACGGCATCACCGTTCCGGCGGAAAAGGGCGTGCTGGGCCGGCTGGAGGAGCCAAGCCCCCAGGAGCTGGAGGACAGCTTCCTGCGCTATGCCGGGGACGTTACCGCCAGCCGGGCGGAGAGCACCGCCTATCACCTCAGCGGCACCCCGGAAAAGGACGGATATAAGAACCTGGTGACCATGATGGTGCCGGTGGACCGGGTGCGGGCGTGCGCAAGGAAATACGGGGTGTCCGTGACGGAGCTGCTGTGCGCCGCCATGATGCAGGCCATCGCCGACCTGCAGGCGGAGAAGGTGCCCAGGCGCAGCCGCCGCAAGCCGGTGAAGGTGCTGCTGCCGGTGAACCTGCGGACCCTGTTCCCCAGCCGCAGCCTGCGGAACTTTGCCTCGTATATCACCCCGGAGATCGACCCCCGCACCGGGGACTATACCTTCTCCGAGATCTGCGCCGCCGTGCACCACCGGATGGGCCTGGAGAACAACACCCACACCCTGCGCTCCAAGTTCGCCGCCAATGTGGCCAGCGAGAAGTCCCCGGTGCTGAAGGTGATGCCCCTGTTCATCAAGAACATCGCCATGAAGGCGGTGTTCGACACGGTGGGCGAGCGGAAGTCCTGCCTGTGCCTGTCAAACCTGGGGGCGGTGGAGCTGCCGGAGGCCATGGCCCCGTATGTGCAGAGGCTGGACTTCATCATCGGCGTTCAGGCCGCCGCGCCCCACGACTGCGGCGTGGTGTCCTGGAACGGAACCATGTATATCAACTGCATCCGCAGCATCCAGGAGCCGGAGCTGGAGCTGCATTTTTACCGGGTCCTGCAGCGGCTGGGTCTGCCTGTGAAGGTGGAGAGCAACCGCCGGGGCCGGGGATAAGGGAAAGGAGTGTCCGATATGTATTGCATCAATTGCGGCGTGGAGCTGGCCGACAGCGAAACCGTGTGTCCCCTGTGCGGGACCCGGGTGTTTCACCCGGATATGCCCCGGCAGCAGGGGGAGCCTCCCTTTCCGCCGGACCCCATGGGCCATCCCGAGGAGGTGAACCGCTCCGGAGCGCTGTTTATCCTGACCATGCTGGCGGTGCTGCCCATCGTGATCTGCATCCTGTGCGACTGGAGCGTCAACGGGGCTATCCTGTGGTCCGGGTACGCCGCAGGCGGCGTGGCGCTGCTGTACATCCTGGCGGTGCTGCCCCTGTGGTTCAGAAAGCCCAACCCGGTGATCTTCGTCCCGGCGGACTTTGTGGCCATCGGGCTGTACCTGCTGTATATCAACTTCGCCACCGGCGGACACTGGTTCCTGACCTTCGCCCTTCCGGTCACGGGGACCATCGGGGTTCTGGTGACTACGGTGGTGACGCTGCTGCGGTATCTGAGCCGGGGGCACCTGTATATCTTCGGCGGGGCGCTGATAGCCGGAGGCGGCCTGGCGGTGCTCATCGAGTTCCTGCTGAACCTGACCTTCGGGCTGCATCACACGTTCATTTGGTCCTTCTATCCCCTGGCGGCGGGGGTGCTGCTGGGGGCCATGCTGCTGATTATCGCCGTGTGCAAGCCCCTGCGCCGGTCCCTGCACCGGAAGTTTTTCCTGTAAGGCCATGGGCGAGATGTGCGCATCCTGCGTGGAGCTGGTGACCTTTGACCAGCTGCGCCTGCGGTATCCCCAGCTGGAGCAGCACCGCATTGCCCCCTCCGGCGGCGCCTTCTGCCGGGCGGAGCGGCTCAAGGGCGGCGGGGCCGCCGGGACCTATGCCATGCCCCGGCCCATGGCTCCCACCGGCGAGAAGCACTTTTTCGGCTTCTATCTGACCCAGCGGCGGCTGCTGCTGGCGGAGGACGGGGAGTTTTTGCGGGGCCTGGCGGACGACCTGGAGGCCGGGACCCCGGCCCAGGCCCTGGCGGAGCTGTTCACCCGGCTTTTGCAGGAGGACATGCCCACCCTGCAGAAATACGAAAAGCGGCTGACAGCCCTGGAGGAGGCCCTGATGCAGGACCAGGCTCAGGACCTGGACAAGAAGCTGTTCCGCATCCGCCGGGAGCTGTCGGTGTTCGCGGCGTATTATGAGCAGCTGGACGACCTGTTTGCGGTGCTGTCGGAGGAGACGGAGGAGGGCGACCCCCACGCCTCCCGGCTGTTCGACCACCTGACGGGCCGGGCCCAGCGGCTGCTGTCCGCCACGGAGCAGGAGAAGGAGTACGCCTTACAGCTGCGTGAAATGCACCAGACCCAGCTGGACATGCGGCAGAACCAGATCATGAAGATCCTGACCATCGTTACCACGGTGTTTCTGCCCCTGTCCCTGATCGCCGGGTGGTACGGCATGAACTTTGTGAACATGCCGGAGCTCACCGCCCGGCACGGGTATCTGGCCGTGTGCATCGTCAGCGCGGTGTGCATTCTGGTGGAGCTGGTGATCTTCAAGTGGAAAAAATGGCTGTGAAGCAGCCGGGCATAAAACTTCATGCACTGTGCGGCGCACCGCGAAAACAGGCAAAATCTTCTGTGCATGAAGTTTTGTGCATCATTCCCGGTTGCCCCGAAGGGGCGAGGGAATGGCACATTCTATTTTTTGCTATGCTTTTGCATAGCAAAAACGCGGGACGCACCGGAATAACCCGGCGCGTCCCGCGTTTTGTTCTGCATGAAATCAGTCCTTCCGCCAGACGGAGGGGGACAGGGCCACCAGCATGGGATAAATCTCCAGACGCCCCATCAGCATGGCCGCCGACAGCAGCAGCTTGGACAGGACGGAATACCCGGCGTAGCTTCCGGCGGGGCCCACGGCCCCCAGGCCCGGACCCACGTTGTTGAAGCAGGACACCACCGCCGACAGGTTGGTCTCCAGGGAGAAGGGCTCCCCGCTGAGGCACAGGAAGGTAATCAGGATGCACAGGCAGTACAGGGCGAAGTAGATGCTGACGCCCCGCTGGACCTCGCTGCCCAGGGCCTTGCCGTCGCAGCGGACGGCGGTGACCCGCCGGGGATGGACCAGGCGGTTCACCTCCCGCCGGATGGTGCGCAGCAGGATCATGGCCCGGGACACCTTCAGGCCGCCGGCGGTGGACCCGGCGCAGCCGCCGATGAACAGCAGGGCGAACAGGATGGCCCGGGACAGTCCCGGCCACAGGTCAAAGTCCGCCGTGGCATAGCCGGTGGTGGTGAGGACGGAGCTGACCTGGAACGCCGCCTGCCGCAGGCAGGCGCCCAGACCGCCGTACACCCCCCGCAGGTCCAGGGTGATAACGCCGGTGGCCACGACTGCCAGTCCCAGATAGGTCCACAGCTCGCCACTGCGCAGGGCCGCCCGCCACTGGCGCAGCAACAGCAGATAATAGAGGTTGAAGTTGATGCCGCAGAGGATCATGAAAACGGTGATGACCTCCTGAATATACGGGGAGTAGGAGGCAATGGAGTCGGCCTTGATGCCGAAGCCGCCGGTGCCCACGGTGCCGAAGGCGTGGACCAGGCTGTCAAACAGGGGCATACCCCCCAGCAGCAGCATGCCCACCAGCACCGCCGTGATAAGAAAATACAGCAGGTACAGCACCCGGGCGGTGTCCCGGGTCCGGGGAGTCAGCTTGCCCTTTACCGGGCCGGGCATCTCCGCCTTGAGAATGTTCATGGAGCGGTCGGTGCTGCCGGAGAGCATGGTGATGAACACCAGCACCCCCATGCCGCCCACCCAGTGGGTGAAGCTGCGCCAGAACAGCAGCCCGTGGCTCATGGCCTCCACGTCCGTCAGGATGGAGGCCCCGGTGGTGGTGAAGCCGCTGACCGTCTCAAAAAATGCGTCGGCATAGGAGGGGATCTCCCGGCTGAACCAGAAGGGCAGCGCCCCCACCGCCGATAGCAGCACCCAGGCCAGGGCCACGATGATGTATCCCTCCCGGCTGAAGAACTTGTGGCTGCGGGGCCGGGCCAGCAGCGTCAGCAGCCCGCCCAGAACGGCGGCCACGGCCATGGAGGCCAGCACCGCCCAGGCGCAGTCCTCCCGATACAGGAGGGACACCGCCAGCGGCAGGACCAGCAGCCCCGCCTCCGCCAGCAGGACCCGTCCCGCCATATGGAAAATGATGCGATAATTCATAAATAAAGTCCCCGATGGGTCTGTCCGACGGAAAATCGGAACGGTTGAAGAAACTCTTGCCGCAGCCTATTATAGTTTACCCGCCGGGGAAAGTCAATAATCCCCAGGACAGAACAAGGCCCCCGGCGAAAGCCGGGGGCCTTGGATACGTATTAGGGGAGAGACTTACTCGGCCTCGGCCAGAGCCTTGGCCTCGGCAATGGCCTTCTCCTGGGCCGCGGCGGGGCAATCCTCGTAGCGGACGAAGTTGAAGGTGAAGGTGCCGCGGGACTGGGTCATGGAGCGCAGGTCGATGGCGTAGCTCATCATCTCGGCCATGGGGACCTCGGCCTCCAGCACCGTCTCGCCGTCGCCGGTGGGGTTCATGCCCATGACGCGGCCGCGGCGCTTGTTCAGGTCGCCCATCACGTCGCCCACGTAGCTGTCGGGCATGGTGACCTTCAGCTCGCCGATGGGCTCCATCAGCACGGGCTTGGCCTCGGGCAGAGCGGCCTTGAAGGCCAGGTTGGCGGCCAGCTTGAAGGCGATTTCGGAGGAGTCCACCGGGTGGTAGGAGCCGTCCACCAGGGTGGCCTTCAGGAACACCACGGGATAGCCGGCCAGCACGCCGTGCAGGCAGCTCTCGCGCAGGCCCTTTTCCACGGCGGGGAAGTAGTTCTTGGGCACGGAGCCGCCGAACACGTTCTCCTCGAAGATCATATCCTCCTGCTCGGTCTGGGGCTCGAAGATGATATGCACGTCGCCGAACTGGCCGCTGCCGCCGGTCTGCTTCTTATAGCGGCCCTGCTTGCGGACGGTGGAGCGGATCTTCTCGCGATAGGCGACCCGGGGAGCGGACAGCTCCGCGTCCACGCCGAAGCGGCTCTTCAGCTTGGTGCACAGCACGTCGATCTGGATATCGCCGGCGCCGGAGATCACGGTCTGGTGGGTCTCGGCGTTGTTGACCACGGGGAAGGTGGGATCCTCCTCGTTCAGCTTGTTCAGGCCGGTGCCCAGCTTCTCGATCTCCTGCTTGGTCTTGGGGGAGATGGCGCGGCTGTAGCAGGGCTGGGCATAGTCCATGCCGTGGAGGCGGACGATGTTCTTGGCGTCGCACAGGGTGTCGCCGGTCTTGACCTTGTCCATCTTGCCGATGGCGCCGATGTCGCCGCAGCAGATCTCCTTGGTCTCCTCGGCCTTCTTGCCCTTCATGATGTACAGGCGGCCCAGCTTCTCGGTGTTGCCGGTGGCCATGTTATACAGGGACATATCGCCGGTGACCTTGCCGCGGATGACCTTGATCATGGAGTACTTGCCGTACTGGTCGGAGATGGTCTTGAACACGAAGGCGGCGGTGGGGCCGTTGGGATCGCAGGCCACCTCGATGTCGTTGCCGTCGTCGTCCTCGGCGGCCTCGGCGGGCATATCGGTGGCCACGGGGGCCAGGTCCAGGATGGTCTGCATCAGCATCTCCACGCCCAGACCGGTGATGGCGGAGCCGCACAGCACGGGGCACACGCTGCCGTCCCGCACGCCGATCTTCAGGCCCTTGGCCATGTCCTCGGCGGACAGCTCCATGGTCTCGAAGAACTTCTCCATCAGCTCCTCGTCGGCGCCGGCGGCGGCCTCCATCAGCTCGGCCCGCAGGGCCTCCACCTCGTCGGCCATGTCGGCGGGGATGGCGCAGGCAGCGGCCTTGCCGCCCTTGACCTCATAGGCGGTGTTGTGCAGCAGGTCCACGATGGCGGTGACCTTCTTGTTGCCGTCGATGACCGGGGCAACGATGGGGGCGATGGCCTGGCCGAACTTGCCCTTCAGGGCGTCCAGGCAGGAGGCGTAGTCGCTGTTGTCCTCATCGGTGCGGTTGATGAAAATCATCCGGGGCTTCTTGCCCAGCATCTTCCAGGAGCGCTCCATGCCCACGGACAGGCCGTCCTTGGCGGCGCCCACCAGAACGGCGCACTCAGCGGCGCGGATGGCGGACAGAGCCTCGCCGGAGAAGTCGAAGTTGCCGGGGGCGTCCATCACGTTGATCTTCACGCCCTTATAATTCACGGGAGCAAAGGCCAGGGAAATGGAAATCTGGCGCTTGATCTCCTCGGCGTCATAGTCGCAGGTGGTGTTGCCGTCGGCGGTGCGGCCCAGGCGGTCGGTGCCCTTGGTCATAAAGAGCATCTGCTCGGCCAGAGAAGTCTTGCCGGAGCCGCCGTGGCCCAGCAGGGCGATGTTGCGGATGTCGTTGGCAGTCATAATGGTTGTTCTCCCTTCGTTTTCTGTGCAAGCGCGGCTTTTCCCGCCGTGCATTCGTTCAACATATGGATTATATAATATTTTGCCGGTTCTGACAACTATATTTTTAGGGATTTTCAGCAAAATTTCCGGAAAACCTCCCGGGGCAGGGGGGAAATCACCGCTCCAGCAGTCCCGGCAGCAGGTGCAGGGCCTTCTCAAACTCCACCCCGTACCAGGGGGCGTTGGGGTCCCGCTGGGTGGCCTGAATACAGGCCAGGGTGAAATCCGCCGCCAGGCGCAGGGCGTCGGGCAGCCCCTTGCCCCGGACCATGGCCCCGGCGCAGGCGGCGGAGAAGATGTCGCCGGTGCCGTGGAAGTGGTCGTGGACCCGGGGGGTGTGGTACTGGAAGATGCCGCCGCTTTCCGGGTCCAGGGCCATGACCCCCAGGCGGTCCGGCCCGAAGGGCACCCCGGTGAGCACCGGGCAGCGGGGCCCCAGGTCTCCCACCCGCCGCAGCAGGTCCCGCCACCAGGACAGGTCCTCCGTCTCCCGGTAGGGGGTGTCCGTCAGCAGGCAGGCCTCCGTCACGTTGGGCACCGCCACATGGGCCCGGCTTACCACCCGGCGCATATACGCCGGAAAGTCCGGGCCGAAGCCGCTGTACAGCCGTCCGCCGTCGGCCATGGCCGGGTCCACGAACAGCAGGGTGTCCGGCCCTGCCAGCAGGTCGAAAAAGTCGCAGACCTCCTCCGTCTGCCGGGGGGGAGGCCAGATAGCCGGTGCAGATGGCGTCCAGGGTCACGTTCTGGCTTTTCCAGTGGCGGGCGATGGGCAGCAGCTGGTCCGACAGGTCCCGGCTGATGAAGCCGGGGAACATGGTGTGGGTGCTGAGCACCGCCGTGGGTACGATGGCGCACTCCACCACCATGGCGGAGATCACCGGCAGCGCCACCGTCAGCGAGCAGCGGCCCAGACACGAGATATCCTGGATACTGGCAATACGTTTCATGCGGGGGTCCTCCGTGTGTACGATTCCTATCAGTGTAGCACATCCGGCGGCTTCGGGCAAGGGGCGATAAAAACGAAGGAGCCCGGCGCACCGCGCCGGGCTCCCGGTATGTTGATGGGTATGGGCCGTCAGGGGTTCAGGTGCCGCTTGAAGTTGCCCCGGGTATGTACGCCCTCCTGCATCATGAAGAAGGCGTGGGAGTCAATTTTCTGGACCTCCTGCTGCAAAGTCTCGATCTCGTACTTGGACAGGCAGATGCAGAGAATCTGCACCTCATCGCCGGTGTAGGCGCCGTGGCCGGTCCAGTAGGTGATGCCCCGGTCCATCTTCCGCCCCAGCTCCCAGAAAGGCTCCAGGTCCCGGAGTTTGGTGACGATGAGCACCTGGGTGGTGATGTTCTGCTGGTGCACCCGGTCCACAAACAGGGCGTTGAACACCGTGTAGATGGCGGAATAGATGGCCGTGGGGGCGCTGAACAGAATCAGACACAGGGTATACAGGGCGGCGTTGAACAGCAGGGAGAACTTGCCCACCGTGAAGCCCTTGCCCTTTTTGGACAGATACAGCCCCAGAATGTCCAGCCCGCCGCAGGAGGCGCCGCAGGTCAGCACCAGACCGTTGGAAAAGCCCGCCAGGATGCCGCCCACCAGGCAGCTGGTGAGCATATCCGGGATGATGGGCTTCGCCGGAATGGGGATGATGGACAGAAACAGGGAGTTGGACACCGTGCACAAAGCCAGCTTCACCACGAAGGTCCGGCCCATGGTCTTGTAGGCCAGCAGCAGCAGCGGCAGGTTCGCCAGCAGGTACAGCGTGCCCGCCAGGTCGAAGTTGCTGAAGCGGATGCCCAGCTTGGTGTCCAGCAGGGTGCGGATCACCTGGCACAGGCCCAGCAGACCGCTGGTGTACAGGTGCTGGGGCACGATGAACAGATTGATGGCCAGAGCCAGCAGCAGCGACCCGAACAGTGCCGCCCCCACCCGGGGCCAGCGATTGTGCACAAGCTTATCTAACATAATAGGAGATACCACCCTTTCTCGTCTGTCTTTTCCCTCTATCCCGCAGGGGACCACCTGTCCGCCGGACAGACACAGGCCCCATATAAACCGCGCGTACAGTATAGGCATTATAAGGTTTTCCCCGGAAAAGTCAAGGCTTTTCCGGGGAAAATGTAAGTTTTTTTACAGACTGTACCGCAGGCTGCGGTACAGCTTCCAGGTGCTGCGGGACAGGGTCCGGGAAACGGTGGCCTTGTTGATGCCCAGCTCCTGGGCAATGCAGGTGACGGACATGTTCCGGGAATAGCGCATGCGCATGATCTGCCGCTGACGGGGCGTCAGCTCCTCCTCCATGGCCAGGGGGAGGTTCCGCAGAAGCCGCTCGATCCGGGGGCGGTTGTCCTCCTGGTTCTCCTGCTTCCAGAGCTGCAGACTGGCCATGCTCAGCGGATCATAGGGCAGGCCTGCCAGGTCAGATGCGGTATTTTTCACGTCTTATGTACCCCCTGTCATAATAATGGGCGGTGTGCTCCGCCAGCTCCCGGGCCTCCTGCAGCAGGGGCCGCAGCTCCTGCTGTCTGCGGCGCAGGGCCTGGACCCGCTCCGGGTCCCCCTCCGTCAGTGCCTGTTGGCGCAGCTCCCGCAGCCGCCGGGACACGGCCTCCGCCTGCCGGGCATACTGCGGGGACAATTCCTGCATCGTCATATCAACTGCCTCCTCTCTCCTGTGTGCATGGGTGAATGTGGTGTCGGTGCCGGTTTATGTAAAAAATTCCCGCCGGAGGCGAAAATTTCTGTTGACAAACGGGGTGGAGTCTGGTAATATAATCTTCGCTGGTCAGATGCTGGTGTAGCTCAGCTGGTAGAGCAGCTGATTTGTAATCAGCAGGTCGGGGGTTCGAATCCGTCCACCAGCTCCAAACTTCATATATGGGGGATTTCCCGAGTGGCCAAAGGGGACAGACTGTAAATCTGCTGGCAACGCCTTCGGTGGTTCGAATCCACCATCCCCCACCAGGACTTCCGGATGCTTGCATCCGGAAGTCTTTTTTGCCTTCACCTATACATGGATTTTCTCAAATCGTTGCATAAATCCGGGCAACAACCGGAAAAATTTGTTGCACTGTCCCATTGCGCGGCCCTGCCGCCTGTGCTATAATGCCGGGGCATTCTGAGGAAAAAGGGCGATTTTTATGACCGATACGGTACTTTTCATACTGGAAATCGTGGGCACGGCGGTTTTTGCCGCCTCCGGGGCCCTGGCGGGGCTTCAGCGCCAGCTGGACGCCTTCGGCGTGGTGATCCTGGGCGTGTGCACCGCCTGCGGCGGCGGGGTCATCCGGGACCTGACCCTGGGCATCACCCCGCCGGTGATGTTCTGCCAGCCGGTGTATGCCCTGGTGGCCATGGGGGTGTCGGCCCTGGTGTTCCTGCCGGCGGTGCGGCACCTGCTGGCGGTGGAGAGCCGGGCCTATGAGCTGGTGATGCTGTGGCTGGACTCCATCGGTCTGGGGCTGTTCACGGTGGTGGGCGTTCAGTGCGCCTTTCAGCAGGCCCAGGACTATAACCTGTTTCTGCTGGTGTTCGTGGGCGTCATCACCGGCGTAGGCGGCGGTGTGCTGCGGGACGTGCTGTCCAACCAGAAGCCCTATATCTTCGTCAAGCATTTTTACGCCTGCCCCACCCTGATCGGGGCCCTGCTGTGCGCCCTGTGCTGGCGGCATCTGGGGGATATCCCCTCCATGCTGCTGGGGGCGGCGGTGATCCTGGTGCTGCGGTTGTGCGCGGCCCACTTCCGCTGGGGCCTGCCCCATGCCGCCGACCTGCCGGAATAACCAGCGTTTGTCAAAAAGGACTATGCCTGCCGCGGCTGCGGCAGGTTTTTTCGGCCTTGCTGCCAAGTAACTTGAGAATGACGCTACTATAGCACAAGAATCTTGTTATGTCAATCCTAAATTAACAAGATTCTTGTTAAAACTATTGACAAGAACCAACAAATGTGGTACGCTATCGACAGCATGGGGCGAACCCCGTCGAAGGAGGGCGAAAGCATGAGCTTTGGCGAACAGCTGCGCAAGCGCCGGGAGGAGCTGGGCATCTCCCGGGTGGAGTTGGCAGGCCGGTTGGGAATTTCCCGGTCGGCGGTGGGAAACTATGAAACCGGCGTCAGCGCGCCCAAGGAGGAGGTGCTGCTGCGGCTGTTTGACGCCCTGGGGGTGGACCCCAACTATCTGTACCGGGACGCCTACCGTGCCCACGGCGGCATCCGGTCCGACGAGGAGCAGGCCCTGCTGGAGGGATACCGCCGGCTGAGCCTGGCGGGCCGGCAGACGGTCCATACCATGGTCCGGGCCCTGGAGGACCTGCAGCAGGAGTCGGAGCGCCTTCAGCCCCGGCAGGACTCCCGCACCATCCCTCTGTATGCCAGTCCCGCCGCCGCCGGATATGCCGTCCCGGTGTTCAACGAGGACTATGAGACCATTCCCGTTACCGGCCAGGTGCCCCGGGGGGCGGAGCTGGCGGTGCGGATCCAGGGGGACTCCATGGAGCCGTATATCCACGACGGCGGCGTGGTGTATGTGAACCACGACCCCCTGCACAACGGCGACGTGGGCATTTTCTGCGTGGACGGCGACATGGTGTGCAAGCAGTATTACCGGGACCCCCTGGGCATGGTGTATCTGTTCAGCCTGAACCGCCGCCGGTCCGACGCCGATGTGCTGCTGCCCCCCAGCAGCGGACGCAGTCTCACCTGCTTCGGCCGGGTCATGCTCCATGGTCTGCCTCTGCCCCAATGATTTTTTCGGTGATTCCGACAAATTATTGTAATTTGATTTGACTTTTTGCATAAAGACTCTTACAATAAAAGCCGCTCTCTGACCGGAGGGCGGCTTTTATTGTGATCGTAAAGGTGGAGCGTTATGAAAATCTTGATGCAAGTTGCATTGGTATTCGGCATTTACTGGGTCAGCCAGGGCATCGAGGCCATTCTGCCGGTAGCCTTCCCGGCCAGCGTCATCAGCCTGCTTTTGCTGCTGGTCCTGCTGCTGACGGGGATCGTGAAGGTGGACCATGTGCGGGAGAAGTCCGACTTCCTGCTGGGGAACCTGGGCTTCTTCTTCATCCCGGTGTCCGTCAGCATCATCAACTATGTGGACCTGATCTGGCAGAACGCGGCGGCGTTTCTGACGGTGTGCGTGGTGTCCATGGTGCTGACCTATGGGGCCACGGTCTGGGCCGTGCATCTGACCCGGAGACTGATGGAGCGGGGAGGGAAGCGGAAATGAAGGAGCTGACGGCGCAGCCGTATTTCGGCGTTATGCTGACGGTGGCGGCCTACTGGCTGGGGATGAAGGTCCAGAAAAAGACCCGCCTGGCCATCTGCAACGGGATGCTTATCGCGGTACTGCTGGTGATCGCGGTGCTGCTGGTGTTCCATATCCCCTATGAAAGCTACTGGCAGGGCGGGGAGCTCATTAACCTGTTCCTGGGTCCGGCCACGGCCTGCATGGCGGTGACCATCTATTCCCAGCGGAAGCTGCTGGCAAAGCACTGGCTGCCGGTGCTGGTGGGCTGCGTGGTGGGCGTGGTCACGGCCATGGGCAGCATCCTGGTGCTGTGCCGCCTGTTGGGCCTGGACCGGGCCATGACCATGTCCCTGCTGCCAAAATCCGTCACCATGCCCATTGCCACGGTGGTGGCCCAGGGCCACGGCGGCACCGTGGCCGTTACCGTGGCGGCGGTGGTGGTCACCGGTATGCTGGGGAACCTGTGCGCCCCGCTGCTGGTGAAGCTGTTCCGGGTGAAGGACCCTATGGCCGTGGGCCTGGGCATCGGCGCGTGCAGCCACGCCATGGGTACCGCCAAGGCCCTGGAGCTGGGGGAAACCGAGGGGGCCATGAGCGGCCTGGCCATCGGCCTGTGCGGCATCCTCACCACGGTGCTGGCCCTGCTGGCGGATTTCTTTGTTATATAATGGTATGCTTCCGGGGGCTGCGGCCCGCCGGGAAACCGGCGGCTTTTTGTGTTGACATTTCCCCGCCGGGCAGATACAATAAGAGTTCAGGGATAATAATCCGTTAAAACGATGAAAATAAAGGACTGAGAGAAATTATGGCAAAAGACCAGAGAAATGTGGAAGCCATCACTCCCATGGAGGTGGACTTCGCCAAGTGGTATACCGACATCTGCCTGAAGGCGGAGCTGGTGGACTATGCGTCCGTGAAGGGCTTCATGATCCTGCGGCCCTATGGCTACGCCATCTGGGAGAATATCCAGCGCATTATGGACGGTATGTTCAAGAAAACTGGCCATGTGAACGTGGCCATGCCCGTGCTGATCCCCGAGAGCCTGCTGAAAAAGGAGGGCGAGCTGGTAGAGGGCTTCGCCCCGGAGGTGGCCTGGGTCACCATGGGCGGCAGCGAGAAGCTGGAGGAGCGTCTGGCCTTCCGCCCCACCTCCGAGACCATGTTCTGCGACCATTGGCACAACGTGCTGCAGAGCTACCGGGAGCTGCCCATGCTGTATAACCAGTGGTGCTCCGTCATCCGCTGGGAAAAGACCACCCGCCCCTTCCTGCGGTCCCGGGAGTTCTGGTGGCAGGAGGGCCATACCATCCATGAGACGGCGGAGGAGGCCATCGCAGAGACCGAGCAGCAGCTCAACTGCTATGCCGACTTCTGCCGGGATGCCCTGGCCATGCCCGTGGTCAAGGGCCGCAAAACCGACAAGGAAAAGTTCGCCGGCGCCGAGGCCACCTATACCATCGAGGCCATGATGAAGGACCGCAAGGCCCTGCAGTCCGGCACCAGCCACTACTTCGGCGACAAGTTCTCCCGTGCCTACGACGTGACCTTCACCGGCCGGGACAACAAGCTCCAGTACCCCTTCCAGACCTCCTGGGGCTCCACCACCCGCCTCATCGGTGCCTGCATCATGACCCATTCCGACAACAACGGCCTGGTGCTGCCGCCGGCCGTGGCCCCCGTGCAGGTGGTGGTGGTGCCCATCGCCCAGCACAAGCCTGGCGTTCTGGATGCCGCCAACGCGCTGAAATCCCGGCTGGAGGCCCTGGACCTGCGGGTGAAGCTGGACGACAGCGAGCAGTCCCCCGGCTGGAAGTTCGCCCAGTACGAGATGAAGGGCGTGCCCCTGCGGGTGGAGATCGGCCCCAAGGACATGGAGAAGCAGCAGTGCTGCATCGCCCGCCGCGACACCGGCGAAAAGACCTTCGTGCCGCTGAGCGATCTGGAGAGCGCCGTGCAGCAGCTGCTGCGGGACGTCCACGACAATCTGTACGCCATGGCCGAGAAGAACCTGGAGGACAACACCTTCGACCTGACCACCTGGGAGGAGGTCCGGGATATGGCCCAGGGCCGCGGCGGCTTTGCCCGCACCAAGTGGTGCGGCAGCCTGGAGTGCGAGCTGGCCATGAAGGAAAAGGCCGGTGTGTCCAGCCGCTGCATGCCTCTCAAGCAGTCCGGCACCGTGGGCAAATGCCCTGTCTGCGGCAAGGAGTGCGCCACCGATATCTACTGGGGCGTGGCGTATTGACACCCTCTGACCCTTTGGGCACGGTCCACAAAAACCGCGCAGAAATTTCGTGAAAAAAATAGAAAAAGTCCCTTGACAAAAGGGACTTTTTCTATTATCATATAACGGTACGCGTGCGACGGGTGGTATACACCCGGAGGCGTTTACACTGCGATGAACCGGGAGATTGCGGCCCATGGCCGGTAACTTCCGGGGAGTATGTCCGATCATCGGGCGGCTGAGAAGATTCTGCACGTCAGCGTAGATCGCTGCGCCAGAAGGGCACCGGCCGGATTCAGCCGGTGTTTCTTATGAGCCGGAATGATACGCACGGAACGGCGTATAAGAAAATTCTCGCCGTACGGCAGTTGGTCACGCAATCAAAAACCGTACGAAGTATTGGAGGAGCAAACCAAATGGCAAAAGAAATGATTCGCATTCGTCTGAAGGCCTATGACCACCAGGTCATCGACCAGAGCGCAGAGAAGATCGTGGAGACCGCCAAGCGCACCGGCGCCACCGTGTCCGGCCCCATCCCTCTGCCCACCAAGAAGGAGATCGTCACCATCCTGCGGGCTACCCACAAGTATAAGGACAGCCGCGAGCAGTTTGAGCGCCGCACCCACAAGCGTCTGATCGACATCACCAACTCCACCCCCAAGACCGTGGAGGCCCTGATGGCTCTGGATCTGCCCGCCGGTGTGGAGATCGAGATCAAGCTGTAAACGCATCTCCCTCATTTAATTACCCCCCGCCGGGAGGAACCCGGCAAAGCAAATTTGCTTGCTGCCCAGCCATCCGCTGACTTGCGTAAGGCGGATGGGGGTTACGTCGGCAGAGCAAGCGGTCCGACCCCAATGCGGACTGAATCTATGCCGACCAATAACCTTTAAGGAGGATCATACATGAAAGCAATCATCGGCAAGAAGGTTGGCATGTCTCAGATCTTCGACGAAAACGGCAAGGTGATCCCCGTCACCGTAATCGAGGCGGGTCCCTGCGTGGTCGTTCAGAAGAAGACTGCCGAAAAGGACGGCTACAACGCCGTTCAGCTGGGCTATGAGGACATTCCCGAGCGGAAGCTCACCAAGCCCGAAATGGGCCACCTGAACAAGGCTGGCGTGGCCCCCAAGAAGTACCTGCGCGAGTTCGACCTGGAGAACGCCGCTGAGCTCAACGCCGGCGACATCATCAAGGCCGACACCTTCAAGAAGGGCGACTTCGTGGACGTGACCGGCACCACCAAGGGCCACGGCTACCAGGGCGTCATCAAGCGCTGGGGCGCCCAGCGCACCCCCATGAGCCACGGCGGCGGCCCCGTCCATCGTCACGCCGGTTCCATGGGCTCCACCACCGATCCCTCCCGCATCTTCAAGGGTAAGATCGGTGCTGGCCAGATGGGCTGCGATCAGGTCACCATCCAGAACCTGGATGTGGTCAAGGTCGATCCCGAGCTGAACCTCATCGCTGTTCGCGGCGCCGTTCCCGGCCCCAAGGGCGGCCTGGTCCTCATCAAGACCACCGTCAAGGTCCACCGCGTCAAGAACGTCGAGTCCGGCATCAGCAACAACCCGCAGAAGGCTTCCGGCCGTAATCCCCAGAAGGCTTCCGCCCGTAACAAATAAGGAAAGGAGTGCTTGAAATGTCTACTATCAAAGTGTTGAACATGGCCGGCGCAGAAGTCGGCACTGTTGAACTGTGCGACAGCATCTTCGGCATCGAGCCCAATCAGGCCGTGGTGCACGAAGTGGTGAAGAACCACCTGGCCAACTGCAGACAGGGCACTCAGAGCGCTCTGACCCGTGCAGAGGTCTCCGGCGGCGGCAAGAAGCCCTGGCGTCAGAAGGGCACCGGTCACGCCCGCCAGGGCAGCACCCGTGCTCCCCAGTGGACCCACGGCGGCATCGTGTTTGCCCCCAAGCCCCGCAGCTATTCTTACGTCCTGAACAAGAAGGTCAAGAGACTGGCGATGAAGTCTGCCCTGTCCGCTAAGGCGGCCGCCGGCGAGATCATCGTCGTTGACTCCATCAAGATGGACGCCATCAAGACCAAGGACTTCCGCGCGTTCCTGTCCGCCGTGAAGGCCGACGGCAAATCCCTGGTGGTTACCCCCGCCAAGGACGAGACCGTCATCAAGAGCGCCCGCAATATCCCCGGCGTCGAGACTGCCATGGCCGGCCTCATCAATGTCTATGACATTCTGAAGGCCAAGTACCTGGTCCTCGACAAGGAAGCCCTTGCAGTAATCCAGGAGGTGTTTGCGTAATGGCTAACGTATACGACATCATCATCCGCCCCATCATCACCGAGCGCTCCATGGAGGCCACCGCTGATAAGAAGTACGTCTTTGAAGTGGCTCCCACCGCCGGCAAGATCGAGATCAAGAACGCCGTGGAGCAGATCTTCGGCGTGAAGGTGGCTAAGGTCAACACCATCAACTACGATGGCAAGACCAAGCGCGTCGGCGCCGGCCGTCCCGGCGCCCGCAAGAGCTGGAAGAAGGCCTATGTCCAGCTGACCCAGGATTCCAAGACCATCGAGTTCTTCGAGGGTATGGTATAAGAGAAGGAAGGAGTGTAAGAAATGTCTATCAAAACCTTTAAGCCGACCACCCCTTCCCGCCGTCATATGACTGTTTCCGGCTTCGACGGCATTGACAAGCACGCCAAGCCCGAAGCCAGCCTGACGGAAGTCCTGAAGAAGAACGCTGGTCGCAACAGCTATGGTCACATCACCGTCCGCCATCGCGGCGGCGGCGAGAAGCGGAAGTACCGCATCATCGACTTCAAGCGCGACAAGGTGGATATGGAAGCCACTGTCCTGCGCCTGGAGTATGACCCCAACCGCAGCGCCAACATTGCCCTGGTGCAGTATGAGGACGGCGAGAAGCGCTACATCATCGCCCCTGTGGGTCTGACCGCAGGCGACAAGGTGCTCTCCTCCGCCTCCGCCGATATCAAGCCCGGCAACTGCCTGCCCATCGCCAACATTCCCGTGGGTACCGTGATCCACAACGTGGAGATGCACCCCGGCAAGGGCGCCCAGCTGGTGCGCTCCGCCGGCGCCTATGCCCAGCTGATGGCCAAGGACGGCGACAACGCCCAGATCCGTATGCCCTCCGGCGAGGTCCGCATCATCCGCACCAACTGCACCGCCTGCATCGGCCAGGTAGGCAACCTGGAGCATGAGAACGTCCAGATCGGTAAGGCCGGCCGCAAGCGTCACATGGGCTGGCGTCCCACCGTTCGCGGTTCCGTCATGAACCCCTGCGACCACCCCCACGGCGGTGGTGAGGGCAAGTCCCCTGTGGGCCGCCCCGGTCCTGTTACCCCTTGGGGCAAGCCCGCCCTGGGTTACAAGACCCGCAAGACCAAGAACCGCAACGACAAGTTCATTGTCAAGCGTCGTAATGTGAAGTAAGGGAGGCAAAGAAATATGAGCAGATCTATTAAAAAAGGCCCGTATGTTGCCCCTGAGCTGCTGAAGCGGGTTGAAGAAATGAACAAGACCGGCGAGAAGAACGTGCTGAAGACCTGGAGCCGCAGCTCCACCATCTTCCCCGCCTTCGTCGGCCACACCATCGCAGTCCACGACGGCCGCCGTCATGTGCCTGTCTATATCCAGGAGGATATGGTCGGTCACAAGCTGGGTGAGTTCGCTCCCACCCGCACCTTCCGCGGCCACGCCAAGTCTAAGTAAGGAGGATGCACTGAACAATGGAAGCTAAAGCTTATTTGAGATATGTCCGCATCTCTCCCCGCAAGATCCAGATCGTCTGCGATCTGATCCGCGGCAAGGACGTGCAGACTGCCATGGCCATCCTGATGCAGACCCCCAAGGCTGCCTCCGAGCCCCTGATGAAGCTCCTCAAGAGCGCCTGCGCCAATGCGGAGAACAACTTCAGCATGGACCCCGAGAAGCTGGTGGTCACCCAGGTGTTCGCCACCCCCGGCCCCATCCTCAAGCGGATGATGCCCCGCGCTCAGGGCCGCGCCTATCGCATCAATAAGAGAACCTCTCACGTGACGCTGGCCGTCGCTGAGAAGAACTGAAGGGAGGAGACAGTTTATGGGACAGAAAGTTAATCCCCACGGCTTCCGCGTGGGCGTCATCAAAGACTGGGATTCCCGTTGGTATGCCAGCAATGAGAAGGTGGGCGACCTGCTGGTCGAGGATCACAAGATCCGCGTCTACCTGAAGAAGCTCCTGTATGCTGCCGGTGTCTCCAAGATCGAGATCGAGCGCAGCAACGAGGTCGTCACCGTTTACCTGCACGTTGCCCGTCCCGGCGTGGTCATCGGCAAGGGCGGCGAGCAGATCGAGCAGTACCGCAAGGACGTTGAGAAGCTCATCGGCAAGACCGTGAAGCTGAACATCGTCGAGGTCCGCAACCCCGATATGGACGCGCAGCTGGTGGCCGAGAACATCGCCGCTCAGCTGGAGAAGCGTATTTCTCACCGCCGCGCCATGAAGAATGCCATGGGCCGCGCCATGCGCGCCGGTGCCAAGGGCATCAAGTGCAACTGCTCCGGCCGTCTGGGCGGCCGCGAGATCGCCGGTTCCGAGCACTATCACGAGGGCACCATCCCCCTGCAGACCCTGCGCGCCGACATCGACTACGGCTTCGCCGAGGCTGCTACCACCTTCGGCCGCATCGGCGTGAAGGTCTGGATCTATAAGGGCGAGATCCTGTCCCAGGCCCTGCGGACCACCCCCCGCACCCTGGACACCAGCAAGCCCTATCAGGAGCGCCGTGAGCGCCGCGGCCGCCGTGACGGCGACCGCCGCGGCGGTTTCCGCCGCGATGGCCAGAATGGTGGCTTCAACCGTGACCGCCGGGACGGCAACCGTCCCCAGGGCGGCTTCCGCAAGCCCGCAGAAAAGAAAGAAGGAGGCGCTCAGTAATGCTTCTGCCCAAGAGAGTTAAGTACCGCAGAGTACACCGTGGCCGCCTCACCGGCAAGGCCATGAGAGGCAACAAGGTCACCTACGGTGAGTTTGGCCTCGTCGCTGTGGAGCCCGCGTGGATCACCAGCAACCAGATCGAAGCAGCCCGTATCGCCATGACCCGTTATACCAAGCGTGGCGGTCAGGTCTGGATCAAGATCTTCCCCGATAAGCCCGTCACCGAGAAGCCGGCCGAGACCCGCATGGGTTCCGGTAAGGGCTCTCCCCGAGTACTGGGTCGCAGTCGTCAAGCCCGGCCGTGTCATGTTTGAGATCGCCGGTGTTCCCGAAGAGGTCGCCCGTGAGGCCCTGCGTCTGGCCAGCCACAAGCTGCCCATCAAGACGAAGATCGTCAAGCGCGAGGATCTCGAAGCACAGGAAGTAGGTGAATGAGATGAAGGCAACTGAAGTACGTGCAATGAGCGTGGAGCAGCTCAACGAGAAGCTGACCTCCCTGAAGAAGGATCTGTTCTTCCTGCGTATGCAGCACGCCACCAATCAGCTGGACAATCCTCTCAAGATCGCTGAAACCAAGCGTGATATTGCCCGCGTCAAGACCGTTATCCGTGAAAAGGAGGAGAAGTAACATGGAAGAGAAGAGAATTTCCTCCCGCAAGGTCCGCGTCGGTAAGGTCGTTTCCGACAAGATGGACAAGACCGTCGTGGTCGCCATCGAGGACCGTGTCGCTCATCCTCTGTATAAGAAGATCGTTGGCCGCACCTACAAGCTGAAGGCCCACGACGAGGAGAACGCCTGCGGCGTAGGTGATATTGTCAAGGTGATGGAGACCCGCCCCCTGTCCAAGGACAAGCGTTGGCGCGTGGTCGAGATCGTCGAGAAGGCGAAGTAAGGAGGTAGCCGAGTATGATTCAGTCAGAGTCTTATCTGAAGGTTGCCGATAATACCGGCGCCAAGGAGATCAAGTGCATCCGCGTCCTGGGCGGCTCCAAGCGCAAGTACGGCAACATCGGCGATGTGATCGTCGCCTCCGTGCGCAAGAGCACCCCCGGCGGCCAGGTGAAGAAGGGCGAAGTGGTCAAGGCCGTTATCGTCCGCAGCGCCAAGGGCGTCCGTCGTGCCGACGGCACCTATGTCCGTTTCGACGACAATGCCGCCGTCCTCATTAAGGACGACAAAAACCCCAGAGGTACCCGTATCTTTGGGCCCGTTGCTCGTGAGCTGCGCGACAAGGATTACATGAAGATCCTGTCCCTCGCTCCCGAAGTTGTTTGATGGAGGGGCCAGAGAAATGAATAGTCTGAAGATCAAGAAGAATGACACCGTTGTCATCCTGTCCGGCAAGGACCGCGGCAAGCAGGGTAAGGTGCTGGGCACCGTCCCCAGCGAGGGCAAGGTCGTTGTGGAAGGCTGCAACATGGTCACCTGCCACATCAAGCCCCGCCGTCAGGGCGAGGAGGGCGGCATTGTCAAGCGCGAGGCCGCTATCTACGCCAGCAAGGTCCAGGTGGTCTGCCCCAAGTGCGGCAAGAACACCCGCGTGGGCTATGAGCTGAAGGATGGCAAGAAAGTCCGCACCTGCAAGAAGTGCGGCGCAGAACTGTGAGAAAGGAGAGCGTAAAAAATGGCACGTCTGAAAGTTAAGTATACCGAAGAAGTGGCTCCCGCTCTCTTCAAGAAGTTCGGTTACAAGAGCACCATGCAGATCCCCAAGATCGAGAAGGTGGTCCTGAACGTCGGCTGCGGCGAGGCCCGCGAGAACCCCAAGGTTCTGGATGCCGTCGTCAGCCAGCTGTCCCAGATCACCGGCCAGAAGGCCATCATCACCATCGCCAAGAAGTCCGTGGCTAACTTCAAGCTGCGTGAGGGCATGCCCGTCGGCGCCAAGGTCACCCTGCGGGGCGACAAGATGTGGGAGTTCCTGGATCGTCTGTTCAACGTGGCTCTGCCCCGTGTCCGCGACTTCCGCGGCATCAGCGCCAACGCCTTCGACGGCCGCGGCAACTATGCCCTGGGCATCAAGGAGCAGCTGATCTTCCCCGAGATCGAGTACGACAAGATCGACAAGATCCGCGGCATGGACATCGTGATCTGCACCACCGCTCAGACCGATGAAGAAGCACGCGAGCTGCTGACCCTGGTCGGCGCTCCCTTTGAACGCTGATTAGGAGGAGAAACACCATGGCAAAGAAGTCTATGATCCTGAAGCAGCAGGCTCCCGCGAAGTTCTCCACCCGTAAGTACAACCGCTGCAAGCTGTGCGGCCGTCCCCACGCCTATCTGCGTGACTACGGCGTGTGCCGTGTCTGCTTCCGCACGCTGGCGTACAAGGGCGAGATCCCCGGCGTCCGCAAGGCTTCCTGGTAAAATTTTTCCGTTATACTTCGTTGGCTCGGCTCGGCGTACACAAAGTACGCCGTCGCCTCGCCTCGTCTGGCGAAAAAATTCAATCAACAAGTGCCTGCGAGCGCTCCGTGCGCTCTGGCAATATAGGATGGCGAAAGGTCACTGGTAATTAAACATCGCTGGTCATCGGACGGTGCCTAAATTATCAGTGATACCTCGCTGCCTCAACAGGGGCGACCCTGTAACTCTAAATTAGGAGGAAATATTTATGCACATCACTGATCCTGTTGCCGATATGCTGACCCGTATCCGCAACGCCAACAACGCCAAGCATGAGACCGTTGACGTTCCTGCCTCCAACATGAAGAAGAGCATCGCTCAGATCCTGCTGGACGAGGGCTATATCAAGGCCTTCCAGGTCGTCGAAGACGGCACCCAGGGCGTGATCCGCATCACCCTGAAGTACAATGCCGGCAAGGAGAAGGTCATCTCCGGCCTGCGCCGCGTGTCCAAGCCCGGCCTGCGCGTCTATGTGGGCGCCGACGAGCTGCCCCGCGTGCTGCGTGGCCTTGGCATTGCGATCGTATCCACTTCCAAGGGCGTCATGACCGACAAGGCTGCTCGCGCAGCGCACGTCGGCGGCGAAGTCCTTGCGTTCGTTTGGTAAGGAGGTATTTGAACAATGTCGAGAATTGGTAGAATGCCCATTACCGTCCCCGCTGGTGTGGAAGTCACCATCGCGGAGAACAACGTTGTCACCGTCAAGGGCCCCAAGGGCACTCTGACGCAGGCTCTGCGCCCGGAGATGATCCTGGAGCAGGACGGCAGCGTCATCCACGTCAAGCGCCCCTCCGACGACAAGCTGCACTGCGCGCTGCACGGCATGACCCGTGCGCTGCTGCACAACATGGTCGTCGGCGTCAGCGAAGGCTTCAAGAAGGAGCTGGAGATCAACGGCGTCGGTTACCGCGCCGCCAAGGAAGGGAAGAACCTGGTCATGAACCTGGGCTATTCCCACCAGGTCATCGTTCCCGAGATCGACGGCATCACCATTGATGTCCCCTCTGCCAACAAGGTGGTCATTTCCGGCCCCGACAAGCAGAAGGTGGGCCAGTTCGCGGCGGAAGTCCGCGAGAAGCGTCCTCCCGAGCCTTATAAGGGCAAGGGCATCAAGTATGTCGACGAAGTCATCCGCCGCAAGGTCGGTAAGACCGGCGCCAAGAAGTAAGGAGGTGTGCCGTTATGATTAAAAGACCCAATACCAACGCTCAGCGTCAGAAGCGCCATAAGAGAGTCCGCGCCAAGGTGTTCGGCACTACCCAGCGTCCTCGTCTGAACGTGTTCCGCAGCGAAAAGAATATCTATGCCCAGATCATCGACGATGTGGCCGGCAACACCCTGGTCTCCGCTTCCTCCCTGGATAAGGAGATCGAGGGCAACGGCGGCAACAAGACCGCGGCCCGTGCCGTGGGCAAGCTGGTGGCTGAGCGCGCCAAGGCCAAGGGCATCGACACCGTGGTGTTCGATCGCGGCGGCTATCTGTATCACGGCCGCGTGGCCGAGCTGGCTGAAGGCGCCCGCGAGGGCGGCCTGGAATTCTGAGAGAGGAGGAACACTGACAAATGGCAAGATTTGAAAGAGAACCCAGCGAGTTCATCGAAAAAGTCGTCTGCACCAACCGTGTATCCAAGACGGTCAAGGGCGGCCGCGTCATGAAGTTCTCCGCTCTGATGGTCGTCGGCGACGGCAAGGGCAAGGTCGGTTTCGGCCTTGGTAAGGCCGCTGAAGTGCCCGAGGCGATCCGCAAGGGCATCGAGGACGCCAAGAAGAACATGATCACCATCTCCCTGTCCGGCAGCACCATTCCTCACGAGATCATCGGCGAGAAGGGTGCCGGCCGCGTGCTGATGAAGCCCGCCGCCCCCGGTACCGGCGTGATCGCCGGCGGTCCCGTGCGTATCATCATGGAAGCCGCCGGCGTGAAGGACATCCGTACCAAGTGCCTGCGCTCCAACACCGCTGTCAACGTTGTCGCCGCCACCTTCGAGGGCCTGAAGGCCCTGCGCACCCCCGAAGAGGTCGCCCGCACCCGCGGCAAGAGCGTGGACGAGATCGTGGGCTAAGGAGGCGTGAACAATGGCTAATCTGAAGATCAAGCTCGTCAAGAGCCTTAACGGCAGACTGGAAAAGCACATTGCCACTGCCAACTCCATGGGCCTGCGGAAGATCGGTGACACCACCGTCCAGCCCGACAACGCCCAGACCCGGGGCAAGATCGCCAAGATCGGCTATCTGCTCCAGGTCACCGAAGTAGAATAAGGAGGTGCGAGAGAATGAAACTGAACGAACTGTCTCCCGCAGCCGGCTCCGTTAAGGAAGCCTACCGCAAGGGCCGCGGCCACGGCTCCGGCAACGGCAAGACTGCCGGCCGCGGCCATAAGGGCCAGAAGGCCCGCTCCGGCGGCGGTACCCGCATCGGCTTTGAAGGCGGCCAGATGCCTCTGGCCCGCCGCATCCCCAAGCGCGGTTTCAACAACATTTTTGCCAAGCCCCTGGAGATCATCAACCTGACCGCTCTCAACAAGTTTGAGGACGGCGAGATCGTCACCGCAGAGGCCCTGCTTGCCAAGGGAATCCTGAGCAAGTGTGAATACGGCTACAAGGTTCTGGGTAACGGCAAAGTTACCAAGAAGGTGACCGTACAGGCCGCTGCTTTCTCCCAGTCTGCCAAGGATGCAATCGAGGCTGCTGGAGGAAAGGCAGAGGTGATCTAAGTTGATCCAGACCATCAAGAAGGCTTGGGGCATCCCCGAGCTGCGCAAAAAGATCGTCTTTACCGCCCTGATCCTGCTGATCTTCCGTATCGGCAACGCCATCCCCGTCCCCTATGTGGACACCGGCCTGCTGGGCACCTATATCAACCAGCTGAGCACCACCGTGCTGAGCCTGTATAACGTGATGTCCGGCGGTGCCTTCGCCCAGGCCACCATCTTCGCCCTGGGCGTCCAGCCCTATATCAACAGCTCCATCATCATCCAGCTGCTGACCATCGCCATTCCCTCCCTGGGCCGCATGGCACAGGAGGGCGGCGAAGAAGGCAAGAAGAAGATCCAGTCCATCACCCGGTATGCCACCGTGGCCATCGCCATCATCCAGGGTGTCGGCTACTTTTTCCTGATGAAGAACTATGGCATCCTCACCAGCACGTCTGTGTGGGCCGCCCTGGTCATCATCGTGTCCTTCATTGCCGGCTCCTCCTTCGTGATGTGGATGGGCGAGCAGATCACCGAGTTCGGTATCGGCAACGGTATCTCCATCATCCTGTTCGCGGGCATCCTGTCCCGCGTTCCCACCATGGTGTCCCAGATGGTCGGGGGTATGCGGGCCGGTTCCCTGAAATGGTGGATGGTCCTGCTGGTCATCGTGGGCATCCTGCTGCTGATCGTGCTGATCACCTGGGTCAACGGCGCCGAGCGCCGGATCCCCGTGCAGTACGCCAAGCGCCAGGTGGGCCGCAAGATGTACGGCGGCCAGTCCTCCACCCTTCCCATGAAGGTGAACATGTCCGGCGTTCTGCCCATCATCTTCGCTCAGTCCATCGCCATGATCCCCTCCACCATCGCCGCTTTCTGCAAGCAGCCGGAGGAGGGCACCTTCTGGTATGGTTTCCTGAACGCCATCGACACCAAGTCTGTGCTGTACATGATCTTCTACTTCCTGATGATCATCGCTTTCAGCTACTTCTATGCCACCATCCAGTTCAACCCCGTTGAGATCTCCAACAACCTGAAGAAGAACGGCGGCTTCATTCCCGGCTTCCGCCCGGGCAATCCCACCGCTGCGTTCATTCAGAAGGTCCTCAATAAGGTCACGCTCTTCGGCGCCGTGTATCTGGGTATCGTGGCCATTCTGCCTCTGATCATTGGCAAGATCGTCAATGTCGCGGCTCTGTCCATCGGCGGCACCTCCGTCATCATCGTTGTGGGTGTGGCGCTGGAGACCGTCCAGGCTCTGGAGTCCCAGATGCTGATGCGTCAGTATAAGGGCTTCCTGGAATAATTGAGGTGTGCAATATGAAACTGATCCTTTTAGGCGCTCCGGGTGCCGGTAAGGGCACTCAGGCTGACATTCTCAAGAAAAAGCTCAATGTGCCCACCATTTCCACCGGCAACATCCTCCGCGCCGCCGTCAAAAACGGTACGCCCACGGGCCTTCGTGCCAAGGAGTACATGGACGCCGGCCGCCTGGTGCCCGATGAGGTCATCATCGGCATCATCAACGAGCGCCTGCAGGAGCCTGACTGCGCCAACGGCTACATTCTGGACGGGGTGCCCCGCACCATCGCCCAGGCTGAGGCGCTCGAGCAGGCGGGTATCAGATTCGACGCTGTGGTCGCCATCGAGATCCCCGATGAGAAGATCGTGGCTCGTATGGGTGGCCGCCGTGTCTGCGAGAGCTGCGGCGCAAGCTACCACATCGTCAACATCCCCCCTAAAACCGAGGGCGTGTGCGATGTGTGCGGCGGCGCGCTGAAGCAGCGCAAGGATGATGACCCCGCAACGGTCCGCGACCGTTTGGCGGTTTATCATAAAGAGACAGAGCCCCTGAAGGGCTTCTACGAGGCCCGTGGGATTCTGAAAACTGTGGAGGACCAGCCCACCGTGGCTGGGACCACGCAGGCGATCCTGCGTGAATTGGGAGTGACCGAATGATCACGCTGAAATCCGCGCACGAGATCGAACTGATGCGCCGGGCGGGAAAGATTACCGCGGCTGCCCGTGCTGTGGCACGGGATATGGTAAAACCCGGCGTAACAACCCAACAAATTGACAAGGCAGTCTATAAGTTCATCACCGAGCAGGGAGCGACCCCGTCGTTCCTGCACTACAACGGCTATCCGGCCAGCGTGTGCGTCTCCGTCAACGATGAGATCATCCACGGCATTCCCGGCAAGCGGGTGCTGCAGGAGGGCGACATCGTCAGCGTGGACGTGGGCGCGTTCATCGGCGGCTTCCATGGCGACTGCGCCGGCACCTACCCCTGCGGGCAGGTGTCCGACGAGGCGCTGCGGCTGATCCGTGCCACCCAGCAGAGCTTCTTTGAGGGCATCAAGTACGCCCGGGAGGGCTATCGCCTGTCCGACATCTCCGCCGCCATTCAGGCGTATGCCGAGAGTCAGGGCTACAGCATCGTCCGGGAGTATGTGGGTCACGGCATCGGGCGCAACATGCACGAGGCGCCGGAGGTGCCCAACTATGGCCGCCCCGGCCATGGCCCCCGCTGCTGGGGGCATGACCATCGCCGTGGAGCCCATGGTCAACGCCGGCTCCGCCGCCATTGTGCAGATGCCCGACGGATGGACCGTTCGCACAGCGGACGGCAAGTACGCCGCCCACTATGAGAACACCGTTCTCATCACCGCCGGGGACCCGGAGCTTCTGACGGACCCCGAGGGCTCTTTGGTGTGAGCGTATGGACATTGCCAGATCCAACATCGTAAAATCTATCGCCGGCAGGGACGCAGGAAGCCTCTTCTTCGTGCTTGCGACGGAGGGAGACTTCCTCCTGCTGGCGGATGGCAGACGCCGCCGCGTGGAAAACCCCAAGCGCAAGCGCCGCAAGCATGTGGAGCTGGTGCAGGAGGGGGGCGGCCCCGCTGCCGACAAGATCAGAAGCAGCGAAAAAATCACAAATAGTGAGCTTCGTAAAGCCTTAGCCGCATTCAGCGGCGGTAATCAGGACCAGGAGGGATAGCGACTTGGCAAAATCCGATATGATCGAAGTTGAGGGAGTGGTAGTCGAATCACTGCCTAACACCACATTCCAAGTTGACATTGGAAATGGTCACACTATCTTAGCGCATATTTCCGGAAAGCTCAGAATGAATTTCATCAGGATTCTGCCCGGCGACAAGGTGACAGTGGAGATGTCTCCTTACGATCTGACCCGCGGCCGGATTACCTGGCGTAGTAAGTAGGAGGTTTATTGACATGAAAGTAAGACCGTCCGTGAAGCCCATGTGCGAAAAGTGCAAGATCATTCGCCGCAAAGGTCGCGTTATGGTGATCTGCGAGAATCCCAAGCACAAGCAGCGTCAGGGCTAAGTAGAAAGTGGAGGTGCTTTAAAGTATGGCACGTATTGCCGGTATTGACCTGCCCAAGGATAAGCGAATCGAGATCGGTTTGACCTATATCTATGGTATTGGCAGAAAGAGCGCTCAGGACATCCTGGCACAGACAGGCATCAACCCCGACACCCGGGTGAAGGATCTGACCGAGGCCGAGGAAGCCAAGCTTCGTGAGGCCATTGACCAGAGCTACGTCGTGGAAGGCGACCTGCGTCGCCAGGTGGCACTGGACATCAAGCGCCTGACGGAGATCGGCTGCTACCGCGGCACCCGTCATCGCCGCGGCCTGCCCGTGCGCGGCCAGCGCAGCAAGACCCCAAGAAGACCATCGCCAACAAGAAGAAGTAAGGAGGGAAGATAGAATATGGCTAATCCTAAGACCGGTAAGAAGGTCATCCGCCGCCGTCGTGAAAAGAAGAACGTCGAGAAGGGCCAGGTCCATATCCGTTCTTCCTTCAACAACACCATGGTCACCGTGACCGACAGCCAGGGCAACGCACTGTCCTGGGCTTCTGCCGGCGGCCTCGGTTTCCGCGGCTCCAGAAAGTCCACCCCCTATGCCGCACAGACCGCCGCTGAGACCGCCGCCAAGGCCGCCATGGAGCACGGCCTGAAGACCGTTGAGGTCTTCGTGAAGGGCCCTGGCCAGGGTCGTGAGGCCGCCATCCGCGCCCTGCAGGCCGTGGGCCTGGAAGTGACCATGATCAAGGACGTCACTCCCATTCCCCACAATGGCTGCCGTCCCCCCAAGCGTCGGCGTGTGTAATCGGAACAAGGAGGATAAGTAAGATATGGCTAAGAATATGCAGCCTATCGCCAAGCGCTGCAAGGCGCTGGGCATTTCTCCTACCGTCATGGGTTACTCCAAGAAGGAGACCAAGCGCAACCCCGGCGGCCAGATGAGAAAGAAGAAGAGCGAGTATGCCATCCAGCTCAACGAGAAGCAGAAGGTGAAGTTCGTTTACGGCATCCTGGAGAAGCAGTTCCAGATGTATTATGAGAAGGCTTCCCGCATGCCCGGCAAGACCGGCGAGAACCTGCTGACCCTGGTGGAGCGCCGCCTGGACAACGTGGTGTATCGTCTGGGCTTTGCCATGACCCGCCGCGAGGCCCGTCAGCTGGTGAACCATGCGCATTTCACCGTCAACGGCCAGAAGGTGAACATCCCCTCCTATCTGGTTCGCGTTGGCGATGTCATCGAGGTCCGCGAGAGCAGCCGCTCCTCCGTGGCCTTCAAGCGCCTG